>Ga0068707_1000253_pt1 | contig 32170 bp, 25 predicted proteins | sample YNPNPMetaG_FD_66600 | JGI IMG/M metagenome (GOLD analysis project Ga0068707, IMG submission 66600) | Anoxygenic and chlorotrophic microbial mat microbial communities from Yellowstone National Park, USA - YNP NP MetaG | ecosystem: Environmental > Aquatic > Thermal springs > Hot (42-90C) >... | reverse complement strand
CCCCAGCGCGTCGGCGTGCCGTTCGTCGTTTCCCTCACGCTGGTCGACGCGGCGGGCGAGCCGGTCGCCGCCTACGCCGGCTCCGCCGCCCTCGAAGCCACGGCCGGCCGGGTGACGCCGGACATCAGCACGCCGTTCTCCGGCGGTCGCTCCTCCACCACCGTCACGCTCGACACCGTCGCCGCTGCGGTGCGGATCCTGGCGAGGGTCGAGGGGGTGACGGGTCAGAGTGAGCCGTTCGACGTGGTGACGGGCGATGCGGCCCGGCTGGAGCTCGTCTCCGGCGACGGCCAGTACGGTCCGGCGGGACAGCCGCTGCCGGAGCCGCTGCGGGTTCGGGTGGTCGATGTCGGCGGAAACCCGATCGGCGGGATTCCCGTCTCGTTCGCCGTCGAGCGGGGGGGCGGGGAGTTGGCGCCGCCAAGCGCGTTGTCCGACGGCGCGGGGATCGCGGCGTCCACCTGGACGGTGGGGCCCGGGGCCAACGTGGCGGCGGCGAGCGTTTCCGGCCACGAAGAGATCGCGCCGGTGCGCTTCGCGGCTCGCGGCGACACGGCCGAACCGGTGGTGGAGGGGGACGGGGACGGGGGATGCGGCTGTCGGACGGAGGGTTCGGCCGGCGGCGGCGTCGGGTCGCTCCTCGGCCCGGGCCTCGTCGCGCTGCTGCGGCGGCGGCGGGTCACGAGCTGAGGCGGTGGGAGAGCGCCAGGAACAGGAAGGCGACGAGGACGGCGAGCGAGAGGCCGGCGGCGACGGCGAGGGGCGCGAGCGCCCGCGGGCCGACGCGGCGGCCGAGCCGTGGGGAGGCGAGGAAGGCGGCGACGGTGGCACCCGCCGTGAGGAACCGCAGCGCCCACGGGAACGTCGCGCCGCCGACCCAGCCGGTGCGTTCGAGGAGCCACGAGGCGCCCAGGGCCAGGACGAAGGTCCAGAAGGTGGCCAGGCCGACGACGAGCCGCGCGGCCCAGGCCGCGGCATCCGTCTCCGGCGGGCGTTGCCCGCTCATGACGGCCCCTCCTCCCCGCGTTCCCACGGGGTCAGGCCCGAGGCGATGCTCCGCCGCACGTCCGCGATCAACTCCTCGCGCCGCTCGAAGCCGTACCGTCTCGGGTCGATCGGCTCGTGGATCCGGATCCGCACGCGGCCCGGGAGGAGCAGGTAGCTGTGGCCCGGAAGCACGTGCCGCGTGCCGGAGATCGAGACGGGCAGGATGGGGAAGCCCAGCTCGAGGGCCATCCTGAAGCCGCCCTTCTTGAACTCGCGCATCCGGCCGTCGCGGCTCCGTGTCCCCTCGGGGAAGAACATGACCGAGATGCCGTCTTCGAGGAGCGGCCGGGCGCGTTTCAGGCTCTCGATCGCCTTCTCGCGGCTGGAGCGGTCGATGAAGATGTGTCCGCCGGCCGCGCAGTACCAGCCGAGTCCCGGGACCTTGCGCAGCTCCTCCTTGATCACCCACCGGAACTGGCGCCCCCAGTGGCCGTAGAAGGCGAGAATGTCGAAGTGGCTCTGGTGGTTGCTGAGGATGATGTAGGACTGCCCCTTCTTCGCGTGCTCGCGGCCTTCGAGGGTGACGCGGATGGGGGCGAGGCGGCAGAGCAGCCAGGCCCAGACGGTGCCGAAATGGAAGGCGACGCGCGGGGCGAAGGCGGCGACGACGACGGCGAGGCAGCCCAGGACGAGCGTGGTGACGGCGAGGAACGGGACGAACACCAGCCAGGTGTAGGGGGCGTAGAGCCAACGGAGGATCCGGCGCCTCCGCTCGCCCGGCTCTTCCACCGGCGCGGCGCTAGCGTCGGGCACGCCGGCGTTCCTCCTCGGGGAGCTGTGGGTCGAGCGCCGCACGGTCGGCGACCGCGTCGCGGGCCGATCGGGCAAGGAGGCGGCCGGCGACGCGGCGACCAAGGCGCGTCGGGAGCAACGAGTCTCGGTCGCCGCTCCTGCGGATCGGGATCCGTTCCGCCATGTCCTGCCTCCCTCCGGCGCGCGCCGGAGCCGTGCCGTCGACGGTCCGAGCCTAGCGGGGTCGGCGGTGTCGTGCAACCGCCACGGTTGGATTGTGCGCCGGGGCCGCGATGCGGTAAGGATGCGGGCCGGACGGACAATCCTGGGAGAGGCTGCGGTGGAAGGAGGGCCCGAAATGCGACGAAACCCAGTGGCACGAAGCACAATGGTCCCGGGCGCGCTGCTGTTCGCGGCGCTGGCGTTTGGCGCGGCGGCGCCCGCCCACGCCTCCGACATCGGCTCCGGCCGCCCGTTCGGCCTGGGGATCATCCTGGGCGACCCGACGGGCATTTCCGGGAAGTGGTACGGGAGCCCCGAGCACGCGATCGATTTTGTGGTGGGCGCCGGCTGGATGGGCGGGCACTCGCTGCACATCCACGCCGACTACCTGTTCCACTTCATGCTGGTGAACCACTCGGCCTTCGACCTTCCGCTGTACCTCGGGGTGGGGCCGGTATTCGCGTTCTGGTACGGGCCGTACCACGACCGGTACTGGGGTCCCGTCGACTATTGGGGCGACGACCGGTTCGGGCTCGGCGTCCGCGTTCCGTTCGGCATCTCGTTCCAGTTCACCGCGGTGCCGCTCGACCTGTTTCTCGAGGTTGCCCCGGCGCTCGCGCTGCTGCCGGGCATCGGCTTCTTCCTCGAAGGCGGCCTCGGCCTGCGGTTCTGGTTCTGATCTCGGTCTCGTCGGTTCGTCCGCTCGGCCGTCGGCGCGGCCTTCCAGGGTCCTGCGGGCGGGGCGATGTAACGTCCGGCGGCTTCCGGGCACGGTAGGGGGGTGAAAGGAGGGCCGAGAGATGGATCGAGGAACCCAGGCGACCGTGCAACCGCGTTCGATTCTGCTCCCTTGTCCGTGGCCGCTCGCGGCGGCCCTGCTGCTCGCGTCGGGCGTCTTTGCGGCGTGCGTTGCCGACGAGGCGGAGCCCACGCTGCTCGTTGGGGAGGATGTTGCGGCGGATGTCGCGGCGGACGACGCCGTCGCGGCGGACGGGGTCCCGACCGTTCCGACGGCCGTGGCGGTCGACGTGCTTTTCGTCGTCGACAACTCCGGCTCGATGGCCGAGGAGCAGGCGGTCCTGTCGCGGGCGCTGCCGGAGTTCCTCCGCCGCCTGTACGCGGAGGCCGAGGTGCGGGGCGTCGAGGCGGACGTGCACGTGGGGGTGACCTCGACCGACGTTGGCACCGGCGGATACACCGTGACGACCTGCCGGGAGCCGGTGGGCGGCGATCGGGGTTGTCTGCTGCACGATCCGAGCCCGTCGGTCGCCGGGTGCCACCCGAGCTACCCGGCGTTCCTGTCGCGTTCGTCGGCGGATGGCGCGGCCTACCCGATCGACGCGCTCGCCGAGGATCTCGCCTGCCTGGCGACGCTCGGCACGCAGGGCTGCGGCTTCGAGCAGCCGTTCGAGGCCGTGCGCCGGGCCGTGGGGGAGGCGGCGGCTCCGGGCGGGTGCAACGAGGGGTTCCTGCGCCCGGGCTCGAGCGTGGCGGTGATCTACGTTTCGGACGAGGACGACTGCTCGGTCGTGGAGGATCATCCGGAGATGTTCGACCCGGAGCGGACCGACCTGGGGCCTCTCAACGTCCGGTGCTTCTTGCACCCGGAGCTGGTGACGTCGGTGGCGGCCGAGGTGGCGGCGCTGCGCGCCCTCGAGGCGGCCGGCCACTCGGTGGTTGTGGGGGCGATCGTCGGCGTGCCGGCGGACGAGCCGGCCTGCACCGGTTTCGGGGATCAGATCGGTGGGTGCCTGGAGGTTCCGGGAATGATCGAGCGGATCGATCCGGCGACGCCGAGCGACCTGGTTCCGTCCTGCAACACGGCGCTGGGGCGGGCGTTTCCGCCGCGGCGGTTCGTGGAGCTGGCGCAGGGTCTCGGCGACCGCGCCTATGTCGCCTCGATCTGTGTCCCCGACTACAAGGATCCGCTGGTCCGCCTCGCCGGCCGCCTGTTCCGGTCGCCGTAGCGGTCCGCAGGGACGCCGGGTGCCGCGAGCGTCGTCGCGGCGGCCTTCGCAACTGCTCGAACGATTCGAGGACGGGAAAGTTCCACGCGCCGGTGTCGCGAGCGTCGTCGCGGCGGCCGTTGCCGCAGAGCAGGGCGAACCGGGGCGCTGGGACGCCAACCTCGCCGAGATCGCGACCTCGGACGCTGATGGGGCGACCCAGGGCCGGGGCGGCCGGTTCCCGCGGAGGACCGCCGGCGCGCCGGGCACCCCGGTCTCATCTGCCGCCGCGGGGCCGGGGGGTGAATGGTTTTCCGGGGTGTACTAGAACGGCGGGCGTGACGATGCGAGCCGCCGGCGGGCGACCTCCGACGCTGCTGGTCTGCGCGGGCGATCCCTCGGGCGACGCGCTGGCGGCGCGGGCGGTCGAGGCGTGGGTTCGCCTGCGTCCGGGCGGGCGGCTCGAGGGGCTGGGCGGGCCGGCGCTGGGCGGCGTCGGGCTGCGGCCGCTCTCGAATTCGCCGGTCCACTGGCCCTTCCCGTCGCCGACCGGCCTCGTCGAGCCGCTGCGGGCGGTGCCGGCGCTGCTGGCCAACGCCGCCGCGTTCGTCGCCCGGTCGCGATGGGACGACGTGGCCGGCGCGCTGCTCGTCGACCTGCCGGACGTCAACCTGCCGCTTGGACGCCTGCTGCGGCTCGCCGGCGCGCGGGTCGTGCAGGCGGTGGCGCCGCAGACCTGGGCCTGGCGCGCCGGCCGCCACCGGCGGCTCGCCGCCTCCTGCGACGCGCTCGCGGTGATCCTGCCGTTCGAGGAGGCGTACTTCCGCGAGCGTGGCTGTCCGGCGCGGTTCGTCGGTCATCCGCTGGTCGACCGGCTGGGGCCGCTCCGGCCGCCGGCGCCGCCGGCGGGCGCGCTGCGGCTGGCGCTGCTGCCCGGCAGTCGGCCGGAGCGCGTGCGCTACATCCTGCCCCCGCTGCTCGCGGCGGCCGCCGATCTGGCGCGGCGCGGGGCGCTGGCGGAGGTCGTCGTGTCGTGCGCCCCGGCGATCGATGCGGCGGAACTGGAGCGACGGGTGTCGCGCGCCGGCATCGCCGCGCCGGTGCGGATCGAAACCCGCCCGCCGCTCGAGTGGCTCGCGCCGGACGGCGGGGACGCGGCGGCGGCGGAGCAGGCGTGGGTCGCCGCCGGAACCGCCTCGCTCGAGGCGGCGGCGATGGGGATTCCGGCCTGCGTCGTCTGGCGCACCGATCGGCTGGGATACGCCGTGGCCCGGCGCCTGGTCCGCGGCCGGTTCGCGGGGCTGCCCAACCGGCTGCTGGGGCGCGAGGCGCTGCCCGAACGGCTTCAGGATGCCCTGACGGTGCCGGAGCTGGTCCGGGTGTCGGAGGAACTGCGGCGGCCGGAGGCGTTCGCGCGGGCCGCGGCGGCGGCCGCGGAGCTGCGGGCGATCCTGGGCGGACCGGGGTTCGCCGAGCGGCTGGCGCGGCTGATCGAGGAGGTGGTCCGGTGAGCCGGATGGGGCGGCGCGCCCTGGCGCTGGTCGCGGGCGCGGGGCTCCTGCGACTGCTCGGGTCGCTGCCGCTCGGGCTGGGCGACGCCGAGGCGTTGTACGCGGCATACGCGCAGCACCTCCAGGGCGGGTATCTCGACCACCCGCCGCTGATCGGGTGGCTCGACGCCGCGGCGCTCGCGGTCGGGTCGTCGCCGGTCGCGTTGCGGGCGCTGGCGCTGGCGCTGTTCTCGCTGTCGGCGTGGCTGTTGTTCCGGCTGGCGCGCGAGCTGTTCGACGAGGCGGCGGCGTGGATCGCGGTGGTGCTGCTGTGCGTCGCGCCGGTCTTCCATTTGGGCGGCCTGGCGGCGGCCCCGGACGCGCCGCTGGCTCCGCTGTGGATCGGCACGCTCTGGATCGGGTGGCGCGTCTGGAAGCGGGCGCGCCAGGGCGAGCCGTCGTGGGGTTGGGTCGCGTCGCGGGCGGCGGCGAGCGGCGCGTTGCTCGGCGCGGCGTTCCTGGCAAAGTACTCCGCGCTGGTGTTGGCGCCGGTGCTGCTGGTCGCGGCGTGGCCGCTGCCGCGGCGCAAGCGCCTGGCGGCGTGGGGTCTCGGGGCCCTGGCGGCGCTGCTGCTCGCGTCGCCCGTGGTCGCCTGGAACCTGGCGCACGACTTCGCCTCGGTGCGACACCGGCTGGTGTGGTCGCAACCGGGGGCGGGCGTCTCGCTGCGCAATCTCGGCGCGCTGATCGGCGGGCAGCTCGCCTACCTGTCGCCGGTCGTCGCCGGGCTGTTCGGGTGGGCGGTCGGGCGCGGATGGCCTCTCGCGACGGGGCGCGCGGCGGAGGCGCGGGCGGCAGGGGAGGGCGCGGCCGACGACGGTGCCGGGGAGCCGCAACGCACGGCGATCCGTTTCTGCCTCGTCGCGACGCTGGTTCCGTTCGGCCTGCTGGCGGCGATCTGCCTGTGGAGCCGCGTCGCGGAGCCCCACTGGCCGGTGCCGGCGTGGTTCGCGCTGCTGCCGCCGGTCGGAGCGTTCGTGGCGACGTCCGCCTCGCGCGGTGCGCGCCGGCTGTACCGCTGGGCTGTCGGCACGGCGCTGGCGTTCGACGCGCTGGCCTACGTCGTCGTCCTGACGCCGGTGGTGCCGGCGCTGGCGCCGGAGTCGATGTACGAGGCGAAGTGGGACATCGCCAACGAGCTGTACGGCTGGGACGAAGCGGCGGCGGCGGTGCGGCGGCGGGCGTCGCCGGGCACCATTGTGGCGGCTGGCCACTACACGATGTGCGCGCAGCTCGCCTGGAACCTGCGGGACACCGGCATCGCGGTCGGGTGCCGCACGGCGCTGCCGAGCGACTTCGACTTCTGGTTTCCGGAGCCGGGGCGGCTGGAGTCGTCGCCGGTGCTGTGGGTTTCGGACGAGCGCTATCCGGAGCGACCGCGGGGGTGCGGGGCGGCGGCGCCGGAGCCGGCGCAGGTCGTCGAGGTCCGGCGCGGGGGGGTCGTGGTGCGGCGGTTCGTCCTGACCTCGTACCCGCAGGGCCTGCCGGCGCGGTCCGACCCAGGTCCCGCTCTCGCGATTCGGCCGCCGGTCGATCTCGTCGTCTGGGTCGGGGCTCCTCGCCCGGTCGCCCCGGAGGCGAACCTGCCAAGACCCCCGACGACGACGACCACGACGACGTTTCCTGCGATGGCGGCATTCGCCGGAGCGGGATTCGGGTTTGGTCGGTTTGCTTGCGATCCGGGTCGGGGCGCGTCAAACTGACGTCCAAGGAGGGCAAGGTGACCGTGCGGAACGTGGGTCATGGTTTCGGGATGCGGGTCGGGTCGGCTGCGGCGGCCGTGGTGCTGTGGGCGGGATGTGGACCCTCGGCGGACAGCCCCTGTTCGCCCGCCTGTGGCGCCGGGTTCGTCTGCTACTACGGCGTGTGCGTGCCCGGCCTGGACGCGAGCGCTCCGCCGGACGCTCGGGACGACGGGGGGGACGAGGACGGCGGTGGGGACGACGGCGACATGCCCCCGACCGGGAAGCTCGATCTGCTCTTCGTGGTCGACGATTCGGGCGACATGGGGGAGGCGCAGCGGGTGCTGGCGGCGGCCTTCCCGTCGCTGCTCGACGCGCTGTTCGCGCCGCCCACGGGTCCGGGCGGGGACCCCGAGTACCCGCCGGTCGAGGACCTGCATGTGGGGGTCCTTTCGAGCGACATGGGGACCGGGACGTTCCGCGTGCCGAGCTGCGACCACAGCGACGACGGGCGCCTCCAGCACGAGCCCGCGGCCGGCCTGCCCGATTGCGCGACGGGGTATCCGGCGTTCCTGACGGCGACGTCCGCGGGCGGTTCGACGGCGCACGATTTCGAGTGCATTGCGACGCTGGGGACGAACGGGTGCGGGTTCGAGCAGCCGCTGGCGGCGATGGAGCGGGCGTTGACGGTCCACATGGCGCCCGGCGGCGCCGATGCGGCGTTCCTGCGAGCCGACGCGCGGCTGGCCGTCGTGGTCGTGAGCACGGAGAACGATTGTTCGACGGACGACCCATCGGTGTTCAATCCGGATGAACCGCCGCCGCTCCCCGTGCGGTGCGTGCAGCTGGCCGAGCGGCTGATCCCCGTGACGCGCTTCGTGACTGCCCTGGAGGAGGCGAAGCCGTCCGGGGCGTTCGCGGCGGCGTTCGTGGTGGGGGTCCCCCCGTCGCTCGCCGTGTGCAACACGACGGGGGACCGGATCGCCATGTGTCTGGACGATGCCTCGATGCAGGAGCGCATTGGCTCCACCGGGCAGGTGGAGATCGTCTGCGAGGAAGGGGACGTGCGGGCCACGCCGGGCGTCCGGCACGTGGAGCTGGCGCGCCAGCTGGGACGCCGGGCGATCGTGCGTTCGATCTGCGATCCGCAGTACGAGACGTTCTTCGGGTCGTTCGCCGAGCTGGTGCAGACGGGCCGCTGAGTTTCGCGGACGGGAGGTGGGGTCATGCGCCGGGAGTTCCGCCTGGGGGTGTTCGTTTGCCTTGGGTGGGGGGTCGGGGCGGCGTGCGGCGGCGACGACCACGGGGGGGATGTGGCGGACGTCGCGGACGAGGGGGGGGACGCGGAGCCGGAGCGGATCGGCGATCTGCGGCCGGACCCGGATTTCGTCGGCATGCTGGCCGGCGAGTCCCGGACCGTGCGGTTGTGGGTCGGCCACCCGCCGGTGCATGAGATCCAACTGGATGTGACGACGGACGACGACGGCGTCGTGTCGGTGCCCGCCGCGCTGACGCTGCCGGCCGGTGCCTGGTCCGTGGACCTGGAGGTCCGGGGCGAGGCGGTCGGTTCGACGACGATCCGGGTGACGTACGACGTGCGGGAGGCGCGGATCGTGGCGGACGTGGTGACGCGGGACGTGACGTGCGCCGGCACCGGCGGCGGAACGCTCGCGCCGGGCGGCGTCGTTCGCGGCACGGACGGCCTGGAGGATGCCTCGGTGGCGATGGGCTCGACGGCGGATCTGCCGTCGTTCGCGGTGTCGATCGCCTGCGCCGCGGACATCGTGCCGGGCGGGTACACGGCTCTCGGTCCGGCGGTGACGTTCGCGCCGGCGCGCCGGTTCTTGCGCGAGCTGGACTTCACGATTCCGGTGAAAGCGGGGCTGCTGCCGGCCGGCCGGGGGATCGGCGACGTGACGATCTTCTGGCGGGACGAGCATGCGGCGACGCGGGCCGTGCCGCTGGCTTCGGTGTGGCTCACCGGGGCCCCGGGTGGTCGCGGTTCGTTGCGCTTCTCCTCGACCCGCCTCGGGACGTTTCAGGCCGCGGTCGAGGACGCTGCGGGGACGCGCACGCGGACGCGGCACTACACCTACAAGGGGATCGTGGGCGTGTCGATGGGCGGCGGCGGCGCCGCTTCGGTCGGTCTGCGCCATCCGGAACGGTGGGACTTCATCGCGCCGCTCGGCGGACCCGCCAACTGGACCCATATGCTGCATTACCTCGAGCGGTACTATCTCGGCGGTTTCTGCACGGCGAGTCCCGACGACGGGGGCGAGGTGGGCGAGCACTGCGCGGTGCCGCCGGCGACGCAGCCGTTCGAGCGGACGCAGGAGTACGAGAACTGGTACTACCCCGAGGGGCGGGAGGGGCAGGGGGGGACGTTCGACCGGGAGGAGTACTGCGAGATCTTCCGGGACATGGCGTTGGCGTTCGGCAACCCCGGCTTGTACAACGCCGACTCGCCCTATCTGCCGCCCGGGGTGCCGGAGTCGTGGTGGCGGCAGTCGCCGGAGGATCGCTGCGCGAACCCGGTGGTGCTGGAGAACTTTTACGACGACGAGTACAACCCGGACGGGTCGTTGCCGGTGATCACGTTCTGCGACGGCGCGGAGGCGCGGTTGCCCGACGGGAGCGGGACCGACCATGGCCGCTGGGACCCCGACGGCGTCAACGATGTCCCGATCGACGTGGGTCTCGCCGTCGATGGGAACGGCAACGGCGTGCGCGACGCGGGCGAGCCGGTGTTGCGCGGCGGGCACGAGCCGTACGACGACGTGGGGGTCGATGGCCTGCCGAACGAGCGGGAGCCTGGCTATGACGCGCGGGACAATCCCGATCCGAACGACGACGACTTCGACTACCAGTTCAACCCGGTGGGCACGGAGGGAAACGGGCGCTGGGATGGCCCGACAGGGACCGCGCCGGGCGAGCCGTGGGTCGATGCGGGGCTGGACGGCGTACCCGGCACGCCGCAGCAGGGGGCGGGGGGCTACGACTTCGGGGAGGGGAACGGGGTGTTCGACGTCTCGCCGTACTTCCAGAACTACCTGGCGCACGACGGATGGACGCTGCTCTGGAACCTCCGCGACGCGGATCTGGACCGGATCGACCTGCTGGCGGACGCCGGCATCCATGACCTGTTCCCGTTCGCGGCGGGGGAGAACGCGATGTTCGCGGCGCTCCACGCCCGCGGGCGGCCGGTGCGCTTCTACAACGACTTCAGCTCGCTGTACGGCGGAACGTACATCGACGAGCAGATCGACCCGGCGAAGATCGATTTCCTGGCGCTGGGTCGGCACACGATGATTCGCTACGGCAACCCGGACGCGGACGAGGCGGCGTTGGCGCGGGGGGACGGCGGGCATGTCGGCACGGTGACGCAGGTGCTGAACCGGCTCGCGTACGCCACGTTCGCGATGTCGGCCCGCTGGCCGGGCGGGGACCGCACGCGCGTCGCCGCCGGTGCGTCGGGAACGATGATTTCGGCCGACTTCGTCAGCCCGTCCACGGGTCGCGTCTCCCCGTACTCGATGATCCTGCCGCCCGGCTACCACACCGATGCATACGCGACGACGCGCTACCCCGTCGTGTTCTTCCTCCACGGCTACGGCCAGGAACCGCAGGACATGGTCGCCAGCGCGATCATTTTCCAGAACTGGATGGTTTCGCCGGCGATCCCGGAACCGCTGCGGATGCAGAAGCTGATCATGGTCTTTCCCGACGGCCGCTGCCGCTCCCCCGAGGGGACGCCGGACTACGACCGGGAGTGCATTCGCGGAACGTTCTACGCCGACTCGATCCGTCCCGATGGTCCCCAGATGGAGACGATCCTGTTGGAGCTGATGGACTACATCGACGCGAACTACCGGACAAAGGCGCCGGAGGACGTCATCGAGACGTGGTAGGCGAGTGCGCGCTCCGGCCGCGGGGGAGGACGTTCCACAACGTGGCCATGAAGATAGCGCCGAGAAGGGCCCAGGGCATTGCCCAGAGTTTCCAGGCTTGCCAGCCGTAATCGGTGGTGATCGCGCCGACGACAACGCCGGTGACGGCGGCGGCGAGGTACTGCATGCCGTCGAACAGGCCGGCGGCGGTGGCCACTCCTTTGCGGCCGCCGAAATCCATCGAGGCGGCGCCGCCGACCATGCCGTGCGCGCCGTTGACGAAGAAGCTGAGCAGTGACAGGCAGACCACGGCGCCCCAGGGGCCGGCGCCCAGGGCGTCCGAGCCGTAGAACAGGCCGAGGCAGGCGAGCATGCCGGCGAAGCCGATCACGACGACGGGGGCCCGGCGGCTGCCGAACAGCTTGTCCGACATCGCGCCGAAGACGAACCCGCCGACGATCCCGAGCAGCGCGATGCCCCAGGCCAGGAACTGGGGGAGAAAGGCGGTGCCGGTCAGGTCGTACTGGTCCCGGAAGTACATCTTCCACCAGCCGTCGACGGTGCTGCGGCGGACGAGGCCGATCATCATCGAGGCAAGGGCGATCATCCACATGTGCCAGGAGGTGAAGATCTTCCGGACCACCATCCAGGCCGTCACCGTCTGTCCTGCCTCGCCCATCACCGCGTCGCCGGTGTCGCGGGCCGGGTAGCCCGCCTCCTCCGGCGTCTCGGTCACCAGGAACAGGTTCAGGAGGAAGAACAGCGCCACCAGGGCCGCCGGGATCCAGAACGCCCAGTGGACCGGCAGGAAGGTGGCGATGAACGGCGCGCCGGAAAAGGCGAGGATGAGCCCGAACCGGATCAGCACGCCGAAGATCGCGCTGAACGTCCCCCGCTCGCGGATGTGGAACCACTGCGCGTTGATCTTGACGATCGCCAGCGCGCCGAACGACTGGAAGTAGCCGTTGACGCCCCACAGGATCGCGAGGATCCAGGCCATCGTCCGGGCGTCGTCCGTCCACGCCAGGCGGGCGGCCTGCACCAGCCGCCGCGCGGAGCCGGTCCCCTCCCAAACCGCCGGGACGTCGACGGTCAGGCACAGCGCGCCGAAGACGAAATTCGCGAGCACCACGCCGGCGGCGCCGAGCAGGAACGCCCTCCGGCCGCCGATCTTCTCGGCCAGCGGTCCGTTGAAGAACACCGACAGGCCGTAGACCAGCGGCAGGATCGTTTCGAACAGCCCGAGGTCGTTCTTGGTCCAGCCGAACAGCGCCTGCAGCTCCGGCGAGAGCGCCATGAAGTTGTAGCGCGTCATGTAGAACAGCGAGTACAGGATGCCGACGAGCATCCAGTTGCGGAAGCGCCGCATCCGGTATCCCGGGTCGCGGAACTCCGCGGGGATCGCGGATTCCTGGACGGCCATCGAAACCTCCGAGCGCCGAGGCGCGGAGAGGGACCGTACCAGAGGGTTGCGGGCCCCGCAATCGCCTTCGGCCGCCCGGCGTCGTGCGACCGCATCGGCGGGATCGCACGGCGCTGCGGCCGGAACCGCTCCGCCCCGGGTCGGTCTGCCAGCCGCGGATCGCGTCGAATCCGTGGCGTTCGCCCCGCGCCGGTCTGCCAGCCGCGGGGCGCGTCGAATCCGTGGCGTCCGCCCCGCGCCGGTCGTATACTCGCCCGAGGGGGCACGCGCGGGGGCAGGGAGGCCGGGGCGGCCATGGCGTGCGGGGACGAACCGTTCCGCGGTCCCAACGGTCGCGACCGGTGCGGATCGCATCGCCATCGCCGGCGTGTGCCGCCGGCGCGATCGAGGAGCGAACCATGAGAGGCTTGGGCGGTGTCGTGGGGCTGTCGCTCGTGGTCTCCCTGCCGCTGGGGTCGGCCTGCGGCGGGCCGTTGCCGGTGGGCGACCCGGACGGCGGCCGGGACGGGTCGTGGGTCGAGGACGCGGCGTCGCCGCCGGACGACGCAGTGCCGCCGCGGGACGACGCGGCGTCGCCGCCGGACGACGCGGCACCGCCGCCGGATGTTCCGGTCGGGCCGTGCGGTGGTGCGTGCGACGCGCACCGCTACACGACCTGCACCTGCGGGGTCGCGGACCCGTGCGGCTGGGCCGGCAACGGCGTGTGCGACGGCGCTTGCGACTCCATCCTCCCGTCCGGTCATTTCGACGACGCGGCAGACTGTGGGCCACCCCCCGTGTGCGGCGGCGACTGCGACGCGCACCGCTACACGGCGTGCAGCTGCGGCGCCGACGATCCGTGCGGTTGGGCCGGCAACGGCACTTGCGACGCCGACGCCTGCGCCGCGGTCGCCGGGACGGACTTTGACGATTCGGTCGACTGTTCCCCCGGGGGGCAGACGTTCGGTGTCACGTCCGTCCGCACCGACGGACTCGACCCCTCGGACGCCGACGACTTCGCCTCGGGCGTCACCAGCCTCGGCTACACCCAGCTCTTCGCCGACGACAGCGCCTCCACCTCCGACCTGCGGACCTATCTCGGGCGTTCCGACCTCACCGTGCTGTACCACACCGGACACGGCGACGCCGGGCTCGTGTTGACCATCGATGGCTATCTCACGGTTTCCGCGGTTTCGCCGGGCGGAATCCGCGCGCAGCATGTGATCTTCGCCACGTGTCTCACGTTGCGCGAGTCCTGGGCCGGCGCCTTCGGCTCCACCGCCCAGACGGTGATGGGCTACACGAACTACTCGTACGACTACCTCGACAACGACGTGGTCCGCGCGATGATTTCCCCGTTGCGGGCGGGGCGAAGCTGGATCTACGCCTGGTACGAGGCGAACGTGGGGTTCGACATGGTGGCGGACCGCTGGGCGGGCTACGTTCGCGAGGGTTCGACGATTGTCGAGTATTCGGCGCGAACCGGTCGGCGGCCGTCGGCGGATCGGGGGGAGGTCGGCTGGGTCGCGGTGCCCGGGACGTCGCGCGTGCTGGCGACGGCGGAACTGCTGGCCGACGGCCGGACCTTCGGGCAGTCCGCGGTCACGGTGCGCGTGGCGGGCGGGGCGGACCCGACGAGGTGGGTCGCGCCGGAGGAGTTCGGCGCGCTGGGTCCGGGCGTGGGCGACGAGGAGGCCGTGGTGGCGACGGCGCGGGCGTGGCTCGCGGCGCGCGGCGGCGTGCCGGAAGGGGCGGTGCCGGCGGCGCCGATCGACGTGATGCGACGGGCCGAGGCCGAGGATCCCGGGACGGTCGTCGGCCGCGTGGTGCGGTGGGCGCGCGTCGTCGCCGGCCTGCCGGTGCAGGGCAACCTCGTCGCGCACCAGATCGCGCTGCTGGTCGGGCCCGGCGGGGTGGTGGCCGAGTCGCGGTACTGGCCGGATCTGGCGGTGGAGGACGCGGAGGAGGAGCCGTCCTTGCGAACCGTCGGCGACGCGGTGCGGGCCGCCGCGCCGGCGCTGGAGCGCGTGGCCAAGGGGCGCGAGGTGCGGCTGATCGGCGCCTCGCCGGTGTGGGGCGCGCGCGGCGTGCAGGATCGGGTCGGCGACCGGCTGGTGCCGGCGTGGGCGTTGCAGACGGCCGAGGGCTTTTCGGTGGTGGTCGAGGCGTCGACCGGGGCGCTGCTGCTGTAGGGCGGGACGGAAGGCGGGCCCGTCGCGCTCGGCGGCCGGACCGGCGGTTCCGCGGGGCCCGCGGCCGGTGCCCGGCGCCGGAAGGGGAGGTCGTTCTTGCGGAAGCGGTTCCTGGTTCCGTTGGCCGTGGGCGCGGTCGTCGCGTTCGCGGCCCGTGCCGACGAGCTGTCCGTTTCCGGGGCGCTGGGGGGCACCGCTCCGCTGACCGAGGTGATGCGGCGGGCGCAGCCGGGGTTCGCCTTCGGCATCGAGATGGTCTACGGCCCGGCGCCCTGGTTCGAGTTCGGCGCGCGTTACGCGCTCGGCGTGTTTCCCCAGGAGGAGCGCGACGAGTTTGGCCGGGTCCGCGACACGCTGTTCGACCACGGAGCGGGCGGCGTGCTGCGCTTCACACTGGCCGGTGGTCCCGACGTCGGATGGCTCAACGAGCCCGGGACGATGCGCGGCTCGTTCTGGCTCGAACTGGGCGGGGGGTACCACAGCATCGGTCGCGAGAGCTGCGGCGGCTTCGATGCGGGGATCGGCTGGGAGCTGCGGCCGCTGCGCAGCCTGTTCTTCGCGCCGCTCGTGCGCTTCACCTCGATCTTTCACACCAGCCAGGGGAACGCCTCGTACGTCGTGCTGGCCCTGGCGATCGGCTACGACTTCGGCCGGCTGCTTCGCCGCGCCGGGGCGGGCGAGGCGGGCGGCGAGGCGGCGCCGGCGCCCTCGTGGCCGGCGTCCCCGCCACCGCGCGCGCCGTATCCCGACACCCTGTCGGGAGGCTAGGGCCGGAACCAGCGCTGGTTGATTGCGTCGAGGGTGCCGTCCTGCTTCATCGATTCGAGGGCGGCATTGAAGGGAGCGACGAGTTCGCTGCCGGGCGGGAAGGCGAAGGCCAGCGGCTCGTCGGAGGTGAGCTGCGGTCCGATCTTGATCCGCCCGCCGCGGGCGGCGACCAGGCGCAGCGCGGTGACGTTGTCCGCCACCACCCCCGCCACCTCGCCGGACAGGAGCGCGGCGACCGCGGCGTCGAAGTCGGCGTACGTCTTGACCCGGTCGGGGGCGAAGAGGCTCCGGGCCGCCGTCTCGTTCGTCGTGCCGGCCTGCGTTCCCACCACGTTCGCGGGGTTCTCGGCGAACTCCGCCACCTCGTCCACCGTCGCCGCGAACGGCACCACCAGCACCTGGCCGACCGTGAGGTACGGGACCGAGAAATCCACCACCGCGTCGCGTTCGTCGGTGACACTGATTCCGTTCGCCGCCACGTCGAAACTCCCCGCCGCCAGCGCCTCGAAGATTCCCTCCCACGGCACCGCCCGGAACTGCGGCACGCAGTGGATCCGCCGGCAGATCTCCGCCAGCGCGTCGTAGTCCCAACCGTACGGCTCGCCGGTCGAACCGCGAACGGCGTTGAACGGCGGGTAGTTGTTCTCCACGGCGACGGTGATGGTCCGTCCACCGAGGTCCGGGAGGCCAGGGAGCGACGGCGTCGCCGTCGGGTGCTCCGGCGGCGGCGCCTCGCCGGGGCAGCCGGCCAGCGTGACCAGGGCGGCGGCGGATGCGAGCGGCACGAGGATGCGTTGCATGGCGTTCCTCCTCCGGGCGCCGCACGTTCCGCCGGGCCGTTCGCGGGAACGACCCGGGCGGCCATCCGGCACGCCCGGTTCCTCGGGCGCTCCTATGCCACCGTGGCGGCGGGGAGTCAAACGGGGGGAGGCGGGCCGGGATCGGGAGCGGAGGCGGGCGGCCCGTCGTGGTCCCGGGCTCCCGGCTTCGGGCCTCCGACCTCGAGTCGTGCGAGGAGAACCGACGCCGGCTCCGGATCCCCCGGGCACCGGCGACCGCCCCGCCGCTCACGGCACGAGGTACAGATCGGTCTGCGGGCGGGAAAGCCACTGGGCGCCGTCGGGGTCGACCGCGACGATTTCCTCGACCGTTGCGATTCCGTGACCCTCGACCGGCAGCCTCGGCTCGATCGTATAGACCTGGCCGGCCTCGACCGGCAGGTCGGGCAGCGTGCCGTAGCGCTCCCAGCGTGGGCAGAGCAGTCCGGCGCCGTCGTGGGCGGAGCGGCCGACCTGATGGCCCAGCGCGTGCGGATACTCGGGGTATCCCTGTGCGACAATGTGCCCTCGGGCGATCGCATCGATCTCCACTCCGCGGACGCCGGGACGGAGCGCCGCGGCAGCCTTCCGGATCGCCTCGACGACGGTCCGGAAGCCCCGCTCCACTGCCGGCGGCGCCCTCCGCTCGCCCCGTCGGAGGAAGTACCAGGTGCGCTGGAGGTCCGAGACGTAGCCGTCCTTGCGGACGCCGAAATCGGTGTTGAGGAGGTGACCGGGCTGGATGGGGCGGTCGGTCGGGCCCGTGTGCGCACCCGCCGACTCGGGCCCGGTGAACGCGGCGGGGCAGTGCTCCGGGTCCCACGCCGGTTCGACCCCCGGCACCTTGCGCATCTCCTCCAGGATCATCGCGGCGACCTGTTTCTCGGTCAGGCCGCAGCGCAGGCGCGGCGTGAGGGCGTCGTAGATGTCGCAGGTGATCCGGCACGCCTCGGCAATCCGCGCCCGCTCGCCCGGCGACTTGCGGCCGCGCAGCGCCGTGAGGATGGGCTGCGAGGATTCGAGTCGTCCGACATAGGGGGTTCCCTCGAGGGCGCGGGTGAGAAGCAGGAACATGCCGTGGGTGAGGCCGTCGGCCATCGTGTCGTCGAGTGAGTAGTTGACGGCGATGCGGCGCGGGTCGATGCGCTGGACGATCCGACGGAGATCGTCGGAGATGCCGCCGACGTAACCGATGATCTCGGCGTAGTGGCCGTGGGCGCGCAGGTTGGCCTGGTCCAGGCTGCCGACGATCGCGATCCGGTCGCCCCGGGAGGTGAGCAGGAAGGCGGAGGGCCAGGTGACGTTGGTTCCGACGACGAGATCGAAGGACGGGTCGTGCAGCGTGGCGCTCTCGCGGGCGAACAACAGCCAGAGATCGATCCCCAGCTCGCGGAGGATTCCGGGAACCTGGTCGAGCTTCTCGGACACCATCGGGTCGCCGATCGTCATCTTTCGCTCCGTGTCGCCGCCTCGTCGGGACGCGGCATGCCGCGGCCGACGACTCGTGGACGGCGGTCGCGACCGGATTCCTTAGTCGGACGTGGGGCGGATGGCAATCCCGGCATGCCGGCCCAGGTGGCGGCGGTTCCGCGGTGGGTGGCGGGGGAACGAGACGGATCAGACCTGGGATCGATCCTCGGCGCGGCGGCGGGCGAGCCAGTCCTCGATGTCCTGGAACATCCGGTTGGCGCGCCCCTCGGCCAGCCAGCGCGCCAGATCGTCCAGCGTCCAGTCGGCGGTGTCGACCCGCCGCGGCCGGAAGGCGAAGCAGCGCACGCAGGTGAAGGAGAGCCAGCAGGAGCGCACCGACCGGTCCAGGCATTCGTCGTAGCGGCGGCAGGCGACCCGCCGGTGCAGGTCGACCTCGTGCACCCGCAGCGTGCGATGGAGGCGCACGGGGTTGGGGCGTCGGAGAGAAGGCTCGTCCATCGTCAATCTCCCTCGGCGACGTCGCCCGCGCCCGGCGCGGCGAGTGCCGGGGCGGCGCGGGGGGAGGGGTGGAACAGGTCGACGCGCCAGCAGCCGTCCTCGCGCACCAGCCGCTGGACGCTCCACGGCCCGACGCGCTGGGCGCCGATGTCCTCGGCCGGCCGCACATCGACCCACGCCTCTTCCCCGTCGACCGACCGCAACGCAAGCCACTCGGACCGCGGCAGGACGGAGCGCTCCGGCACCAGCAGATCGGCGGGCGAGATGTCCTGTCCGAGCGTGCGGGTTGCGGCGGCGGCGCGGCGCTCCATTTCGGCACGGGCCGCGCGCGAGAGCAGGGCGAGCGCTCCGGCGGCGTCGCCGCCCTCCAGACGCTCGACGAACGCCCGGACGACGCCGACCGGGTCGCCGCAGGTGTCCCGGCGGCTGCGGCAGCCGGGTCCCGCGGCGAGGAGGGCGGCGAGGGCGACGAGGGGAGCGCGGAGCGTCATGGTTCGCCGGCCCCTTCCGCGGCGACGCGCAGGCCCATCCGATCGCGCACCTCGCGCATCGTCTCGCGGGCGATCGCGCGGCACCGTTCGGCGCCGGCGTCGAGCGCCTGGAGCACGCGCTGCGGATGGGCGCGCAGCTCCGCGGCACGCTCCCGCACCGGTCCCAGCCGGGCATCGATCGCGTCGGCGAGGAGCCCCTTGCAGTCGGCGCAACCGATGCCGGCGACGCGGCACTCCCGGCCAACCCGCTCGACGACGTCGGCGGTCGAGAACCCCCGGTGCATCGTGAAGATGTTGCAGATCTCGGGACGCCCGGGGTCGGAACGGCGCAGGCGCTGCGGGTCGGTGTAGGCCGGCTTGAGCTTGCGGCGCAGCTCGCCGGGCGTCTCGAGCACGCCGAGGTGGTTGCCGAGGCTCTTGCTCATCTTGGCCTTGCCGTCCAGCCCCAGCACGCGCGGGGCGAGGCTCAGCTTCGCGCGGCACTCCGGGAACGTCTCGCCGTAGCGCCCGTTGAAGTGCCGGGCGATCTCGCGGGCCAGTTCGAGGTGCTGGAGCTGGTCCTCGCCCACGGGCACGCGCGTGGCCTTGTACAGCAGGATGTCGGCGGCCATCAGCACCGGGTAGGCAAACAGGCCCGCGTTGACGTTCTCCCGGTGCTGCTCCGCCTTCTGCTTGAACTGCGTCATGCGACCCAGGTCGCCCATCGGGCAGACCGTCATCAGCGCCCAGCACAGCTCGGTGTGCTCGGGCACGGCGGACTGCACGAACAAGGTGCATCGGTCGGGATCGAGGCCGCAGGCGATATTGACGAGGGCGGCGTCGAAGATGCGCCGCGGCATCTCGCGCGGGTCATAGGCGACCGTCGTGGCATGCCAGTCGACGATGCAGAAGATGCAGTCGTGGTCGTCGAGCATGTCAACCCAGTTCTGGATCGCGCCGAGGTAGTTGCCGACGTGGATTTCGCCGCTGGGCTGGATTCCGCTGAACGCGCGCTCGCGGGACGCCATCCGGCCACCTCCGGTCCGAGGTTCTAGGGGGGCGGGGCCCTCCGGGTCAAGGACCCCCTCGTCCACCGTCGGCCACTCCTGGGGCCCTATTCCCTTGCCGGCGCCCCTGGTACACTGCGCCCCGTGCGGGCGGTCCTTGCGGCCATGGTGGCGTCCCTGCTGGCGCTCGCGCCGGGTCGGGCCGCGGCCGACGACCTGGCGGATTTCCAGCGGGCCCGCAATGCCTACGACGCCGGCGACTACGGGCTGGCGGTCGAGCGGTTTCGCGAGCTGCTGGGTCGGGACCCGCCGCCGGGCCGCGCGGTTCGCGAAGAGTGCCTGCAGTACCTCGGGGCCAGCCTGCTGTTCCAGGGGAACGAGGACCAGGCGTCGGCCGTCTTCGACCAGCTCCTCGTGCTGGAGCCGGACTGGGAGCTGGACCCGGCGATCTTCCCCACCCCGATCCTCGACGTGTTCGCCCGCGTGAAGAACCAGATGCGCGAGCGGCTGGCGGCGCTGCAGGCGGCCGAGCAGCAGCTGGCGGAGATGGAGCGGCAGCGTCGGATCGAGGAGGACCGGCGCCGGCGCGAGGCGCTCCGCGAGGCGCTCGAGCCGCGCTACCTGGCACAAGTCCGCGAGGAACGGCACCTCGTCCTGGCCTTCATGCCGCTCGGGGTGGGCCAGTTCCAGAACGGCCAGGAGGCGAAGGGGTGGACGTTCCTCGGCATCGAGGCGGCACTGGCCGCGGCGAACCTCTGGACCTTCCTGTCGTGGGACTGGTACCGGCGGGAGGCGAACGAGTGGCGCGGCACGGCGCGCGGCGACCAGGCGGCGGCCTTCGCCAACGGGTACAAGTACGCGAGCTGGGCGGTGCTGGGAACGCTGGCGGCGGCGATCCTGGCCGGCGTCATCGATGCGCTGGTGTTCTACGAGGACCCGGGGACGCAGTGGCGGCGCCTGTCGGTCGAGGAGGTGCCGGAGGACCAGCGCCTGCCGGTGCGCGACCCCGCCGAGTTCCTGCCTCCGCCGCCGGGGGAGCCGGACGAGGCGCCGCCGGCCACCGTCGGCTTCGGCTGGACCTTCCCGCTCGACCTGTAGCCCGGGAATCTACCGCTCCGGATGCTCGGCGCGCTCCAGCAAATCGCGGGCGATCGGACGCCACCGGTTGCCCACCACCCCCCAGTCGCCCTCTGGCGGCCGGGAGAGCACCCAGCGGAGCAGGTCCCGCGCCTCCTCGAACTCGCCCTGGTCGAGCAGCGCCTCGGCGAGCAGGATCCGGTTGACGGGGAAGTCCGAACACTCGACCGCCTCGCGCAGGTATTCGAGGCCGGTCTCCGGATCGCCGATCGATTGCGGCCAGGGCGGGGCGGCGATGTAGAGCATACCGAGCGCCACGAGGGGGCCGCAGTTGTCGTAGGTGCGGTCGATCTCGACCGAGCGTTCCGCGGCGGCCTGGATCTGGGGGATCATGTCGAGCGCGCCGACGGTGGCCCGCTCGGCGATGCGGCCGAGCACCACCGCCACGTAGTAGTGGCCCTCGACGCGGTCGGGCCGGAGGTCGGCCGCGCGCCGGGCCGCGGCGAGAGCCGCGTCGAGCCACTCGCTGCGGCGCGCATCGTCGTCGTTTTCCTCGGCGAGGCGGAACAGGGCACGCGCGCGGAGCACCTCGGTCACGTAGGGATCGGAGCCGAGGCTCTGGGCGTGGTCGAGCGCGGCGAGGGCGTCGAGCTTCTTCTCCCGGCTCGTGCCGACCCGGGACCACTCGTCGGCGAGACGCAGGCAGGCGAGCGGATCCGAGGGGAGGGGGAGAGGGACGTCGGCGGAGCCGCTGGGAGGCGACGGGCAGGCCGCGGCTCCGGCGAGGAGAGCGGCGGCTGCGAACGCCGCGGCACCGCGCCGCGGGGTCCTGTCGCGTGGAAACGCCGACCCGGGGCCGGCGACCCGCGCGCGCACGATCCGCCTACTCCTCGGCCGTCGCCGGCGGCTCGCCGGCGTCCTCCGCGGGCTCCGCTCCCGGCGCGTTCTCCCGCCCCCGCTCGCGAATGCGAGCCGCCTTGCCGGACAGGTTGCGCAGATAGAACAGGCGGCTGCGCCGCACTTTCCCCCGGGCGGTGACCTCAAGCTTGACCAGCCGGGGCGAGTGCACCGGGAAGACGCGCTCGACCCCCACCTGATGGGAAACCTTGCGGACGGTGAAGGTCGATTTCAGGCCGGCGCGGTGGATCCGGATCACGACCCCGGCGAAGACCTGGACCCGCTCCTTGTCGCCCTCGACGATCTTGTAGTGCACCCGCACGGTGTCGCCGGAACGGAACTCGGGGAGCGGGTCCTTCCGGAGCATCCGTCCCTCCACCGCCGCCATCTTCTCGGACAGGGTCGCCATCGCGGTCCTCGTTTCTCGCGTCCCCGGGTCACCCGGCCGGAAACGCAGCCAGCGAATCCTATTCGACATCGAGCCGATGTCAACTCCCGCACGCTGCGGGGTTTGACCGATGAACGCGCCCCCGGTAGAGTCGCCCCGATGGCCACCCGCTATGCCGGCTACGCTGGAAGGTTGCTCGATGTCGATCTCGGCGCGCGCACCTGGCGCGAGTTTCCGCTCGGCGACCGCTGGGTCGAACGGTACCTGGGCGGCAAGGCGCTGGCGGCGCGGATTCTCTGGGAGGAGCTGGAGCCCGGGATCGACCCGCTCTCCCCGGGCAACCTGCTCGTCATCACCCCGGGGCCGCTCACCGGCAGCGGCGCCCCGGCGTCGAGCCGGTTCAACCTCTCGACGAAGAACGTGCTGACCGGGGGCGTGTTGTCGAGCAACTGCGGCGGCCCGTTCGGCGTGCACCTCAAGCGGGCCGGCTGGGACGGGCTGATCGTGCGGGGGCGGGCCGATCGGCCGACCTGGCTGGCGGTCGACGAGACGGGGGCGCGGTTCCTCGACGCCCGCCATCTGTGGGGGCTGGACACGGAGGAGACGCAGCGCGATCTGTCGCCGAAGGTCGGCTGCCTTTGCATCGGTCCGGCCGGCGAGCACCTGGTGCGGTTCGCCTGCGTCGTCTCCGGCCACCGGGTGCTCGGCCGCGGCGGCACCGGCGCGGTGATGGGCTCGAAGCTGCTCAAGCGAATCACGGCTCACGGCGGCCGGCGGTATGCGCCGCACGATCCGGCGGCGTTCCGGCGGACGGTGCGCGACTGGGTCGCGACGCTGCGCGGGCATTCGATCACCGGCCGCCAGCTTCCGCGCTACGGGACCGCGGCGCTGGTTCACGGCACGAACGCCACGAACACGTTGCCGACGCGGAACTTCCGCGCCGGGCGGTTCGAGGCGGCGGACGAGGTGAGCGGCGAGACGATGGCGGAGCGCCACCTCGCGCGCACCAGCGGCTGTCTGTCGTGCCCGATCCGCTGCGGGCGGGTGGTGCGACACGCCGGAGGTGAGCGCAAGGGGCCCGAATTCGAAACGATCGGGATGTTTGGGCCGAACATCCACAACGCCGACCTGCCGAGCATCTTTCGCTGGGGCCTCCTCGCCGATGCCCTCGGCATGGACACGATCAGTCTCGGTTCGACGATCGCCACGGCGATGGAGCTGCGCGAGCGGGGGCTGTTTCCGGAGCTGCCGGTGTCGTTCGAGGATCACGCGGGGATGGACCGCCTGATCGAGGACGTGGCCCGGCGGCGGGGGGTCGGCGCCGAGCTGGCCGACGGGGCGCTGCGGCTGGCGGAGCGGCGCGGCGCGCCCGAGCTGGCGATGCAGGCCAAGGGGCTCGAGTTCGCGGCGTACGAGCCGCGCGGGGCGGTCGGTCACGGCCTCGGCTACGCCGTCTCCAACCGTGGCGGCTGCCACATCAACGGCGGGTACCTCGTCTTCTTCGAGGCGCTCGGGCCGGTCAACATCGATCCACTCACCCCCCTCGCCAAGCCCGCGCTCGTCGTGTTCCAGCAGAACACGATGGAGGCGGTGGCGGTCGCCGGCGGCTGCGTCTTCACGACCTATGCGGTGATCCCCGATCTTCCGGCCTGGGCGATCAACCCCCACGGCTGGCAGGCCCGGCTCATCAACCGGGTACTCCAGCTCACCCGCTTCGCCCTCGGCGGCCAGGGAAGGATGTCGCCCGAGGCGATGCCCTTCCACCTGCCGCTCCTCCCGCACACCCGGGCGCTGGCGAGCTACACCGGGGTGAAGATGAACCTCGGGCGGTTCAGCGCCGTGGGCGAGCGGGCCTACACCCTCGAACGGATGATCAACCTGCGCGAGGGCCTGCTCGGGGAGACCGACGCGCTGCCGCCGCGGATGACCGACGAGCCGCAGCGGCCACACGAGCCGCGCTCCCGGGTGCCGCTGGCCGAGATGCTGCCGGTCTACTACCGGGTCCGGGACTGGGACGCGGCGGGCGTCCCCACCCGCCGGCTGCTGGACAAGCTCGACCTCGGGGACCTCGCGGAGGTTGCGGACGAGGTGCGCGAGCATCCCGAGCGGTTCCGGGCGCGCCGCCGGGCGTGGCGCGAGCGCGAGGGGGAGGTGCTGCGGGCGGCGCTCGCCGCGGCGCGGGAGTGGACCGAACGGGCCGAGCAAGAGCGGGACCGGTGGCGGGAGGAAGTGCTCCGGGCGCGCGCGGCCGAGTGGGCGGCGCGGGTCCGCCGCGCCTCGTTCGCGATCGACCCCGACCGCTGCCGACGCTGCGGCCTGTGCGCGGGCGAGTGCCCGGTCGGGGCGATCGCCTGGCGTCGGACCGAGCGGGCGACGATTGATCCGGCGAAGTGCATCCGCTGCGGCCGCTGCGCCACGGTCTGCCCGCCGCATTTCGAGGCGGTGCGCTTCGTTCCGGTGCCGGCCGACGAGGATCGTTCGCGCGTCGCCTACCGGGTCCTGCCCGACCGGTGCGAGAAGTGTGGCCTGTGCTTCAAGAAGTGCCCGGTTCCCGGCGCGATCTCGTGGCGCAAGGGGGATCGGGCCGCGATCCACGACGAGACGTGCGTGGCCTGCGGTCGTTGCGCGGAGGTCTGTCCCCCGAAGTTCGGCGCGATCGTTCGGGTCGTTCACCCGGCCGGCGAGGCCTGAGGAGGAGACGATGGTTCGGGTCCAGTTCGCTTCCCACCTCGGCCGGACGCTCGGCGTCCGCGAGGCGCGCGTGGAGGCCGGTTCGGTGCGCGAGCTGCTCCGCGAGTTGTCGCGGATCCATGGCAGGCCATTCGACGAGGCGGTGCGGAGCTGCAAGGTCATCGTGAACGGGACGAACGTGGCCTTTCTCCGGGGGGAGGGAACGCGGTTGGCCGACGGCGACGAGGTCGTCCTGTTGCCGCCGCTGTCGGGAGGGTGACGTCGTGCACGCGATCGGCGACGAGTGCGACAAGTGCGGCTTTTGCGTCCTGGAGTGTCCCGTGGATGCGATCGAGGAGGGACCGACCGCGTACCGCATCGTGCCCGAGAAGTGCGTGGAGTGCGGGGCCTGCGTGCCCGTCTGCCCGCTCGGGGTGATCGTCGAGCGCGCCGGTCCGGACGCCCGCGGCGATGCGGCGTGACGGCCCGGCCGGCGCCGGCCGGGGAGCGGGGAGAGGGATGCGCGGTACGGACCCGGAAGAGAGGTTCCTCGCCGACCGGTTGCGCGAGCGGTCGCGGGTCGCTCTCGACGGCCCGACGGCCGCCGCGGGGCGCCGGCGGCCGATCGATCGGCGGGTCCGGGAGCGGTTCGAGCGGACCGGGTGGGTTCGGGCCGGACGGGGCCGGTTTCCCCCGGCTCCCCGTGTTGCGCGGCACCGTGTCGGATCGGATGTTGGTGCGCCGCCGAGGTCGGCAACGGAGGATGCGAGGGGCCGGTTGTTCCGGCGGGACGACGCGGAATGCGCGGTTCCGCTCGCCGGGCGCGACGAGCTGCAGCCTTCGGGGGTGCCGTCATGAACCGACAACAGGCGATCGATCTGTTCGCGGAGCTGCGTCCCAGGGAGATCGCGGCGGTGTGGAGCGCCGCGCGCCCGCTGCGGCCGCCCGAGATGCGCCGCGGGCTGTATCTGGGGCGTGCGGGCGGGTTGCCGGCGATGCTCCGGGCGGTCGTGCGGCGCGTGGTGGGCCGGGATTACTTCGCGAAGATGATCCTCGAAGGCTGGGGGGTGAACGTGCGCGTCGCGCAGGACGGCACGCACGCGCCCCTGCCGTCGCCGCTCGTGCCGGGGGGGTTCAAGGTCGACCTGCCGTTTCGGTTGGGGGCCGAGTCGCTGGACTACGGGTTCCATGCGGCGGGGCGGGACCTGGGATTTCCCGGCGGCCTAGCCGGGATGCGGGACTTCCTGCGCGCCCTGGACTTCCGCAGCCTCACCGAGGTGCTCGGAGAGGCGACCTTGGGCAAGGTCGGCGCCCGACGGGGCGTGGCCTCCGAGGCGGGCGAGCTGGTGATCGGCTATATCGCGCCGCTGGGGGTGCGGGCGTTGCAGGGGTCGCCGTTCGGGATGTGCTGGTGGCGCGACGTGACGGAACCGGAGGTGGAGTCGGCGCGCGCGTACCTGCGCACCTTCCGGCTGCTCGACGCTTCCTGCGGCGACGCCGCCGGCTGACCGCCGCCCGTCCGCGACGGCGCCCTAGTAGGCCGACGGACGGCGGCGCTCGGCATGCCAGGATCGATAGCTCGACATCCGGTCGCGCTGTTCCGGCGGCGCGCGGTGCGTGCAGGTGGAGAACTCCTCGGTGCCGCGGAGCGCTCCCCAGCGGAGTTCCGGACAATCGTTGGGATTGTACGCCTGCTCGAAACGGTCGATGCGGTCGATCAGCTCGCCGAGGGTCAGCTTCCAGGTCGTCCCGTCGGAGCGCCGGTAGGTGATGAACAGCTCGTTTTTCGAGCGGTTCCATTCCTTGCGCAGCAGGCGCTCCAGCTGGGCCGGCCCGGCGCCGGGGGGAATCCGGAAGAGCACCGGATCCTCGAAGACGGTCCGCGGATAGGCGAGCAGCTCGTCCATCGCCAGCAGCAGGCGCAGGTCGCGGGCGGGGGTCGAGTAGTCCTCCCAGGGGCCGCGGGTCTCGAAGATCGCGCCGCCCTCCGGCATGTCGATCGTCCGCCAATCATGCGCCTCCATGTACTCGACGGCGACTTGAACCGCCGCCACTCGCGACTCGAGCAGCTCGATCAGCGCCTCCATCTGCGACCGGTAGGCGGCGACCGGGTCGAGCGGTTCGGGATTGAGGCGTCTCAGGATGGTCCGGTAGAATTCGTGTGCTGACCGCAACTCGTACTGCTCGGTGGACGGGTCGGGGTAGTCCGGGTCCGCAACCAGTTCGGCATCGGTTGCGAAGCGGAACCGTCCCCGCTCGTAGCGGACCGGACGGAAGGCCTTGAACCCACCCGTGCGCAGGGCGGGGTCGAAGAAGAAGTTGGCCCGCGAGAACCGCTTGTGGGACACCGTCCGGTCGGGGTGGCCGTCGATCGCCAGCAGCATGCCGATGCGCTGGTTCGAACCGGGGACCCAGCGGCTCACGACGAGCACGTGGCCGCCGACGTCGACGAACACGGTGCCGGGGCGCAGCGTGTCGCGCGAGAGCGCCACGGGGTAGAATTCGCCCGCGTCGTCCTCGGGGAGCACACGGCCGGTGCCGGAATGGACCGTGTCGCCGACGTCCTCCTCCAGCCACTCGTTGAAGCGCCGGACCGGCGACTCGATCGCGTCCCAGGTACGGTTGAGATTCGTCTCCGGAATCTCGTCGCAGCGCGTTCCGCGGTCGCGCGTTCCCCGCAGGCAGTGCCGGACGGCGAACGGCAGCCCCAGCTTCCACGAAAAGTAGGCGCGCAGGAAGAAAGGGGTGTCGCCGCAGTCGGGCGCCGCCACCACGGGCTCCGGCCCCTCCGCATTGTCCTCGTCCAGCCCCAGGTAGCCGTACAGCAGGTTGCGCTTCGGGTCGCGCAGGACCTGGTGTAGCGGCCGCCAGCCGGCCTTCGCGCCGGGGTCGGTCAGGAACAGGCGCTCCACCCATGCCGCGTACAGGTTCTCCATCTCGCGATTCCAGGCCCTGGTGATCTCCCACACGCCGGTCTTTGGCGCGCGCACTCGCCTCGGGGGCCGCGCCAGGATTTCCACCCGACCGCAGGCCAGCGGCCGGGCGGCGTCCGTCGATCGGACCAGCACGCGGCGCGTCCCGGCCGCCGGCGACGGCACGATCACCGACCAGGCCCACGGGGGCCCGCCCCACGACTCGTTCCAGTTCTCCGGCCGGTGCGTTTCTCGACCGTCCGGCCCGAGCATCTCGAACTCCACGAACGGCTGCTCGGTTTCCGAAACCGCCGTGAGCCGCAACGGCTTCCCCGCCACCGGCCTCGCCGGCGACACGAACAGCCGGACCGGCGCCGCTGCCGGGTCGGGACAGACCACCTCCGCCGGCCCCGCGAACCCCGCGGCCGCGGACTTCGTACCCGCGGGAGCCGACCTTGCCTCCGACGCCGCCTCGGCCGGCGCGCCGACCTCCGCCGGTTCGACGAGGTGCGACGCGGCGTTCGATGGAACCGCCCCTTCCGCGTCCGGGTCGGTCCTCCCCGTCGCCACGGAACGCCCGTCGATCGATCCTCCGCCGCGGGTCGATGGCCCCGGCCCGCCGTTCTCGTCTGCCGCCGACAGGGCGGCGATGCTGCAGTGCGACATCTGCGTTGCCGCGAGCAGCGAAAGAGCGATCACCAGCGCCACCGGCCACTGGTCCATCGGCAGATCGCCGTCCTCCGCCCCGTTCCCGAAATCCACGCCCGACCCCGACGCCCATCCGTCTTCCGCCGTTGCCGTCGGACGCCTCGCGGCGAGGAAACCGACCACCTCGGAAACCGGTTGGGCAAGCGGCCCCTGGCCCGCCGTTCTCTTGATTCCCGGGTCGACCGCCCGGATCGTGCAACCCTTGCGCGAAACGACCTGGCCGCCATCGGCGGTTGCCGGAACCCTCGAAGGATGCCTGTCCCACATAGTAGTATCATATCCTACCCAACGATCGCATGAAAATTCTTGGCAGATTCCAGGTTCGAATCTCTCGTCGGCTCATTCTGGACCGATCGACGGTGGCGTCGAGATCGTGATGCGGTCGATCACGGTGAGCCAGTCGGTGGAGTCGTCGATCCCGAGCAGCAGGTGCCCGGCATCGGCAATCGGTTCGTTCCAGGAGGCATCCACGCCGACCCAATGACCGTCGAGAACGATCTGGGTCCAGGCGTGCCAGCCGAAGAAGCGGAGGTCGTCGCCGACGTACATCAGGCCCGAAACCTGCCGGGCGGGGAGGCCGGCGGCGCGGGCGAGGGCGGTGACGAGCAGGGCATGTTCGGTGCAATCGCCGACCTTGCGTTCCAGTACCTGGGATGCCGTGGCGAGATGGGTCGACAGGCTCTTGTCGAGGTGGTCGTGGACCCAGGCGACGATCCGGGCCGCCTTGTCGCGATCGCCGGCGGCGCCGGCGGTGATCTCGCGGGCCAGGGCAACGACGGCAGGCGCGTCGGCATCGACCTCAGGGGTCGGACGCAAGTAGAGGACCCGTTCCTTACGGGTTGCCTCGGGACCGGGGACGGACCGCAAGACGACGTCGAACCGTCCGTCCTCGCGCGGCTCGACCTGCTGCTGCGGGCCCTCGGGGATCGGGAACCCTTCCGGCACGCCGACGATCAACCGCAGCTCGCGGAGATCGGCGGGCCGGCCGAGCGGCCGGTCGACGGGGACGCGCAGGTCGAGGGGTCCGAGGGCGGCGAGGTTGCTGCGGGCGCGGTCGCGGTCTTCCAGTCGCAGCACGATGCCGGTGCCCATGCTGGCTTCGAGGGTGGTGCTGCCGGCGACACGCAGGAGGAACGGCTGGAGGTCACCCTCGTGGAGCACGCGCAGGGTGGCGACCGGCGTCTCGATTCCCGCGAGCACCTCGGGTTCGACGGAGAGGACGGTCACGGTGTCGGTCTCGTCCCGGGCGTCGTCATCGTCGAAGGCGGGCACGACCATCGTCATGCCCGGGCGCAGGCGGGCAGCGTCGAGGCCGAAGGCGGCGATGGCGGCCAGCGCGGTCTCCGCGGTGGGCGGGCAGGACCGGTCGGGGGCGGCCCGGCCCTGCACCGTCTGTCGCAGCACGAGCCCCTCGGGTGTCGCCGTCGTTCGCCGCTCGACGGTGCCCGCGGGCGTCTCCTGCAGGTCGCGCGATTCCACGAGGGGGAACGGCGGTGCCGCGCCGTAGAAGTCCTCGGAACGGATCACCGATTCCGACCGCAGGCCAGGGAGCAGTCCTTCCTGGACGATGCGCAGTTCGAGACGGGCGGCGAAACCGCCCGGCTCGCCGGGACCCGACCGGCCGAGCTCGACGTGGGCCCAGCCGACCTTGCGACCGGTCAGGTACACCCCGTACCAGGCATCCACCGTCCCGTGGGCAACGAACTCTGCCAGCGCCTGCGGCGGGACGATCTCGCCGCCAGGCCCAGCATCGTCGGCGTCCTCCGCGGCGGCGTCGAGGCTGCCGGCCTCTCCGGCCGAACCCGGGACGGGGGACGTCGCAGCGGACGCCCAGTCGGTCGGCCTCCCGGCGATTTCCCCCGTCGGGCGGGAGCCGCAGCGGCCGGCGGGGAGGAGCAGGCCGACAGCGAGCAGAGCCAGCGGGGCGCGGACGGAGGAGCGAACCATGCGCGAACCGTAGCACGGAACCGCCCCTGCGGGCGAGCCCGTCGAGCTGCGGCGGCTCGCGCCTGCGCGAGGGGAGGACGCGGCCGCGGGCTACGGGCGACTCACGGCGGCGACGTAGGGGCCGGCGGCGCTGTCGTAGCCGTCGACATAGAAGGCGAACAGGCCTGCGCCGGCCGGAATGGTCGCCTGGATGCGGGAAGCGTTCGCCGGGGTGCAGGCGGGGACGGCATCGTCGTTGCAATCGAGGTCCCTGCCGGTGGCGCCGGAACGGACGTAGAGCAGGGTGTCGTAGCTCGCGATGCTGCTCCCGCAGGTGGTGGCGCCGAACGCACCGCCGGCGTCGCCCGGGCAGGTCGTCCAGTAGTAGGTGTCCTCGGGCGCGCGCTCACCGCCGCAGGACCCCGTCACGAGGCCGCTAATCGCCGACATGGTATTGCCGGCGTAGGTGCCGAGCCCCCGGGGCAGCTCGGTCGGTGTGCCGTCGCTGCCGACCGGCAGGTGCTCGATGTTGAGCGTGTAGTTGCCCGAGGCGCCGCCGAAGCCGTCCACCAGCACGTAGTAGGTGCCGGCCGGCAGGTTGCGGACGATGTGGTCCTGCTGGAGGCCGCAGGTGTCATCGGTGCAGGCCGGCGCGATCCCGCCGCAGCCGGCGAGGAGCCCGAGCTGCGTGTCGAAGTCGCTCCCGAAGGTGTTGACGAACACCAGCTCGCGCTGCGCCAGCGTGAACCGGTACCAGACGTCGCGGCTCGGCGTGCCCGTGCCGCTGTCGCAGCTCGCGGCGCTCGGCGTGTAGCTCGCCGTGCTGCCGGTGACGGTGGTGCGACCGGAAGACAGGGTCAGCGGGATCGCGTCGGTGCATTCGTCACCGACCGGCCGGACGCTGCTGTTGAGCACGAACGGACCGAAATGGGACGACTGGTAGCCGTCGACGACGATGTAGTAGGTGCCCGCGTCGAGGGTGGTGCTGATGCGCGAGGCGAGATTTCCTCCGCCGATGTCGTCGTTGCAGGCGACGGGCGTGCCGCTGCACGCGCCGCTGTAGATGTACAGCACGGTGTCCCACGTCGTCCCGTCGGTGTCGAAGACCACGTTGGATCGGGTCGGGAGGCGCACGACGTAGGTCACGTCGGGGGCCGGCGTCGCCCCGCCCGCGCAGGCGGCGGGCGGGTTGTAGTCGCTGGCGGCCGCGCACGTCGAGCCGCGGACCGGCGTTCCCGGCGTGAGCGTCGTCGCCCCGGCGCAGGTGTCGTTGGTGGGCGCCGCCCCCAGGTCGCACGTGCCCCAGTGGCAGGTCGAATCGCAGGTCTGGTTTCCCGAGCAGGCCCCGACGGTGCAGGGGCGCGTCGAGCCCATCACGCAGGGGAAGCCGTTGTCCGGCCCGCCGACGCAGTCGTCGTCCCGCCCGTTGCAGGTCTCCACCGGCGGGGTGCAGGCCGATCCGGAAGGCGGGACGCAGGACGTCGTGCACGTGCCGATGCCGGTCGAGCCGCAGGTGGTCGTGCACGCCACGGATTGCCCGGCACAGCAGCCGACCCCGTCGTCGCACGCGCCGTCGCAGTCGTCATCCCGTCCGTTGCAGGTCTCGGCGGGCGGCACGCAGGCGCCCCAGACGCACGTGGAGCCGCAGGTCTGGGTGCCGGTGCTGCTGCACGTCGTGGTGCAGCTCCGCGTCGCGTCGCGCACGCACTCGAAGCCGTTGTCCGGGCCGCCGACGCAATCGTCGTCGCGTCCGTTGCAGGTCTCGGCGGGCGGCACGCAGGCGCCCCAGACGCACGTGTCGGAGCACGTCTGGGTCCCCGTGCTGGCACAGGTGGTCGTGCAGCTCTGCGTCGAGGCTCGCACGCAATCGAAGCCGTTGTCGGGACCGCCGACGCAGTCGTCGTCCCGCCCGTTGCAGACCTCGGCCGGCGGATTGCACG
>Ga0068707_1000252_pt1 | contig 32230 bp, 42 predicted proteins | sample YNPNPMetaG_FD_66600 | JGI IMG/M metagenome (GOLD analysis project Ga0068707, IMG submission 66600) | Anoxygenic and chlorotrophic microbial mat microbial communities from Yellowstone National Park, USA - YNP NP MetaG | ecosystem: Environmental > Aquatic > Thermal springs > Hot (42-90C) >... | reverse complement strand
CTTCCCCATCCGGGTGCCCAGAAGGATGTCCTGGTGGGGTTCGGCCAAGGCAACGCTCACCAGTTCGTCCCCTTCATCCAGTTTCAGGGCGATGAGCCCACCCTTCCGGGGCCGGGAAAAATTCATTAATTCGGTCTTTTTGACGATCCCGGCTTTGGTGGCCATAACCAGGGAAGGGCCGGGGACAAATTCCCTTACAGGGAGGATGGTGGCCAGCTTTTCCTCCGGGTCCAGCCTGAGTAGATTGACAATGGCCTTTCCCTGGGCCGAAGGGCTCCCGGGTGGGATCTCGTGCACCTTTAGCCAGAAAACCCGGCCCTGATTGGTGAAGATCAGAAAATAGCTGTGCATGGAGGCCACGCATAGCTGGGACACAAAATCATTCTCCCGGGTGACCATGCCCAGCCGCCCCTTGCCCCCGCGACGCTGGCTGCGGTAAATGTTCAACGGGGTGCGCTTGATGTATCCCCGGTGACTGATGGTTACCACCATGTCCTCATCGGCGATGAGGTCCTCCTCCGTAAAGTCCCGGGCCTCAGGGATGATTTCAGTTCGGCGGCCGTCTCCGAATTTTTCCTTAAGCTCCCTAAGCTCCTCGGCAATGAGGGCCTTCACCCGGGCCTCCTCGGAGAGGATCAGGCGGTAGCGCTGAATGGCGGCTTCCACCTCCCGGGCCTCGTCCACCACCTTCTGGCGTTCGAGGCCGGTCAGACGGGACAAGCGCATGTCCAAAATGGCCTGGGCCTGAATCTCCGAAAGGCTGAAGCGGCTCATTAACCCGGCCTTGGCGGTGGCACTGTCCGGAGCCTCCCGGATGAGGGTGATGACTTCGTCCAGGTGGTCCAAGGCGATGAGCAGTCCCGCCAGGATGTGTGCCCGGGCCTCGGCTTGGCGCAGCTCAAAGCGGGTGCGCCGGAGGATGACCTCCCGCCGGTGGGCCAGAAAGTGGCGCAACAGGTCCCGGAGAGTCAAAAGCTCCGGGCGGTTCCCCACAATGGCCACCAGATTTATGCCGAAGGTCACCTGCATCTGGGTGTGGAGATAAAGCTGGTTCAGGATGGTCTGGGCCGGTTCGTCCTTCTTGAGCTGGATCACCACCCGGAGACCTTCCCGGTCGGATTCATCACGGATGTCGGCGATGCCCTCGATTTTTTTGTCCTTCACCAGTTCGGCGATGCGCTCAATCAACTTGGCCTTGTTCACCTGGTAAGGGAGCTCCCGGATCACCAAGGCTTCCCGGCCCCCCTTCCGCTCCACCGTCACTTTGGCCCTAAGGCGGATGAGCCCTCTGCCAGTGGCGTAAGCCTCGGCGATACCGTCGACCCCGTAAATATAAGCGCCTGTGGGAAAATCTGGACCAGGCAGAATGGCCATTAACTCCGGCAAGGTGATGTCCGGGTTCTCCAGATAGGCCAAAAGGGCCTCGCACACCTCGTCCAGGTTGTGGGGCGGAATATTGGTGGCCATGCCCACCGCGATACCGGAGGCGCCGTTCACCAAAAGATTAGGGAGCCGGGTGGGAAGGACCAAAGGCTCCTTGAGGGAGCCATCGTAGTTGGGGACAAAGTCCACCGTGTCCTTGTCCAGGTCCTGGAGAAGCTCATGGGCCAGTCGGGAAAGGCGCACCTCGGTGTAACGCATGGCCGCCGGCGCGTCCCCGTCTATGCTCCCGAAGTTCCCCTGGCCGTCCACCAGAGGGTAGCGCAGGGAAAAATCCTGGGCCATGCGCACCACCGCCTCATACACCGCAGCGTCGCCGTGAGGGTGGTATTTGCCGATGACATCCCCTACAATGCGGGCACTCTTACGATAGGGGCGGTTCCAGTCGTTGCCCACCTCCCCCATGGCATACAGCACCCGACGGTGCACCGGCTTGAGGCCGTCCCGCACGTCCGGCAGGGCCCGGCCGATGATGACCGACAGGGCGTACTCCAGGTAGGATTTCCGGACTTCATCCTCGATGTTGATGGGAATATGCCGGGCTTCCATATTGAACAGTTCGAGTTGGTCCAAGGTCAAGGGTCCCCGGATAACTGACCCGTTTAGTACCTCAGAGATATTTCACCAGTCGGTTGGGTCTGGCCGCCGGTGGCGGTCCCCGAAAAAGCCATTCTCCCGACCGTCCGGCAGATTTAAAACTGAACTTGTTGCCCTCCAAGGTTTCAGGTTAGATCGACCACCGGTAACCGGCAATCTCAGAAGTTATGGCTGAATGGTGGTTTGGTAGCCAAAGCGCGCCTGATCCACCTTGAGGACCACCACGCCCTTCACCGGGTTGTGATCCGGTCCCATGGTAATGGTGCCGGAGACCCCGGGGAAGTTTCTGGTTTCGGCCAGGGCTTGGGCAATTTTACCGCCGTCCAGGGAACGGGCCCGGGAGATGGCGTCCAGAAGGAGAAAGTAGGAGTCTCCGGCCAAGGCGGCAAAGGCCCCCAGCTCCTTCTTATAGGTGGTCTCGTAGGTTCGGCGGAATTCCTCGGCCAAGGGGTTGGCCACCTGCTCCCGGTGAAAGTGGGCGGTAAAATACATGCCCTCCACCGCCGGACCCCCAAGGGTGATAAGCTCCGGCACCTGGGCCCCGTCACCCGTGAGAATGGGCACTTTCATTCCCAGATCCCGGAGCTGGCGGGCCAGGAGGGCATCTTCGGCGTAATAATTTGGGGCATATATCAGGTCCGGATTCTTCGGCCGGATGGCGGCAATCTGGGCGCTGAAATCCTGGTCCCCGGTCTGGATGTGGGACACGGCCACCACTTCCCCTCCGAGGCGCTTGAATTCCCGCTGGAAAAACAAAGACAGGCCCACGCAGTAGTCCTGAGCCTGGTCAATGATAAGCGCGGCACGTCGGGCCTTGAGGTGTTGGTAGGCATAGAGGGCCGCCACCTTTCCCTGCAGGTCGTCGGCAAAACAGGCCCGGAAGGCAAACTGTTTGTTCTGCGTCACCAAAGGGTTGGTGGCGGTGGGAGTGATATTGGGGATTTTGGCCCGCTCGGCAATGGGAGCCCCGGCCAAGGTGTCGCTGGAAATGACCTCCCCGATGAGGGCTGTTACCTGTTCCTTCTCAATAAGACGGCTAACCGCGTTGGCCGCCTCAATCTTATCGCTTTTGGTGTCTGCCAGGGCCAGTTTCACTTCCTGTCCCAGAACCTGTGGTTTCAACTTATGGGCCATCTGCACCCCCTCCCAGACCATCTGGCCCATGGCCGCAGCCGGGCCGGTCATGGGAAGATAGCAGCCGATTTTCACCTGGGCGGCCACGGGGGATACCGCAACCACCCCGATGAGGAAAATCCAGGCCAAAACCAGCCTGATTGTCCGAAACCCCCTCAACTCCACCCCCCTTTTTGTGCATTTAGATTATCTTTTAATTTATAACAGAAAGACGAATTAAGCTCAAAGGATTCCTAAGATGGCTGCCCCCTGGGAACCCTTGAAATAAGTATAGGATAAAAGAGGTGGATCAAGGAGCTTTTCCGGTAAAATGAAAAAACCCGATACTTCCGGAGAGCGCCAAAAACCGGCACTTGGGGGCGGAAAGGAGGAGGTATGGATCTGCTTACTGTGAAAATGAACATTCCTGAGGGGGCCAACCTTATTTTAGGGCACACCCATTTCATCAAAAGCGTGGAGGACCTTTTTGAAATTCTGGTGGGCACCGTGCCCGGTGTCAAATTCGGTCTGGCCTTTTCGGAGGCCTCGGGGGAGTGTCTCATCCGCACCGAGGGCAACGAACCGGAGCTTTTGGCCGCGGCCGTCGAGAATGCCCGGAACCTGGCGGCCGGTCACTGCTTCAACCTCCTGTTGCGCAATGCCTATCCCATAAATGTCCTAAACGCCATTAAAATGTGTCCGGAGGTCTGCCGCATTTTCTGCGCCACCGCCAACCCGGTGGAGGTGATTCTGGCGCAAACGGGGCAGGGACGGGCCATCCTGGGGGTGGTGGACGGCTTTTCCCCCAAAGGGGTGGAGGACGAGGCCGGCCGAGTCTGGCGCCACGATTTTCTCCGGAAGATCGGCTATAAAAAATAAGGAAGGGAGGCAGAGCCTTCACCAAGGCGCCTTGGGCCTACTATGCAGGCGGCCATTCTGGCGGCAGGTTTGGGGACGCGGCTTAGGCCTCTTACCCTTAGCACTCCCAAGGCCCTGGTGCCGGTGTTGAACCGGCCCCTTCTCGGCCTGTGGCTGCTTCAGCTCCAACGGGCCGGGTGCTCCCGGGTGGCCGTCAATACCCACCATCTGTCGGACCAGGTCCACCAATTTGTTGAAACCCACAAACCTCCGGGATTGGAAGTCATCCTGCGACCTGAACCGGAACTTCTGGGGACCGGAGGCGGGTTGGGTTCTTTGGCCGCAGCCCTGAAGGAAGAGCCGTTTTTGGCGGCCAATGTGGATGTGCTTACCGACCTGGACCTGGCCGGGCTCTGGGCCGGCCATGCGAGGGAGGCGTTGGCCACCCTGGTATTGCATGATTTCCCCCCGTTAAACCGCGTGTGGCTCAGTTTGGAAGGTGAGGTGCTGGACATCGGGGGAAAGCCCCGTCAGTCTCCGGCCCAGGCCTTGGCCTATACCGGCATCCAACTGGTGAGTCCCCAGCTGCGAAAGTGGCTGCCGGCTGAAGGTTATGCAGACCTGGTGAACATCTGGCGGCGGATTATTTCCCAGGGAGGGCTACTAAAGGGCAAAGTGGTCTCGGGACATTTCTGGCAGGATCTGGGCACCCTGGATGGTTATCTGGCGGCCCACCGGAGGCTCCTGTCCGGCGTTCCTTTGGCCCTGGCTTCCTGGTTTCCGGAAGTGCAGGATCCGCTGCTGGGGGAGGGCACGGTGGTGGCCCCTGGGGTTACCTTTGCCGGGGGGGTGTGCCTCGGCCGGGAGGTCACGGTAGGGGAGGGCGCCTGGCTGAAAAATACCGTGGTCTGGGATCAGGCGGAAATTTCCCCGAAAGTCAGGTTGGAGAACTGTGTGGTGGGCCGGAGGGCCAAGGTTACGGCCAACCGGCGGGGCGAACTAATTATTTAAGGGCTTAAAGCAGTTTGGGCTCCTGGTCAGTCCGCCTCCTTGGGCTTGGCGGCCAGGACCCGCTTGGGGTAGCGCACTTCGATGATCTTGGGCCGGGGACGGGAGCTCCCCTCCTGGTCCTCTATTGGGGCGGCCACGGTTTTGGCAGGAGGGGGCAGGATCTTGGCATTTACCGTTTTGGTCACGGTCTTGGCGGAAGGGGCTGGGGATGTCGTAGTGGGACCGGGCATTTTCTTCTGGTAAGAAGACAGGACACTATTGACAAAATTCTGGGTCTCCGGGATGGCGGGTATCCCGCCGGACTTGGCCACCCGGGCCGGACCGGCGTTGTAGGCGGCCACCGCCAAAGGCACGCTGTGGTTGAACTGTTCCAGACAGTAGCGGAGATATCCCACCCCTCCGGCAATGTTCTGTTCTGGGTCGAAGGGATTTTGCACCCCCATGAGGGCCGCGGTGCCTGGCATCAGCTGCATCAGCCCCTGGGCCCCTTTAGGCGATACGGCGTAAGGGTTGAAGCCGGACTCGTGCTGCATGACGGCCCGCACCAGGGCAGGGTCTACCCCGTGTTGCCTGGCGTATTTCTGGATCAGGCCTTCCAGGTAGGGGTTCGCCAGATTTCGTGAAGTTCCCAAGGAGCGGGGCAACATGGACTGCCCCAGGACATAGGGCCGGGGCCAGACTCTTTTGGTATGGCGTAGAATAAAAACCTGGACTTCCCGACTGAGAATGGTGTGCAAGAGGTCCTGTTGGTCAGTGGCGCCTCCCTTGGGGTCAAGCCCCCCAAGCACCAAGGAGCCGTCTGAAGTGCGCTTAAGATCAGACCCGCAAACGGCCTCCGGCGCCATCCCGGCCCACAAAAGCACCGCCGCCAGCACTAAAGACCAAAAGCGCATAGGAGCAAAAAAATTCCTTAACCTTCTTAAAGCACCACTATTCCAGTAATCGCAGGGTCTGTCAAGGGGGAAATGCCCTCAGGCTCTGAAAAGCCCCGATTTTAAAAAGAAAAGAAACCTGCTTCAGGGATCAGGGGGTTGGGAGCCAAAGGCTTGCGGTTCTTCCGGCCCGAAAGACTTAACCTGATTTATTGATCCTCTCAACAAGTTGCCTCCGGTTTTCAATAATAATTTAAATTGCCATAAAGATCTTTCTTTTTATTATTATTAAGGTCTATCGGACTTAAACCTCATTAACTTTAAAGGAAATTTCCTTGGGAAGTTTAAAGGTTGAGGCGGGTCAGGTTCCGCCGGAATCTAAGGGAACCCATTCTGCCTGGAAGCGTCCCCTGTTCCCGGTGGTCTTGGCTTTGATGGGGGGGCTGGTGGCCGGGGCTTGGGGATTTAAGGCGCCTGGGAACGGCCTTTTGTGGGTTTCCGCCCTTTTCTGGGTGTTTCTGGCCGGATTATATCTGGCCCGTCAGAGTTTCTGGTTCCTGCCCCTGGTTTTTTTTGCGGTCCTGGGAGCAGGGTTTTATCACAGCTCCCTGACACCCCGGTTTTACTCCGGACATGTGGCCAGCCTGCCCTTGGGGGAGGAGTTGGTGCTGGCCGGACGGCTGGCCCGTACCAGCCGGGTGACTTCAGAGGAGACGCGTCTTTTTTTTAGGGCGGAGGCTTGGAAAGGCCCCCGGGGCTGGGAAAGGCTTGAGGGTCTGGTTCTGCTTCACACGGCGCCATTCACCCCCCCGCCAGTGGGAACCCGGCTGGTGGTGCGGGGAAAGCTCCGGGAATTCCGGGATCCGAAAAATCCTGGAGCCCCAAACCGGACACGACAGTGGGCCGCGGAGGGCGTCTTTCGCCGGATGTACCTGCGCGACCCGGGGCATCTGGTGCTCTTGGGCTCCCGGGAGAGCATATCCTTGGCCGAACACTTAAGAGGCGGGGTCCGCCGGCTTCTGGCCCAAATGCCCCTATACCCCCGGGCCATCTATCTTTCCATGCTGTTGGGGGATCAGGGGGAGGTAACTCCGGAGATGCGGGAGAACCTGGCCCGCACCGGCACCAGCCATATTTTGGTAATCAACGGCATGCACTTGGGCGCGGTGGCCGCGGTCACCTATTTCGGGGTATTCTGGCTGCTCCGGCGCTTCCCCTGGCTGCTTCTCAGAGTGAATGCCCTGAAGCTCGCCACGCTGGCCGCCGTGGTTCCGGTGGTGGGCTACGCCCACCTGGCGGGGGGCTCCCCTTCCACCCAGCGGGCCGAAATCATGGTGTTGGCCTATCTCTTCCTAGTGTTTTTAGGGCGGCCCCGGGAAATCTGGAGTGGTCTGGCCCTGGCCGCCCTGGTTATTCTGGTTCTGAGCCCCCTTCGCCTGTTCTCCGTGTCCTTTCAGTTATCTTTTGCTGCGGTGGCCGGGATCCTCTATTTGGTGCCCCAGTGGTTTAAGACTAAGGGAACCCCATTTGCTGAGGGAAATGGTAGGGTCTGGCTGGCCCGTTTGGGACGATGGGCCAGGGAGGCCCTGGCAGTATCGGGAGCGGCCTCCCTGGCCACCGCCCCGCTGGTGGCTCACCATTTTCAGGTGGTCTCCCTCTATGGCTTTCTGGTGAACCTGGCAGTGATTCCCTTGGTCTTGATGGCGGCCCTGCCACTGGGCGAGATGGCGGTGCTGGCCGAAGCCGCGGCTCTCACTCCCTTGGCCCGCCTTTTCCTGACGGTGGGGGAAATTCCAGTAACTCTGGGTTACACTTTGATTTCCTGGGTAGCCCGCCTTCCTGGCAGCGGCCTTGCTGTGCCCACTCCCTCCTGGACCCAAATCATCCTCCTATACTCGCTGGTCCTTTTCCTCTTCCCGCGGCACCGAAGATGGTGGACCTGGGTGGGGACCGCCTTAACGGTTTCGGCTCTGATCGTCAGCATAAGCCTTCCCTTGAGGCAACCGGCCAAAGCCTGCGAAATCACCGTCCTGGACAGTAACTCCGGGTTGGCGGGTCTGGTGGTCGCCCCTTCCGGCCAACGGCTGGTGGTAAGCGCTGCCTGGCCCACTCCGCCGGGATGGGAGGGCGGGGGGCCGGGGCCATTACCTGGATACCTTAACTGGAGACAGTTCCGCCGCCTGGACGCCCTTGTGGCTTTGGAGCTAAATCCCCGCAACGTGTTGGAACTGCTTGCCCTGGTAAAGCATTTCCAGGTGGGGGGCTTGTGGTGGCAGGGACCCAGGCCTACCGGAATGGCCGTAACTTTGATGAACTTTTTGGGGGATGCCGGTCATCCCGCTCAGGACCTGGGGCAGATGAAGTCCCCGCTACGCCTGGGAGAGGTCAGCCTGGAATTTGTAAGACTGGCGCCTGTGCAAAAAATGGCCTTGAAGGTGGAGAGCGCCGGGCGGCAGGTGCTCATCCTGCCGCCCCTGCGCCACGGGACTGAAGGTGGGAAAGGGCCGCCTCTGAGTGAGTTGGAGGCACTGATTGCCCCGGAAAGCCTTCCCCTTGAGCTGTTGCCCCAGTTTCCTGCCAAGAACCTGATATTCTACGGGGCCAGGGAGGCGGAAACCCTGCCACCAACCGGGACCCTGTCGGTTTTTTACACCCGGCAAGGCCTGGTGACTCTTCATTTGGCGCAAGATGGTGCCACGATAACTCAATGGCGGCCCTAAGGGCCTTCAGCTTTTGCGGGAGGTTTTGGGGGTGAAGGTGGTCATTTGCTGCCTGACCTCTGCCGAGTTGCACTTGGGGCAGGTGACCTTGGCACTGTCGTGTTCACTGATGCTCATGACGCGGGTGAATTCCTCGCCGCAGTTGCTGCAAAGATACTCGTAAGTCGGCATACCTCGGTCCTCCCCTTAAAATTCCAAGTTCTGTCAAGATTATAAGAGCGCCACCCCCTTTTGGCAAGGGGAGCTTGGGGCTTTGCGGGTTTTAAGAAGTGCTGTTCGGCATCCGATAAAAAGGTTGATGGGGGGGAGGGGAATTCCCCCGAAAGATTCACTTCCGAGCTCTCCATGCTGGTTATTGTCGGTATCGTGGTAGTATTGGTTTCGGTCCTGGGAGGATTCCTCCTGGAAGGGGGGAATTTTCTTGTCCTTATGCAATGGGCGGAATTTATAATCATCGGCGGGGCGGCTGCCGGGGCCCTTCTCATTTCCACCCCCAAAACCACCCTGGTGAAGATGATCCGGTACACCCTGGGTTCTATTAAATCCCAGGACTTTTCCCCGGAAAAATACAAAGAGCTTTTGCAGTTGCTCTATGAAATCTTTCAGACCGCCCGGGTGAAGGGGCTTCTCACCCTGGAGCAGCATGTGGAGAAGCCCGAGGAGAGCGAGATCTTTAGCAAGTATCCGGTTATCCTGCAAAATCACCATGCCCTGGAATTTCTGGTGGATTCTCTGAAACTCCTGGTAGTAGGGGGAGTCCCCCCCTTGGAGCTGGAAGCCCTCCTGGAGGCGGATCTGGAAGTGCAGGAGGAGGAGGGGAAGAAGCCCTCAAGCAACCTGGCCCGTATCGGTGATTCTCTCCCAGGCCTGGGGATTGTGGCCGCGGTTTTGGGGATCGTGCTCACCATGCAGGCCATCGGCGGCCCTGCCTCAGAGGTGGGGCACAAAGTGGGGGCGGCGCTGGTGGGCACCTTCCTTGGGGTTCTTATGTGCTATGGCTTTGTCCAACCCATTAGCGCCCAGATTGAACATCAGGCCGCCATGTCGGAGGTGGCCCTCAAGGCCATCAAGGCCGGAGTGGTGGCCTATGCCAAAGGCATGCCCCCTATCGTGGCGGTGGAATTCGCCCGCCGGGTTATCATCAGCGACTTGCGTCCCACCTTTTCTGAGGTGGAAGAGGCCTGCCGGGCCATCAAGGTAAAGGCCTGAGGGGAGAAAGGCCGGGAGGAAAGTCTCTTTCCAGCCGGAAAAATCTCAGCCTTCCTGAAATCGCCGGCAAAGGCACCACACCTAACCGGGAGGGCTACCAGAGGCAAAAGGGCTTATGGCCACAACCCATCCAGAACCTGCAGAGCCAAGAATCGTCAAGAAGAAAAAGGCCCATCATGGTGCCCATGGCGGGGCCTGGAAGGTGGCCTACGCCGATTTTGTCACCGCCATGATGGCACTGTTCATTGTGCTCTGGATCATGAGCCAAAGTCAGTCCATTCGCCAGAATGTGGCCCAATATTTCAAAAACCCGGGCCTGCTCCCCGGCGCCTCCGGGTTGATGGAAAGCAGCGACATGGGGGGCGAGATGCCTACTCCGGGGCACAGCCAGGAATTGCAGACCCCTTCTCCCCTCACTCCGGATTTGGCGATCCAAGAGAAGGCCATGGAAGAGGTAAAAAAGCGCATTATCGAGGTTATTGCCCAACTGCCTGACCTGGGCCGGCTAAAGGAGCAGGTGCTTCTGGAAATTACCAATGAGGGATTGCGCATCGAGCTTCTGGATCGGGAAAACTCCCATTTTTTCGAAGTGGGCAGTGCCAATCTCAAGCCGGAAACCAAGGCCTTGCTGCAGCACATAGCCCAGGAGTTGGCCAAGGTTCCCAACCAGATAATCATTGAAGGGCACACCGACAGCCGCCCTTACGGTACCCCCAACTACACCAACTGGGAATTGTCCGCCGACCGGGCCAACGCCGCCCGGCGGGTAATGGAGGCGGCCCATCTCAGACCGGGCCAGATACTGTCCATCAAGGGTTATGCAGATCAGAAGTTGCGTAATCCCAAAGACCCCATGGATGTCCAGAACCGTCGGGTAGGGATAGTTGTTCTGTTTCCGGATAAATCCCAGGCGGGTTCGTTGAAACTTGACCCCACTCTGGAAAATCTTATCAGGCCCCAGAAAACCCCCTCAGATTCCCCCGCTGGTACCCCGGAACCGGAAAAGCCTGCGGGCTCCCCGGGCTCAGCCCCGCCAGTCAAGCCAACTCACCCATCCGAGGGAAAGGTACAGGCGCAGGAGGAAGGTCCGGGTGGCGCGGTGTCCGGTCTTTTGGAGGACAAGGTTCGCCAGGAGATACAGGACCTGATGAAGCTGCCTCGGCCCGGTGGCTCCATGCCTTCCGAGACTTTAAGGCACTCCCGGGAACCCCGGGGGCGTTTGGGGTGGTAAGTTAAACAGGCCGCCTGATCGGGGGCGTATGGCGTAAGTCTTGCCTAACTATTCTCCAGCCCAAGCAGTTGTCCGCCGGTTTCCGCCGGCATCTAGACTAATCTCCCCTCTTATCAAGCAAGGTTCAATCTGGTATAAGCTGATTATGGCATCTCAGCTCCGCCTTCGGCCCCGGATCCTGGAGAAGTATGTGGCCCGGGAGTACCTTAAAATCGTGCTGCTGAGCCTGGCGGCCTTCTGGGTCATCTATCTCGTAGTGGATTTTTTTGAAAAGATAGACCGCCTGCTGCAGTCTGATTTGGGTTTGGGGGATATATGCCAGTATCTGCTTTTGCGAGCTCCGGCGGCTCTGGAGCAGGTTATATTCCCTGCCATTCTCCTGGGGGCCCTGCTGACCTTTGGGATTTTCCACCGGACCCGGGAAACTTGGGCTATCCAGACCAGCGGCTTGGACATCCTGCGGCTGTCGCCCCCGGTGTTGTTGCTGGCCGGAGTTGCGGCAGTCCTGCTCCTCCTCCTGCACCTTTACCTGATACCCTGGAGCCAGGGGCACCTCGGTTTTTTCTGGGATACCCGGGTGCAGAAAAAACCGCCTCGCAGCCTGATCAATCCGGAGCATTTCTGGTACAAGGGTGACCGGGCCATTTACAATATCCTCCTTTTCCGCAAGGAATTACAGATTCTGGAAGGGGTGAAGATCTTTCGCTTCGACCCGGGGTTCCGCCTGATTCAGGTGGTGGCGGCCCGCCAGGCAGCCTGGGAGAACGGGCGTTGGCGCCTTACCCAGGGTATTGTGCAGACCTTTGACCCTTCGGGAGAGGAGAAAAGCGAAAGTTTTATCGAAATGTTTCTGGATTTGACTGAAAAGCCGGAAGATTTCAGCAGCTTGGAGAAAAAAATCACTGAGATGGACCTAGGCGAACTCCTCCGCTTTTCGGCCCGGCTGGAGCGGGACGGCTACAAGCCCACCCAGTATCGCCTGGAGATTCAAAGCCGGATCGCCCTGTCTCTGGCCCCCCTGGTTTTGGCGGCTCTGGGTCTGGGACTGGCCCTGAGACAGCGGGAAACCTCTTTGCCAATTCTGGTGGCGAAAGGCTTGGCCCTGTTATTTCTATACTGGCTGGTGCTGGGTTTTGCCAATTCTCTGGGCCAAGCGGGGCGCTGGCCCATCTTGGGGGCGGTTTGGCTCCCCCACTTGATGTTTGGCATACTGGCCCTGACACTCTTTAGGGGGGTAGTGCGGTGAGGAAAAAAATCTCCCAGACCATAAAAAAAGCCGTTTTCACGGGATATTTTTATTGTCAGGCGGGGTTTTTTTGTGCTATCAAAGAGTAACCATGCCCACTTGCGGGTTGCTTGCCATTTAACTATTTGAAATTTCGAAAAAAACAAAGGAGGGCTACATCAAGACATACGGAAATCTTGGGTCTAGGCTAGATGGGAATGGGAAAAAATCAAATTTGACCTTTTGGGAAACATTTCGAGGAGAGGGGAGAAGGTATGACCAAAGCAGAATTGATTGCCAAAGTGGCCGGGGAAGCTCAAGTCAAAAAGTCTGATGCCGAGAAAACCATCAATGCCTTTATCAAAGCAGTTTCCGGGACCTTGAAGACCAAGGGCCGTCTGGCCCTGGCCGGATTTGGCACCTTTGTGGTGGCCTCAAGGAAGGCCCGGGAAGGCCGGAATCCCCAAACTGGCAAACCCATAAAGATTCCTGCCACCAAAGTGGTGAAATTTAAGCCTGGAAAACAGCTTAAGGAACTGGTGAAATAATCTCCCCAGCTGGCTAATAATTATTGACGGATACCCCTTAATAATCTGGGGCAGACCAAGGCCTTTTCCCCGGGAAGGCTTGGGCCAAGACCAAAGTGGTCTTAGGATATGACAGACAAGTTGGTGGATTACTACGCCATCCTGGGATTGTCCCCCCAGGCTGAGCCGGGGGAGATAAAAAAGGCCTACCGGGTTCTCGCCCTGAAGTGGCATCCGGACAAAAACCCCGGCGACCCTCGGGCGGCGGTTTTGTTTCAGCAGGTGGGCGAGGCCTACCGGATTTTAAGTGATCCGCGGCGACGCCGGATGTATGACAGGCAACGCGCCCAGACTGTACCGCCCGGGGGTACCTGCAATTTTCAGCCAGAAGCTGGGGTACGAAGGACGGCAACGCCTGGCCGCTCAAGAACGCGGCAGAGCCGCCACCTTGGCCGCCGGTCCTTGTTACAGGGAATCATTCCTCGGATGCAGAACGGGGTTCCCTGGCATTCCCTCCCCCGCTGCCCAAGAATTTTAGGGCGGCAGAGCCTTAAGGGATGGCTTCAGGAACTGAAAACCCTTCCCCATCGTCTGCTAACCTGGTTTGCTGGAAAGTCCCCTCCGAGGTTGGCCTTGGAATTGATCCCCAGCGCCAATCAGGCGGATTTGGTAATGGACTTGCATGTGCCTCGCTGGCTGGCAGCCCGGGGAGCCAAATTGAAGTTTCTCCTGAAAATTAGAGATCAGAGGCGCCGTCTACGCCTCACCTTACCCGCTGGGGTAAAGGACGGCGCCGCCCTTAAAGTGGAAGGGGCCGGCAAAAATTTAGGGGACCGCACCGGCCATCTCTATATCAACATTCGCCTGAAAGACTGATAAAAGAGCTCACCAAAGGGAGGATGAAAGGCCTGACTTGGTCGGGCGGGTTTTTTCCTGTCCCCGGGTTAGGCAGCCTTTCAATGGAAGTTCTGGTTATTGTTTTCAGAAGCGGCGGCCAGTTCCCCCAAGACCTGAAATAGCCTCGGATAATCCTCAGGCAAAAGGGTGCGTACATCCAAAAGCAGGCAATCCTGTTCGAGGCGGGCGATAACCGGGGGATGAGCGCGGCGCAGGCGCTCCTCCAGTTGGTGGGAGGCCAGGGGCGGGAGCTCCAGGATCAGAGCCCGGCTGGGGATGGGGACCATGGGCAGGGCCCCTCCCCCGGAGCGCGCCACACTGGGGGTAACCCTCACCCGAAAGCGGCCTGGCCAGCGGCGGCTGATGCTTCGGGCCAAGCGCCGGGCTTGGCGGTCCACCTCCGATAAAGGCATGGTAAGCATCCGAAGGGCGGGGATCTGACGGAGTGCTTCATCCTCTTTGAGATAAAGGCGAAGGGTGGCTTCCAGACCGGCAATGGTGAGCTTATCCGGTCTGAGGGCCCGGGTCAGGGGATGCTGCCGGAGCCGCTGCACCACTTCGGCCTTTCCCAGGATAATTCCGGCCTGGGGGCCCCCAAGGAGCTTATCCCCGCTGAACAACACCAGATCCGCCCCGGTGGCCACGGCCTCCTGGACCGTGGGTTCCTTTTCCAGGCCGAAGCGGCTCAGGTCCACCAAACAGCCGCTCCCCAGGTCCTCCATGACCAGCAGGCCGTAACGGCGTCCCAAGGCCACCAGATCTGCCAAGGGCACCTCCTGGGTGAAGCCCATGAGACGAAAATTGCTGGGATGAACCTTGAGAAGCATGGCCGTCTGGGAGGTGATGGCCCGCTCATAGTCCGCCAGATAGGTCTTGTTGGTGGTGCCCACCTCTTTGAGCACGGCCCCGCTCAGGGCCATAATATCGGGCATGCGGAAGGAACCGCCGATTTCCACCAGTTGTCCCCGGGAAATAATGACCTCCCGGCCAAAGGTCAGGGCGGTAAGGGCGAGGAATACTCCGGCGGCGTTGTTGTTGACCACCAGGGCCGCTTCGGCCCCCGTGATCTCGGCGGCCAGACCCTCCAGATGGGACTGGCGGGAGCCCCTTTTCCCCAAATCCAGGTTATATTCTAGATTGGTATAAAAGGCGGCGGCGGTGAGGATCTGCTTTTGGGCGGCTGCGGCCAAGGGGGATCGGCCCAGATTGGTATGAATGATGACGCCGGTGGCGTTAATCACCCGGGTCAGGGAAAAACGGGTGACGGCCGCCAGGGCCTGGGAGATGTCCTCCAGCAGGAGGGAGGGGTCCAAAGCCCCCGGTAACTGCTCCGGGGCCATGGTTAAAAGCCGCCGGCGCCAATGGCCCAAGACCTCCCGCACCACCTCGGCTGCCCGGCTTCGGGAAAGACCTTGGAAATGGGACTGTAGTTGCGGGTGGTGCAACAACTCATCAACCGCCGGAATTTGTCGAAGCAGATGGGCGCGTCGGGGCTCCATGGGTATTTCCTCCTTCAAGGGAAATATGCCATTGAAAGACGAGCCTGTCAAACGGGCCAGGAAGATTCCGGCGTGGGGGGTTAGTGAAAAATTCTTGACAAAGAAAACTGAGTAACATATATTTATAAAGTTACAATTAGGTCACCCACGGCTTGGTGCAGGTTGACCGGTAGGCTGGCGTAGCTCAATGGTAGAGCGGCTGATTTGTAATCAGCAGGTTGCGGGTTCGAGTCCCATCGCCAGCTCCAGTTGTGGCAAGCCCGGAAGGCGAGTCTCGCATGGAGAGGTTCCCGAGTGGCCAAAGGGAGCAGACTGTAAATCTGCCGGCGCAGCCTTCGGAGGTTCGAATCCTCCCCTCTCCACCATGTCAAACAGGGCGGGAATAGCTCAATTGGCCAGAGCATCAGCCTTCCAAGCTGAGGGTTGCGGGTTCGAGTCCCGTTTCCCGCTCCAGGGCCCACGTAGCTCAGTAGGTAGAGCACTTCCTTGGTAAGGAAGAGGTTCACCGGTTCGATCCCGGTCGTGGGCTCCAAATAGAAAGGATCAGAAGCAAAAGGCCCCCCCGGAGCCACCCTTCCGGGGAAAAACCCCGTTCCGGAGATTTAAGTCATGGCGAAGAAGAAGTTTGAGCGGACGAAGCCGCATGTGAATGTAGGGACGATAGGGCACATAGACCATGGGAAGACGACGTTGACGGCGGCGATAACGAAGCATTTGGCGAAGAAGGGGATGGCGAGTTATGTGCCGTTTGATCAGATAGACAAGGCGCCGGAGGAGAAGGAGCGGGGCATCACCATAGCCTTGGCGCATGTGGAGTATGAGACGCCGAGGCGGCATTATGCCCATGTGGACTGTCCGGGGCATGCGGATTATATCAAGAACATGATTACTGGGGCGGCCCAGATGGATGGTGCCATATTGGTGGTGGGGGCGGATGATGGTCCCATGCCGCAGACGCGGGAGCACATATTGTTGGCGCGGCAGGTGGGGGTGCCGTACATAGTGGTATTTTTGAACAAGGTGGACATGGTGGACGATCCGGAGCTGATAGAGTTGGTGGAGTTGGAGCTTCGGGAGTTATTGTCCAAGTATGATTTTCCTGGGGATGAGATACCCATTATTAAGGGGAGTGCCTTGAAGGCGTTGGAGAGTGACGATCCGGATTCGCCGGAGGCGAGGCCGATATTTGAGTTGATGGAGGCGTTGGACACCTACATTCCGGAGCCGGTGCGAGCCATAGACAAGCCGTTTTTGATGCCCATAGAGGATGTGTTTTCCATTTCGGGTCGGGGCACGGTGGTGACGGGTCGGGTGGAGCGTGGGGTGATCAAGGTAGGGGATGAGGTGGAGATAGTGGGATTTGGGCCCACGTTGAGGACGGTGTGTACTGGGGTGGAGATGTTTCGGAAGACCCTGGATCAGGGGATTGCGGGGGACAATATAGGGATATTGTTACGGGGGATAAAGAAGGACGAGGTAGAGCGGGGCCAGGTGGTGGCGCAGCCGGGATCGATTACGCCGCACACGAAGTTTAAGGCGGAGGTGTATGTGTTGACCAAGGAGGAGGGAGGTCGGCACACGCCGTTTTTTAGTGGGTATCGGCCGCAGTTTTACTTGCGGACCACGGATGTGACGGGGGTGGTGACGCTGCCGGAGGGGGTGGAGATGGTGATGCCTGGCGACAATGTGAGTCTGACGGTGCATCTCATCACTCCGGTGGCCATTGAGAAGGAGCTCAGGTTCGCCATCCGGGAAGGGGGCCGCACCGTGGGCGCCGGCGTCGTCAGCGAAATCATCGAGTAGGAGTTGGCGGCTCATGATGATCACCCCGAAAATCCGCATCCGCCTTAGGTCTTACGACCAGAAGCTGTTGGACAAGTCGGTGCAGGAAATCGTGGAGACCGCCCGCTCCACCGGGGCCCGGGTGGCCGGGCCCATTCCGCTTCCCACTGAAATCAACAAGTTTTGTGTACTGCGTTCCCCCCATATCGACAAGAAGTCCAGGGAGCAGTTCGAAATCCGGACCTACAAGCGGTTGCTGGACATCCTGGAACCCACCCAGCAGACCATGGATGCCATCAGCAAACTGGACCTGGCGGCCGGGGTGGATGTGGAGATCAAGGTTTAGGGTTTTCGGTCCCGGGTTTAGGGTTTTCGGTGCGGGAAGAAATAATTACCGAAAACTGAAAACCGAAAACCGAAAACAGGAGATCAGCAATGCCTGGCGGGATATATGGCAGAAAACTGGGGATGACCCGCATCTTCGATGAAAACGGCACGGTGGTGCCGGTAACCGTGATCGAAGCGGGCCCTTGCTTTGTGGTCCAGAAAAAGACCACGGCCACCGACGGTTATGAGGCCTTGCAGGTGGGCTTCGAACGGCGGCCGCTGGCCAAATGCAACAAACCGGAGAGGGGCCACCTGGAGAAACATGGCAGCAAAAGCGGCTTTGCCTTTCTGAAAGAGATCCGGGTGGAGAACGCCGAGGCCTTTGAAGCCGGGCAGGAACTGACCGTGGAGCAATTCGCCATCGGGGACCGCCTTAAGGTGACCGGGACCTCCAAAGGCCGGGGATTCGCCGGCACGGTGAAGCGCTGGGGTTTTGCCCGGGGACCCATGAGCCACGGATCCATGTCCCACCGGGCCCCTGGTTCCATCGGGGCCAGCGCCTTTCCCTCCCGGGTGATCAAAGGCAAGAAACTGCCGGGACACATGGGTAACGCCCGGGTCACGGTAAAAAACCTCGAGGTCGTGGATGTGCGTCCGGAGGAGAATCTGTTGGTGGTGAAGGGCGCAGTTCCCGGCCCCAACCGGGGTCTGCTTTTCATCCGGAAGGTCAGGTAAGTATGCCAGTGGTGGACATATACAATGTAAACAAAGAGAAGGTGGGGGAAATAGACCTCAAGGAGGAGATCTTTGGGGTGGAAATCAAACCCCACCTGCTCCATGAGGTGGTGGTGTGGCAGCGGGCCTGCCGCCGGAGCGGTACGGCCTCCACCAAAACCCGGGGGGAGGTGTCCGGTGGCGGGCGCAAACCCTGGCGTCAGAAGGGCACCGGCCGGGCTCGGGCCGGGTCCATCCGCTCGCCCCTGTGGCGGGGAGGCGGCACGGTCTTCGGCCCCAAACCCCGGAGTTATGCCTATGCCCTTCCCAAAAAGGTCAGAAGGGCTGCTCTGAAGATGGCCCTCAGCAGCAAGCTAACCAACGGCCAGCTGCTGGTTCTTAAGGACTATCCTTACAGTCGCCCCAAGACCAAGGAATTTGTCCAGATCCTGAAAAATTTCGAGCTGGACAAGGTCCTGGTGGTTACCCCCGAAGCCCACCAGACCCTGGAACTTTCGGCCCGGAATGTCCCCCATGTCCAGGTCCTGCCGGTGGCCGGGCTTAATGTGTACGATATCTTACGGTACGACCACCTGCTGCTTCTCTCCCCGGCGGTGGCGGCCATTGAAGCGAGGTTGGGGACATGAAGGCGCACCATCACCTGATCAAGGGCCCCATCATTACGGAAAAGGCCCACACCCTGAAAGAGACGGGAAACAAAATCACCTTCCGAGTGGCCCTTAAGGCCAACAAGATTGAAATCCGCAAGGCCGTGGAGGAGCTTTTCAAGGTAAAGGTGCTGGCGGTGAACACGGTCACCATGCGGGGGAAGAGAAAACGCCTGGGCCGCACCGAAGGGGTGCGCTCCGACTGGAAAAAGGCCATCGTCACCCTGGCCCCGGGCGAAAAGATTACGGGGTTTGAAGGGTTATAATTGAAAGGCGGCAGGCACTGGGATTTGGTGGAAGTTATACCGAGGTGGCCTTGAGGGATTTTCCGGTTCCCCGAGGATTAAAAGTAAAGCATTTGATTAAAAGGCTAAACCCCCAAAGGTTGTAAATCATGGCTCTCATACAGCGAAAACCCACGTCCCCGGGACGCCGGTTCCAGACGGTGTCGGACTTTACCGAAATCACCAAAAAGGAGCCGGAAAAGAGCCTGTTGGAGCCCCTCCGCAAGACCGGGGGCCGGAACAATTACGGTCGGCGCACTGCCCGGCACCGGGGCGGGGGGCACAAGCGGCAGTACCGGGTGATCGATTTCAAGCGGGACAAACTGGAGGTCCCCGCTAAGGTGGCTGCCATTGAATATGACCCCAACCGGAGTGCCCGGATTGCCCTGCTCCATTACCGGGACGGAGAGAAGCGCTATATCCTGGCGCCTTTGGGTCTCCAGGTGGGGGACGAAGTGGTTTCCAGCGCCGAGGCGGACATCAAGCCGGGCAACACCCTGCCCTTGGCCAACATCCCCACGGGCACTTTGGTGCACAATGTGGAGCTGAAGCCCCAGAAGGGGGGGCAGCTGGCCCGGGCTGCAGGCGCCGCGGTGCAGCTCATGGCCAAGGAGGGGAAGTACGCCCATCTGAAGCTGCCCTCGGGAGAAGTGCGCATGGTGCCCATCCAGTGCCGGGCCACCATCGGGCAGCTCAGCAACGTGGAACACGAAAACGTGTCTCTGGGCAAGGCCGGGCGCAAGCGCTGGCTGGGGCGGCGGCCTCACACCCGGGGTGTGGCCATGAATCCGGTGGACCATCCTCTCGGGGGCGGTGAAGGCAAAAGCTCCGGTGGCCGGCATCCCTGCTCGCCCTGGGGCATGCCCACCAAGGGGTATAAGACCAGAAAACCCAAAGAGAGCGACCGCTATATCATCAAGCGGCGGAAATAGAGGTAAGCTGTGGCCCGTTCGCTGAAAAAAGGACCGTATGTGGAACCCGGCCTGCTTCAGAAGGTGCTGAAGGCCAAGGAAAGCCAGGACCGCCGGGTCATCAAGACCTGGTCCCGGCGTTCCACCATCACGCCCGACTTCATCGGCCTGACCCTGGCAGTACACAACGGCAAGAAGTTCATCCCCGTCTATATCACGGAAAACATGGTGGGACACAAGCTGGGGGAGTTTTCCCCCACCCGCCACTTCGGGGGACACGCGGGGGACCGGAAAACCAAGGTGGGTAAGAAGTAGCCATGGAAATTCGGGCACGAGGGAAATATCTGCGCATCTCCCCCACCAAACTAAGGCTGGTGACCCGACCCTTGGCGGGGAAACGGGTGGAGGAGGCCTTACAGCTGCTTAAGTTTATTCCCAAAAAGGGAGCGCGGCTGGTGAAAAAGGTGGTGGAACAGGCGGTGGCCAATGCGGAACAGCGGCCCCAGGTGGATGTGGACACTCTGTTTATCAAAGGCATCTGGGTGGACGGCGGTCCGGTGCTGAAACGCTTTATGACTCGGGCCATGGGGCGGGCCAACCGCATTTTGAAAAGGACCAGTCACCTTACCGTGGTTTTGGCCGAGGGACCGTCACGCCCGGCCCGAAAGACCCCGAAAGTCAGGCGCTGAGGAGGAAGTGTGGGGCAGAAAGTACATCCCATCGGATTCCGTGTCGGCATATACCGGAACTGGGACTCGGTGTGGTTCGCCAAGAAGGACTTTGCCCAACTGGTCCTGGAAGACCGGAAGATCCGGGATTTCATCAAGAATGACCCAGAATTAAAGGGCGCGGGAATTGCCGGGGTGGACATCAAGCGAGCGGCCCACAAGCTGACCATCAGGATCCACACCGCCCGCCCCGGCATGGTCATCGGCCAGAAAGGGAAAAAGATCGAGGACCTGCGTCGCCGGCTGGAGAAGCTGGTGAATCGGGAACTGGTGATTGACGTCCACGAGGTGCGCAAGCCCGAAATCAACGCCCAGCTGGTGGCGGAGAACATCGCCCTGCAGCTGGAACGCCGGGTGTCCTTCCGCCGGGCCATGAAAAAGAGCGTTAACCAGGCTCTGAAGTTCGGAGCCAAAGGCATCAAGGTGCGGGTAAAGGGGCGGCTGGCCGGTGCCGAGATCGCCCGCCAGGAGTGGTACCGGGAAGGGCGGGTGCCGCTACACACCCTCAGGGCCTACATTGACTACGGCTTTGCCGAAGCCATGACCACCTATGGGGTCATCGGGGTCAAGACCTGGATCTTCCACGGCGAGTTGCTGGGACCAGAAGAAAGCGGGTTTTAGTGTTCGGGTGTAAAAGTCCGATAGCTCAGGTTTGGGTCCCCCGAGCCCAGACCCAGCCTTCCAGCCCCGAGGTTCGAGGTGGGAAAAGACGGCGCTCAAGTTTTGAAGGACGCCTAAGGAAACAATCATGTTAAGTCCAAAGCGTGTGAAATACCGGAAAATGCAGAAAGGCCGGATGAAGGGCCGGGCCAGCCGGGGAAACTTTCTGGCTTTCGGGGACTTTGGTCTTCAGGCCTTGGCTCCCGCCTGGATCACTGCCCAACAGATTGAGGCGGCCCGGATCGCCATTACCCGCCATGTGAAGCGGGGCGGCAAACTGTGGATTCGCATTTTTCCTGACAAGCCTATAACCAAGAAGCCGGCGGAAACCCGCATGGGCAAAGGCAAAGGGAGCCCCGAGGGTTGGGTGGCGGTGGTGAAGCCCGGTCGCATCCTCTACGAGCTCTCCGGGGTGCCCCCGGAGGTGGCCAAGGAGGCCCTGCGTCTGGCTTCCATGAAGCTACCCATAAAAACCAAGATACTTGTCCGGGAGCAGCTCCCGGAGGCGGCTGAGGCGTCATGAAAGCGGCGGATTTGCGGGAACTGACCACTGAAGAGTTGGTGGCCAAGATGCGGGAACTTCAGGAAGAGCTCTTCAAGCTCAATTTTCAGCACCAGGCCAACCGGCTGGAAAATACCGCCCGGCTGAGGCAAAGTCGCAAGGACCTGGCCCGGGTGAAGACGGTGCTTCGGGAAAAGACCGGACAGAAGTGGTAGGTGGTAAATGGAAAAACCGCGTGGTGTGCGCAAAACCCGGGTGGGTGTGGTGGTCAGCGACAAGATGGACAAGACTGTGGTGGTAGAGGTGAAACGCCTGGTGGCCCACCCCTTGTATCACAAAATCATCCGGCGGCGTAAGAAATTCAAAGCCCACGACCCGCAGAACACCTGTAGGGTGGGGGACAAGGTACTTATAGAGGAAACCCGCCCCCTCTCCCGGGAAAAGCGCTGGCGGGTCAAGGAGATTCTGGAACGGGCTCAGTAGCCTCGGGCCAGCACAGGATAATTGCCATGATTCAGGTACATACCAATCTCAATGTGGCCGACAACTCCGGGGCCAAGCGCCTCTTTTGCATCCGGGTCTTGGGGGGCACCAAGCGGCGTTACGCCCGGGTGGGGGACGTCATCGTGGTCTCGGTGAAGGAGGCCCTGCCCCACTCCAAGGTGAAAAAGGGGGACGTGATGCGGGCGGTGGTGGTGCGCACCGTCAAAGAGACCCGTCGCCCCGACGGCTCCTATATCAAATTTGACGACAACTCGGCGGTGCTCATCAACCCGGCGGGGGACCCCATCGGCACCCGCATCTTCGGGCCAGTGGCCCGGGAACTTCGGGCCAAACGCTTCATGAAGATCATCTCCCTCGCCCCAGAGGTGCTGTGACATGCCCCGAGCCAAAAAGAAGCCCATTATCCCGGTTCCCATCCGCCTGAAGAAGAATGACCTGGTGGAGGTGCGTTCCGGCCGGGAGGCGGGGAAGACCGGAAAGATCCTGAAAGTTATCCGGGAAAAAAACCAGGTGGTGGTGGAGAAGGTGAATATCATCAAGCGGCATACCCGCCCCAGCCCCACCACCGGTCAGGGGGGAATCATCGAGAAGGAAGCCCCCCTGCACGTGTCCAAGGTTATGTTGATTTGCCCCAAGTGCGCTCATGCCGGGCGCTTTCGGGTGACGGTCACCGGGGAGGGCAAAAAATCCCGGGTCTGCCGCAAATGTAAGGAACTCATCGATGGCTGAAAAAGCGATTTCGCGCCTATACAGGTTTTACCGGGAGGAGGCCGTCCCCCGCATGATGCAGGAGTTCCGTTACAAAAGCCCCATGCAGGTGCCGAAACTGGAAAAGGTCGTCATCAACATGGGCTTGGGGGAGGCTATCCAGAACATCAAGCTGTTGGAGTCGGCCAGTGCAGAGTTGGCGGCCATCACCGGGCAAAAACCGGTGGTCACCCGGGCCAAGCGCTCCATTGCCGCTTTCAAACTCAGGGAGGGCATGCCCATCGGCTGCATGGTGACTCTCAGAAGACAGCGCATGTATGATTTTTTTGACAAACTGGTAAATGTGGTGCTTCCCCGGGTGCGGGATTTCCGGGGCCTGAGCGACAAGGGCTTTGACGGCCGGGGCAATTACACCTTGGGGATCAGGGAGCAGATCATCTTCCCGGAGATCGACTACGACAAGGTGGACAAAGTAAAGGGGATGAACATCACCATAGTGACCACGGCACCCACAGACGAGGAGGGCAAGTACCTCCTGAGCCTTCTGGGCATGCCTTTCAGAAAGTAGGGAAGGGGTAGCGGATGGCCAAAAAATCCCAGATTGCCAAAGCCAAGCGTCCTCCCAAATTTGCGGTGCGGAAATACAACCGCTGTCCCTTGTGCGGCCGGCCCCGGGCCTTTTTGCGGAAGTTCGGCATCTGCCGCATCTGCTTCCGCACCATGGCCCTGAGGGGCGAGATTCCCGGCGTCATCAAGTCCAGCTGGTAGGCGGAGGAGGCCATTATGAGCATGACGGACACCATCGGGGACATGTTGACCCGCATCCGCAATGCCGGTCAGGCCCGCTTTGACAAGGTGGACATTCCCGCCTCCCGAATGAAGATCGCCTTGGCCCGTATTTTCAAAGACGAAGGCTTTATCAAGAACTATAAAGTCATCAAGGACAACAAACAGGGCATCCTGAGGATTTATCTCAAATACGACGAGCACAACCAGCCCATCATCCAAAGGATCGAGCGGGTGAGCAAGCCCAGCCGGCGGGTGTATGCCACCTGCGAGGAACTCCCCAAGGTCCAGGGGGGCCTCGGGGTGGCGGTGGTCTCCACCTCCAAAGGGGTGATGACCGACCGTCAGGCCCGGAAGCTGGGAGTGGGCGGGGAAGTGCTCTGCCAGATCTGGTAAGGATAGACCATGAGTCGCATCGGCAAGAAACCCATTCCGGTGCCGGAGGGGGTCAAAGTCCAATTATCTGATCGCCTCCTCACCGTGAGCGGCAAATTGGGAACCCTTTCCCGGGAGTTACCCCCCCGGGTGAACCTTGAGATCGGTGATCGGGAAATCCGGGTGCTCCCCCAGGACGACAGCCGCCAGAGCCGCTCCTTCTGGGGTCTGACCCGGACCCTGGTGGCCAATATGGTTACCGGAGTGAGTCAGGGCTTCACCCGGAGCCTGGAAATTGTGGGTACGGGCTTCAAGGTGGAGTCCCGGGGGGATACCCTGGTATTCAGCCTGGGCTATTCCAATCCGGTGGAATTTCCTCTGCCTCCGGGTATTACTGCCCAGATCCTGGACAAAGGGACCCGCTTTGAGCTAAAAGGTTCCAACAAGGAGATTCTGGGGCAAACAGCCGCCAATATCCGGGCCCTCAGACCGCCCGACGCTTACAAAGGCAAAGGTGTGCGGTATCTGGGTGAAAAACTGCGCCGCAAGGTGGGCAAGGCCGGCGGCCGCTAGGGGAGGAAAACATGGGTAAGATGAATCCCCGGTTAGCCATGCGCCTGAAACGGAAAAAGCGGATCCGGAAAAAGATCCGCGGGACCCCCGAGCGGCCTCGTCTGTCGGTGTTTAGGAGTGCCAAACACATTTACGCCCAGATCGTGGACGACCTGGCCGGCTGCACCCTGGCTGCCGCCAGCACCCTCTCCCCGGAAATCCGGGACCGGCTGGGGGGCCTCAAGAAAACCGAAGCCGCGAGGGAAGTTGGACGGATACTGGCGGAAAAGGCCAAAAGCAAAGGGATTGAGAAGGTGGTCTTCGACCGCAATGGCTTTCTCTACCACGGCCGGGTGAAAAGCCTGGCGGAGAGTTGCCGGGAGCATGGGCTGGTATTCTAACCAGAAACAGGCAGCTTAAGGCCAAAGATTCCCGGCCGCTGCCACCTTTCCAGGGAATACCAGCATCAAGAACTTAAACCAACCGTTCGGATATCATCATCTTTTTTAATGCTTATGGCTTGAAGTTCAAAGCCCATCGGGAGGTAAGCTTGTTCGAAACCGAAACGCCGGAGGTTCAGTTACTAGACAAGGTGGTGAGCATCAACCGGGTGGCCAAGGTGGTGAAGGGCGGCCGCCGGTTCCGGTTCAGTGCCATTGTGGTGGTGGGGGACGGCCAAGGCCGGGTGGGGGCCGGACTGGGCAAGGCCCACGAAGTGCCGGAGGCCATCCGGAAGGCCATGGAAAAAGCCAAAAGAGAGATGATTCGGGTGCCCATTGTCAACAACACCATACCCTACGCGGTGGTGGGGGAGTTCGGTTCCGGCAAGGTGCTGCTCCGACCGGCGGCGGAAGGCACCGGGGTCATTGCCGGGGGGCCGGTTCGGGCCGTGGTGGAGGTGGCGGGTATCAAAGACGTCCTCACCAAGTGCTTGGGGTCCCACAACCCCCACAACGCCGTGAAAGCCACCATGGAAGCCTTGCGGCAGCTGGCCAGTCCCGAAGAGGTGGCCCAACGCCGCAACCGACCTCTGGCGGAGCTGCTGGCCTCCTAAACCCGGCACCCCCGGGAAGGCCAGCGCCTCAGAGAGGCTGAAACCTTAAGGATTAAACATGATTCTGGAAATCACCCTGATCAAGAGTCCCATTGGGCGACCGCCCAAACACCGGGTGACCGTGAGGACGCTGGGACTTACCCGGCTTCATCAGACGGTGCGCCACAAAGAGACCCCGGGGGTGTTGGGCATGGTCAATCAGGTACGGCATCTGCTTATGGTGCGCCGTCTGCCCGAAGGAGAATGAAGATGCGTCTGGATGAATTGACGCCGGCTCCGGGAGCCAAACACCGGAAGAAACGGGTAGGGCGGGGGCCGGGCTCCGGATGGGGCAAGACCGCCGGCCGGGGACACAAAGGTCAGAAGTCACGTTCCGGAGGCGGAGTCAAACCCGGCTTCGAGGGTGGCCAAATGCCCCTGACCCGCCGCATTCCCAAACGGGGTTTCAACAACCCCTTCAAAAGGCGTTATGCCATCGTCAACCTCCGGGACTTGAGGGTTTTCGGGGCGGATACGGTGGTGGACGAAGAGGCCCTGCGCCGGGCCGGTCTGGTGAAGGGTCGGGTGGAGGGCATCAAACTGCTGGGCCAGGGGGAGATCAACGTGCCCCTTACTGTCAAGGTCCAGGCGGTGAGCGCCGCGGCCAAGACCCGGATTGAGGCCGCCGGCGGACGGGTGGAGGTCGTCTGAATTGGCTGCCGGTATCGCCAGTATCGCTAAAATCCCGGAGCTGAAGCGGCGCATCCTGTTCACCCTGCTCATGCTCGCCGTTTACCGGGTAGGCTGCTTCATCCCCACCCCGGGAGTGGACGCCAACGCCCTGATGGCCTTTTTTGCCCGCCAGCAGCGCACCATTTTCGGGCTGTTCGACATGTTTTCCGGTGGCGCCCTGGAGCGTCTGAGCGTCTTTGCCCTGGGGATCATGCCTTACATCAGCGCCGCCATCATCATGGAGCTCCTCAAGGTGGTGATCCCGGCCCTGGAGAGGTTGTACAAGGAAGGCGAGGCCGGCATCAAGAAGATCAAGCAATACACCCGCTATGGTACGGTGATCATCGCCGCCATCCAGGCCCTGGGCATCAGCTTTGCCCTGGAAGGCATGGGGGGGGCGGAAGGCACGGTGGTCATGCATCCCGGCTGGGGGTTCCGCCTGATGACCATCATCACCTTGACCTCGGGAACCGCGTTCATTATGTGGCTGGGGGAAATGATCACCGAGCGGGGCATCGGAAACGGGATCTCCCTCATCATCTTTGCGGGCATCGTGGCCCGGTTGCCCTCCGCGGTGATCAAGACCTTTGAACTTATGAAGACGGGGGAGCTGCCTCCCTTCCTGATGCTCTTCCTCCTCATCATGATGATTGCGGTGGTGGGTGTCATTGTCTTTGTGGAACGGGGCCAGCGCCGGATTCCTATACAATATGCCCGCCGGGTGGTGGGAAGGCGCATGTTTGGGGGCCAGAGCACCCATCTGCCCTTGAAGGTGAACGTTTCCGGGGTGATTCCCCCCATCTTTGCCTCCTCCCTCCTCATGTTTCCGGCCACCGTAGGGAGTTTCATCCAGAACGAAAGGATCAAGTACTTTTTTGACCTCATATCCCCGGGATTTTGGTTACATGAACTGCTCTATGTGGGCCTCATCATCTTTTTCTGCTATTTTTACACCGCGGTGACCTTCAACCCGGTGGATGTGGCTGACAACCTGAAGAAATGGGGGGGCTACATCCCGGGTCTTCGGCCCGGCCGTCCCACCAGCGAATACATTGACCGGATTCTGACGCGCATCACCCTGGGAGGGGCCCTTTACGTGGCGGCGGTGTGTGTGTTGCCCACCATCCTGGTGGCCCGCTTTAATGTCCCCTTTTACTTTGGGGGCACCGCCCTCCTCATCGTGGTGGGGGTGGCCATGGACACCATGGCCCAGATTGAGTCCCACATGCTCACCCGTCATTACGAGGGTTTCATGAAAAAGCGCCTGGGACGGGTTCGTCGCTGAAGTGCGGTAAGCCCTGAGCCGGAAGCTTGGAGCTTGAAGCAGAAATTTCCAACTTCATGATCACACAGGCGGATGAAGAGATAACCAGGAGAAGACCACGGATAGGCATCTCGTAAGCTGAAAGTCTAAGGCTTACAGCCCAAAGCGTACTGCAAGAAAAGGAGGCTCCCATGAATCTGATCCTGTTGGGCGGACCGGGTGCCGGCAAAGGGACCCAGGCGAAGAAACTGATTGACAAATACCAGATCCCCCAGATTTCCACAGGCGACATCCTCCGGGCCGCGGTGAAAGAGGGGACAGAGATGGGGAAGAAGGCCAAGGAATACATGGACGCCGGGAAACTGGTGCCTGATGAGGTGGTCATCGGCATCATCAAGGACCGCCTGGCGCAACCCGACTGCAAAAAGGGCTTCATCCTGGACGGCTTTCCCCGCACAGTACCCCAGGCCGAGGCCCTGGACCAGGTGCTGGCCTCCCTGGGCAGCAAAATTGACCATGTGATTTCCATTGAGGTGGACGAGGAAGAGCTGGTGACCCGCCTTACCGGCCGCCGCACCTGCAAGAACGCGGCCTGCGGCCAGATGTACCACATCAAGTTTAACCCCCCCAAAAAGGAGGGGATCTGTGACAAGTGCGGCAGTGAGCTGTATCAGCGGGATGACGACAACGAGGCTACGGTGCGCTCCAGGCTGGCCACTTACAATCAGGCCACCAAGCCCTTGATTGATTACTACACCAAGAAGGGGTTGATCCGGCAAGTGGCCGGGGTAGGGAGCATTGACGATATTTTTGCCAAAATCTGCGGCATCCTGGGGCCGGCCGCCTGAGATCTTCCAGCAGTCAGCCCCCATCCAGTTTCGGGCTGACTGCTGGTGATTGACCGTTATCATGATTCTTCTGAAATCTCCCCGGGAAATCGCCCGGATGGAGGTGGCCAGCCGCATCGTCGCAGAAATCCTGGAGGAGGTGAAGTCTCATATCCGACCCGGGGTTCAGACCCGGGAACTGGACGAGCTGGCGGAGGCCCTCTGCCACAAACGCCGGGTGAAACCGGCCTTCAAGGGTTATCGGGGCTATCAGCATGCCCTGTGCATCGCGGTGAACGAGGAGGTGGTGCACGGAATTCCGGGACCCCGGGAGCTGCGGGTGGGAGACTTGGTGAGCCTGGACTTCGGGGTGCTCCGCGACGGCTATTACGGGGATGCCGCCATCACGGTGCCGGTGGGTGAGGTTTCCCCCCAAGCCCGGCTGCTGATGAAGGCCACGGAAGAGGCGCTGTATGCCGGCATTGCTGAGTTTCGGGTAGGGGGACGGCTGAGTGACATCTCCCATGCAGTGCAAACCACCGTGGAAAAATACGGTTTCTCAGTGATCCGTCACTTTGTGGGCCACGGCATCGGCCGCTCCCTGCACGAGGATCCGCAGATCCCCAACTTTGGCCCCCGGGGCCGGGGTCCCCTTCTTAAGGTGGGAATGACCTTGGCCATTGAACCCATGACCGCCGCGGGGTCCTGGGAGGTACGGATCCTCCCCGACGGCTGGACCGCGGTGACCGCGGACGGGAGCCTGGCGGCTCATTTTGAACACACCGTGGCCCTGACCGAAAAGGGCGTCTTGATTTTGACTAAATTATGAGTTAAGATAACATTTTGGAATCCCTGGACTAAAGAATTCCGGATGCCCAAAGAAGACGCCATCGAAGTGGAAGGGAAGGTAGTGGAACCCCTTCCCAATGCCATGTTCCGGGTGGAGCTGGACAATGGTCACAGGGTTCTGGCCCACATTTCCGGAAAGATGCGCATGCATTACATCAAAATCCTGCCGGGGGACCGGGTGATTGTGGAGCTGTCCCCCTATGACCTGACTCGGGGACGCATCATCTATCGGGTGAAATAGGTGGCCAGGAGGGACTATTGAGGCCCCAGGGCCTCCCAGGCGGGCCCAGTTAATGAGTGCTGCCAGGGAAGGGGGGAAACCCATGAAAGTCAAACCTTCAGTGAAACGCATCTGTGCCAAGTGCAAGATTATCCGCCGCAAAGGGGTGGTTAGGGTGATCTGTGAAAACCCCAAGCACAAGCAGCGCCAGGGGTAACCAGCCTGGACCCCGGCGTTTTGGGCCTTGGGCTTGAACCGGATAACAGATCATAGTGAAAAATGGCAAACGACAAGACCATTTAAGGAGCTTCTCAGAAGCTTAAAGCCCCAGGTAAAGCTTTAAGCCCGATCGGAGGACTGGTTTTGGCACGTATCGCTGGCATTGACCTGCCCAGAAATAAGCGTATTGACATTGCCCTGACTTATATTTATGGCATCGGTCGGACCACGGCGCACAAGATCCTGACGGAGGCGGGGGTGGATGGCGCCGTCAAGACCGCCGACTTAAACGACTCCCAGATTACTGCCATCCGGCAGGTCATTGACGCCCATTACAAAGTGGAGGGGGACCTGAGGCGGGAGGTGTCCATGAACATCAAACGCCTCATGGACCTGGGCTGCTATCGGGGATTGAGACACCGTCGGGGGCTGCCGGTCAGGGGGCAGCGCACCCATACCAATGCCCGCACCCGCAAAGGGCCCCGGCGGTCGGTAGTGGGCAAACGGAAAAAATCCTAAGGAGCACCTATGGCCAAACGACCGGCAGCCGGCAAGAAGAAAAAGGAACGGAAAAATGTCCCCACCGGGGTGGTTCATATCAAAGCCACCTTCAATAACACCTTGGTGACCATCACGGATCCGGCGGGAAATGTCATAGCCTGGTCCTCAGCGGGCGTCCAGGGTTTCAAGGGGTCCCGCAAGGGCACTCCCTTTGCGGCCCAGCTGGCAGCCAGCGACGCGGCCAAAAAGGCCATGGAGCACGGCATGCGCAGCGTGGATGTGTATGTCAAGGGCCCGGGGGCCGGACGGGAGGCGGCGTTACGGGCCATCCAGGCTGCGGGCCTTTCCGTCAATCTGATCCGGGATGTCAGCCCCATCCCCCATAACGGTTGCCGTCCCCCCAAGCGGAGACGGGTGTAACAGAGGAGAGGCACTTTGGCACGTTATACTGAAGCCCGGTGTCGTCTGTGCCGCCGGGAAAGAATGGCCCTTTATCTCAAAGGAGACCGTTGCTACACGGACAAATGCGCCATCCAGCGGCGCAATTATCCTCCCGGCCAACACGGCCAGAGCCGGGGGAAGATTTCGGATTACGGCCTCCAGTTGAGGGAAAAACAGAAAGTGAAGCGCATGTACGGCGTGCTGGAAAAACAGTTCCGGGGCTATTTCCAGCGGGCCGAACGCATGCGGGGCGTTACCGGCACCAACCTTCTCATACTTTTGGAACGTCGTCTGGACAATGTGGTTTATCGTCTGGGGTTTGCCAACTCCAGGGCCCAGGCCCGGCAGTTGGTGCGGCATAATTTCATTTTGGTGGACGGCCAAAGGGTGAACCTGCCCTCATATCTGGTAAAGGTGGGGCAGACCGTGGAAGTTAGGGAGGAAAAACGCAACTCCCCCTTGGTGCGGGATGCCCTGGAGGCGGCCGCCCGGCGGGGCTGTCCCCCTTGGTTGGAGTTGGACAAGGAGCAGGCCAAAGGCCGGGTGATCATGCTTCCCAGCCGGGAAGATATCACCATGCCCATACAGGAACATCTGATCGTCGAGCTCTTCTCCAAATAATCACAGTCTTAGGCCCTATGCCAGCGGGGTAGGCCAACTGACCCAGTCCGATGAACCCTTCCGGCAGGCCCGGGGGCCTGGGGAAAGGGCCATATTTAAGTAGTGCCAGCCCGAGGAGTCATGATTCACAAAAATTGGACCGAGCTCATCAAACCCAAGCGCCTGGAGGTTGAACCCGAGTCCCACACCGAAACCTACGGTAAATTCTCCTGTGAGCCGTTGGAACGGGGCTTCGGTATCACCCTGGGAAACGCCCTGCGCCGGGTCCTCCTGTCCTCCCTTCGCGGGGCGGCCATCACCGGGGTCCGCATCCAGGACGTTTACCATGAATTTTCTGCTATCCCGGGAGTTCTCGAGGATACCACCGAAATCCTCCTCAACCTGAAACAGGTACGTCTGAAGTTCCTGTCAGACGGAGTCAAGACCCTGTACCTGGAGGCCAAAGGCGAGAGGGAGGTGAAGGCCGGAGACCTGAAGACCGACGGCACAGTGGTGATTTTGAACCCGGAACACCATATCGCCACCCTGTCGGCGGACGGCCACCTCTCCATGGAACTCACCGCCAAAAGCGGGAAAGGCTATGTCCCGGCCGAGTCCAACAAGGAGGAGAACCAGCCCATCGGCTTTATCCCCCTGGACGCCTCTTTTTCCCCCATCCGCAAGGTCAACTATGTGGTGACCCAGGCCCGGGTGGGACAACGCACCGACTACGACAAACTTACCCTGGAAGTGTGGACCGACGGGAGCGTCACCCCGGAAGATGCCGTGGCTTATGCCGCCAAGATCCTCAAGGAACAACTCACCCTGTTCATCAATTTCCAGG
>Ga0068707_1000251_pt1 | contig 32315 bp, 23 predicted proteins | sample YNPNPMetaG_FD_66600 | JGI IMG/M metagenome (GOLD analysis project Ga0068707, IMG submission 66600) | Anoxygenic and chlorotrophic microbial mat microbial communities from Yellowstone National Park, USA - YNP NP MetaG | ecosystem: Environmental > Aquatic > Thermal springs > Hot (42-90C) >... | reverse complement strand
CCGGTGGCGACCACGCTTGCGTCGCCCCGCAGCGTCGCCCCGCAGGCGGCGGCCAGCTCGTGAAGCCTCATGCGCGCTCCCCCCCACTCGGCCGGATGCCCAGCAGGGGCGCGAGCCGCGCGACCACCCGTCCGAAGACCGGGGCCGCCACGTCGGCGGCCCAAAACTGCGACTGGGGCTGGTCGATGCACACCACCACCACCACCTGGGGGTTGGGCAGGGGGAAGAAGCCGGCAAACCAGGCGACGTGTTCGCCTGCCGCGTAGCTGCCACCGATGGCCTTCTGGGCGGTGCCCGTCTTGCCGGCAGTGCGCACCCCGTTCACGGCAGCGGCGCGTCCCGTCCCCTCCTCCACCACGGCGGCCAACATCTCGCGCAGCACGGCGGTCACGTCCTCGCTCAAGACCCTCCTGGGTTCTTCCGGGTGGGCCGGGGTGACCACGTTGCCGGCACGGTCGCGGGTTTCGAGCACGAGGCGGGGCGTCACCAGCAGGCCGCCGTTGGCGATCGCCGCGTAGGCCCGGGCGATCTGCAGGGGGGTGACGCTGACCTCCTGGCCGATGGCCAGCCCTGCCCGCGACACCGCTTGCCACTTCTCCACCGGGCGGTAGAGGCCACGCGCCTCGGCGGGCAACTCCACGCCCGTGGGGGTACCGAACCCGAGGCTGCGCAAGATCTCGTCCAGCTGGTGGGGGGGGACGCGGTAGGCAATGCGGATCGCTCCCGCGTTGGAGGACTTGGCCAGCACCTGGCGCACGGGGAGCCACCCGTAGCGGGCGTGATCCCGGATGAAGGTGCCGGCCACCTGCACCCCCCCGCCGGAGCAGTCCACCAGTTCCAACGGTTGGAGCACCCCGGCCGAGAGCGCTGCCGCGACGATGAAGGGCTTGAACACGGAACCGGGCTCGAACACTGCCTCCACCGCGCGGTTGTGCCAGGCGGCCGGGGGCGAGGCGCCCACGCGGGCCGGGTCGTAGGCGGGCAGCGAGGCCAGCGCCAGCAACTCGCCGCTGCGGGCTGCCATCACCACGCCCACGGCGGAGTGGGCGTGCACCTGTTCCCGCGTGCGCTCCAGCTCCTCTTCCAGGATGTACTGGGCGCGGGTGTCGAGGGTGAGCCGGATCGACAGCCCGGCGCGACCGGGCCGCTCCAGCGTCAGGTCCAGGAGGGTGGGGAAGCGCTTGCCGTCCCGCAGGATCCGGTAGACGGCCGGCACTCCCGCCAGGGTCCGGTCGTAGAACGCCTCGACCCCCGCCTTGCCGCTCCCGTCCGCATCCACGAAGCCGATCACCGGCCCGGCAAAGGACCCGTGCGGGTACTCGCGGCGCTCCAGCCGCAACGTTCCGACCCCCCGCTGGTCGAGCCGCGCCACCTGCTCCGCCACCGCCGGGTCCAGGTCCTTGGCCAGGTAGAAGAAGCCGGGGTGGGCCGCCAGTTCTCGCTGCACCGCTGCGGCTGGCTGGCCCACCAGGGGGGCCAGGCGCTGGGCCAGCTGGCCCCACTTCTCGCGGGGGATCTTGCGGGGGTTGGCGTAGACGGCGATCCGCTCCAGGGTGCCGGCGAGCACCCGTCCATCGCGGCTCAGGATGTCGCCGCGCGGCGCATCCAGGGGGACAGTTTGCTCCTGTTGCCGGGCCGCTTCCGCAGCCCAGTCGGGGCTTTCCACCACCTGCACCTGCACCAGCCGAACCACCACCACCGCGCACCACACCCCCAGGAGGCCGACCACGAGCCGGAAGCGAGACCGGGAGAAGGTCACTTGGCTCCCTCCGTGGCAGCTTGGGGGGCGGTGGCTCCAGGGGCGGGGATGAGGAGCCCCTCTTGGGTGAGGACGGCGACCCGCTCCAGGGGGAGGGGCACCAGCCCCAGGGCAGCCGCCTGGTCGACCAGAACCTGGACCGAGGTCAAGCGCTCCCGCTCCAAGAGCAGGGTGCGGTGCTCGCGCTCCAGGCGCTCTACTTCGGCGCTGAGCTTGGCGGTCTCGTAGCGCAGGCGGATGACGGCCTGGTGGGGGGCAATGTAGCACCACAACGCCAGCACAGCGACCACCCCGCCGCTGGCGCACCAGGTGAGCCAGCGCGTCCAGCGCTGGTCGAGCTGCCGCTCGAGCCAGGCGTTGGCGGGGCGATAGCCGGTGATCCTCACTCGGCCCTCCGTTCCGCCACGCGCAGGCGAGCCGAGCGGGAGCGGGGGTTGGCGCGCACCTCCTCGGCCGAGGGGCGGATCGGCTTGGGCGTGATCACTGCCAGGAGCTGCTCGGGGGCGCACTGGCAGCGCGTCGTGCCGGGCGGGCACACGCACCGGCCCGCAAGCCGGCGCAAGGTGGTTTTCACCAGGCGGTCCTCCAGCGAGTGGAAGGCAATCACCGCCAGCCGCCCGCCGGGGCGAAGTCTCCGCGCCGCCTGCGCAAGCGCCCCGGGCAGTCCCTCCAGCTCCCGGTTGGTGGCGATGCGGATCGCCTGGAAGGTGCGGGTCGCCGGGTCGATCCGACCCGGGCGCGGGTGGGTGGCGGCGAGGACGATGCGCCGCAACTCGCTGGTGGTGGTGATGGGACCACGGCGGCGGGCGTTGGCGATGGCCCGCGCAATGCGCCGGGCTCTGGGTTCCTCTCCAAACTCGCGCAGTACCCGCACCAGTTCCTCCTCACTCGCCTGCTCGAGCCACTCGGCGGCGGTCATCCCCCGGGGTGCAAAGCGCATATCGAGCGGCGCCTCGTAGCGAAACGAAAAGCCTCTCTCCGGGGTGTCGAGCTGCAGCGACGACACCCCCAGATCGAAGACGAAACCGTCGGCGGCTTGCACGCCCAGCCCTGCCAGGACCTCTTCCAGCTGGCAGTAGGACGCCTCCACCACCACCGCCCGCTGTCCAAACGCCTCCAGGGTGGCGCGGGCCACGCCCAGCGCCTCGGGATCCACGTCGAGCCCCACCAGCCGAGCCGACGGAAAGCGGGCCAGGAGGGCTGCGGCGTGCCCTCCGAGCCCCACCGTGGCATCCACCAGGAGCCCGGTGGCCACCGGCGCCAGGGCTTCGAGCACCTCCGCCACCAGCACGGGTCGGTGCAGGGTCGCAGCGGCGTGGGGGGAGCTGCCCGGCTCGGCACCGGGTGTGCCGCCCCGGGGCGCGGGGAGGGGGGGACGAACGCGGCGCAAACGAGCCCCTCGTCGTGGTTCATTGTTCGAGCGCCGCAAGAGCGGCCAGCTCCTCGACGGTGAAGGGCTTGGCCAGCTCGGCCTGGGCCCGCTCGCGGGACACCACCGCGAGGAACCGGCCGCGACCGGACACCACCACTTCCCCGCTCATGCCAATGGCTTCGCGCAGCAGCGCCGGGACCAGCACCCGCCCCTGGCTGTCCATCTCGTCGTCCTGGCCGTAGTTGGCGTGCTCCAGGAGGCGGGTCACGAGGGGATCCATGGAGGGCCGTGCCAGGAAGCGCCGTTCGATCTCTTCCCACACGGCGAGGGGGTAGATGCGCAGCTCGTAGGGGGCGAGGGAGGTGATGAAGACACTCGGGCCAAACCACTGCTCCAGCTGGCTCTTGAGGCGAGCGGGCAGTTTGAGACGCCCCTTCTCGTCAACCGTTGCCTGGTAGCTGCCCCTGAAGATGTCCATCGCCCCCATCCTGCCGCCCGCGGATCAACAGTTTGGCCACACGGGTCCACTTCGATCCACTTTTTTCCACTGCCATATTGAGGCGCAGCAGAGGCAATGTCAAGGGGGTGGAGACGGTGGGTGCGGACGGTCAGGGGGCCGTCAGGTATTCGGGGTGCACCTCGACGATGTAGCGGGTCTTCAGATCCGCCACCACACCGGCCAGCTTGTGGAAGTGGCGCTCGTTGAGCTCACGTTCCCGGACCTCCTGGGCCACCTCCTCGAACGGCTTAAAGGAGGGTTCGAGGCGTGCCACCAGCAGCACCAGGTGCAATCCGGCCGGGCTCTCGAAGGGGCCGGCGAGCTGGCCGGGGGCGAGCCCCTCGATGGCCTTTGCCACCTCGCTCCGCAGGTCGCTCACGAAAAGCTCTCCCAGGTCGCCCCCGACGGCATCTCCCGCCGCCACCTCGCGCTCCACCAGGGTAAGGAAGTCGTTGCCAGCGCGGACGGCAGCGGCCAGGCGCTCGAGCCGTGCCCGCTTGGCCGCCTCGTCGTGGCGGTCGGCGGCCAAGGACAGCACGATGTGCTGCAGGTGCACGCGCGCCGGGATCACGAACGATGCCTTCTCCCGCTCGTAGCGCTGGCGCACCTCCTCCTCGGTGATGGCCAGGGTGCCCACCTCGTGGGCGAGGACGCGGCGCACCAGCAACGTGTCGTGCAGGCGATCGCGCAACTGCTTCTCGGTTATGCCGGTGGTGGTGAGCATGGCGCGGAACGCCGCATCGTCGGCAAGGTGGTTGTCCTCCTTGAGCTGCGCCACCGCCTCGTCCACCTCCTCCTTGGTGACGTCCAGCTTGAGCTCCGCCGCCCGCTCCAGCAGGCACAGCTCGTCGGCGGTTTCCCCAACGAAGCGCTCGTACTCCGAGGGCTGCACCGGCCGGCCGGTTTCGGCAGCCCGTTCCACCATGCGGCGGCGCATGTCGCGGATGGTGAGGACACGGTCGTTGACGCGGACTACGATCGCTTCCACGAGGTGCCGGTCGGCAGCCGCCACCGCGGCCAACAGCAGTCCACACAGGGCAACTCGCAGGGTCATGAGGACTCCTCGAAAGGGTTGCGGCACGGGAACGGTGCACCCTCACAGGTGACGGTGACGCCCACCGTGCGGGCCAGCCGCAGCACGCACTCGCGTCGAGTTTTTTCGGCCGCGGCACTGCTCAGTTCCTCCCGCACCCGCTGGCGCGTGGTGGCATCGGGGGCACTGCCCGGCGCCTGCCGAGCCGTGACCTGGAAGACGTGCCAGCCGGCGTTGCTGGCCACCGGCTGGCTCGTGGCCCCCTCCCGCAGGTGGAAGATGGCCGCTTCGAATTCGGGTACCAGTTGCCCTCGTTCCACCCAACCGATGGCCCCCCCTTGGGCCGCGTTGGGGGCGCGGGAGAGTTCCCGGGATAGGGCCACGAAATCCTCGCCCGCCTCCAGGCGCCGGCGCGCCGCCTGGGCGGTGGGGAGGTCGGGGAGGATGAGTTGCCGCAGCAGCACCCGCTCACCTTGCGGTTTTTTATCGGCAAGCCGGGCAGCAATCTCGGCTTCGCTGGGCGACGGCGGGGGCGGGCAGAGCTCCTCCAGGAGCTCGCGGGTGCGCACGGCGCGCCGCGCCAGCGGCACGAGGCGATCCTCGGGGTTCTTGGAAGTGGCCAGGATCACTTCTTCTTCCAGGTACGACTCGAAGATCGCCGCCACCAGTTCCTCCCTCGCCTGGGCGAGGGGCTTCCCCGTCTGGTACTGCACCGCGGCTCCCACCTCCTCCATGGTCACCGGGTGTTGCGCCACCACGGCCAGTACGGGGGAACGGCCCCGGCACCCCAGCCCCCCCACGGCCAACGCAAGCCCGAGGACGCCCCCTGCTGCCACAAGCACGGTGCGGCGCGTGCCGCAAGGGGTGGAGTACCCGCCGGGCACGGCGGCCGCTGGCCAACGGGTGCAGGGGTGGGAGCCTCGCCTCATTGTGGGGGGTGGGGCGGGGAGAGGTAGCGGGCCAGGAACGTCCAAATCTTGGCCCGGGCCGCGCGAGCGGTGGGGATGTCCAGGCGGTCGAAGCTGTGGCCTCCCGGCGCGTCCTTGAAAACCTCGTACTCGAACTGCTTCCCCGCTGCCTTGAGGGCCTGGATGAGGTGCTCCACTTCGATGAAGTTCACGTCCTCGTCGTTGGTGGTGGTGTGGATGCGGAGCGGTACCTCCAGCTTCTCCACGCTCCAGACGGGGGAGCGGCGCTTGTACTCTTCGATGTCCTCGCGGACCGTCTTGCCAATGTGGTAGTCGGCGCTGTACAGGTCGAGGTAGTCCTGGTCGGCGTACCCCATGCGCATGACCAGGTCCGACACGGGGACGCCGGCAAACACGCAGGCGTACTCCTTGGGGTGAGCAAAGGCCTCCATGAGCACGATCAGCCCCCCGTGGCTCCACCCCACCAGACCGATCCGCTTGCGGTCCAAGAAGTCAAAGGTGGCGAGGGCCCACTCCTTGGCTGCGTGCACGTCCTCCACCTCACACCCGCCGTAGTCGATGAGGCGGTAGAAGCCCTCGCCGTACCCGGTGGAGCCCCGGTAATCGGGCGCAATGACCACGTACCCCTGCTCCACGAGTTCCCGGACGATGTGGGCGTGGTAGGTGGTGAAATCCGCGTGCACCCCGCCGTGGGGCAGCACGATGGCGGGCAGTTTGCTGCCCGTCGGCCGCTGGCGGGGGACGAAGGTGTAGGTGTAGAACTTGATGGGGTTGGTGGCGCCGGGGGCCGAGGGGTTGGGTGGGTTGGGGTCGGGGGGGCCAGTGATACGCCACTTGTCCACCAGCGCCACATCGCCAACCCGCTGGAACCAGGCCACATCGTCAATGGCCTTGGCGAGCTCGTCGAGACGGTGTTCCAGGCTCTCCTGGGCGGCTTGCAGCTTGGCCAGTTGCTGCGCCACCTCTCCCTCGCGGGGCGGCGGATCGCTGGCCCGGGCAAGGCCGGGCAGGGCAAGAGAGAGCGCTACGACGGTGGCGACGAGCTGGCACGTCTTCGACATGGCATCCTCCCTGGCACTCCCCAGGCCGTGGCTGGGAGCCTCACTCCCCGGGGGGTGGCACCGGTTGGGCCGGTGGCTCCAACTTGTACGGCTTCGGCCGCTTGTCCGGCGGGATCGGGTTGGGGAAGAGCTTGGGCGCTTCAGTGAGCGGCAGGAGCCGGTACGACATGGTATCGCGTCGGGTGTGGGGAAGGATCTCGCCCTTGAGGTTGCGCCCCAGGGTGACCATTTCCGAGAAGAGCCACACCTCTCCCAGTTTCACGGGTTTCGCCCAGGTGATGAGCATGCCGTCAGCCTTCATGTCCCCGCCCAGATCGGTAGGGTCGCTCTCGGCCCGCAGCACGGTGGCGCGGTCGCGGTGCAGGTAAATCCGCCAGTTGGAGGAGATCTGCGGGGTGAAGAAGAAGTTGGCCGGGAACGCCATATCCAGGCGCCAGGCGGGCGTGCCGTCTACCGTATCCGCCGCCACGTTCCGCACCGTGACCCCTTCCCACGTGAGGGAGAAGGGCAGCAGGAGCTGGAACAGATCGGTGCGGATCACCCGTTCCACCATGAACTTGGTCATGGCCCGCTGGTCCACGGCGCCGCCGTTGATGGCCCAACCACCGGTACCGTCGTCTCCGGCAACGACCTTTCGCTCCACGTTCTCCAGGCGCGCCGGGATGGGGCCGGGGGCGCGGAAGAAAAAGGATATCTGGTCCTTGGTCTCGGTCCCGTCCTTGGCCACCTCGCTGCGGTCGAGGGTGAGGTGGACGATACCCAGGGCGCGGAACGCCTCGAGGCCGCCCGCCGCATCGCAGGCCTTGCGGATCAGCTCGTCGGCAGGGGGAGGGGTCGCCGGTGCACTCTGTGCCAGGGCGTTTGCCACCGTTGCCACGGCAGCGAGCACGACGACGGTCAAGGTGGTGTGGACGTTCTTCATCGCTTCTCCCATCCGCGCCCCCTCGTGGCGGCGCGGGTCTGTGTTCCCTCGAAGGTTCCCGCCACCCCATCGCCCGAGGAGGACGAACCCATCTTCAAGCAGCGCATGGTAGCGCCCCAGGCGGCGGTGTGCCAGCGAGCCGCACCTTCGTGCCCTTTTGGCAGGTGCTCTGCCGGCCAGGCGGGCCGGCGTTTGGGCGTGGGGAGCGGCAGCAGGCACTGGAGTAGCAGCGCGCCAAGGGGAGCGGGTGGGGCAGCGCATCGGCACGGAGGTGGGTTCTGCGAATTCCATGCCACCTGCAGGGCGGGCGAGGAGGGGTGGTCGGGGCGAGAGGATTTGAACCTCCGACCACACGGTCCCGAACCGTGTGCTCTACCAGGCTGAGCTACGCCCCGACCTGGCTGGGTGCGTAGCGTACACTACCCCCAGCCCCCCTGCAACCGCGCCCCGCTGCTGCCGGCCAGGGCGGCGTCGGGGTGGACCGGACCCTCAGAGGCCGCCACTTCCCGTGCGGCCGTGCACGTCCAGGAAGGTGCCGAGGCCGGTCAGGTCGATGGCGAGCCGGTAGTCGCGGGTACGGTACGGCTCGATGCGGTAGTCGCGGAACTCCAGGTAGGCGGTCCAGCAGCTCCCCCGCCAGCGCAACGCGTAGCGATGTTCCAACAGCTTCCCCCGGTGGATGTCGTAGGCCGCGCTGGCATCGAGCCGCCAGGGGGCCGAGGTGGGTCCGAGCCCGAGCCCCAGGCGCGACTGCGAGGAGGTGGTGGCGCCGCTCACCGGATCGTAGCTGGAGTACCAGGTGAGATTCACCTGGGTGGAGGGGAGGGACATACCGGTGGAGAGGGCGGTGCTGCGCAGCTTCTTGGTGACGGCGTCCAGCTCCGCTCGGGCATCCACGGTGGTGCCCTGGGTGGGACTGGTGCGCAGCCACAGCCCCAGCGGCCCACGGCGGCTCCCTTCGAAGCCGCTGCGCGGGAAGGTGAGGAGGTCGGAGAAGGAGTACTCCTGGGTAATCTCAAAGGTGGCCACCTCGCGACCGGCCCCCTGGCCACGCTTCACAAACAGGCGGTTGGCCAGGGAGGCGCGCAGGCGGTTGGTGACCAGCACCGAGTCCTTCTCGTCAAAGAGCGGGATGCTCGCCACGGCGCCCGGGTCGGAGACGTAGGCGTACTCCAGCCGCGGTTCGAGGAGGTGCTTGACCTTGACGCCCTGGCCCGTCCAGATGCGGGAAAACGACGGGCCGACCACGGACAGGCCCACCGTGCCGTAAGTGCGCGTGATGGGCTCATCCACGAGGGTTGTGCGGTTGCTGCTGTACTGCGCCGTGTAGTACGTCGCCCGAGCCCCCACGCTGGGGGTGAGGTTGAGCCAGGGCAGCCCGGGGGTGAGGAGCGAGACGGTGGGAAACAGGTCGAACCGACCGTAGGTGCCGATGAGCGTGGCGGAGCGCTCGACGCGGAACTGGTCGGCCACGCCCACCAGGGTGAGGTAGAACGGCGAGTGGCCAAGGCGCGTGGAACGCAGGCGGTACTCCAGTTCCGGGCGCCGTTCCATCACCACGGCAGTGGCGCTGGTGGCAGAGGAAAAGTAGGTCTCGCGGTGGTCGGCGCGCACGTTGAGCGTCTGTGGCCCCCACGAGCGCGTCAAGGTGAGGTAGGAGAAGAGGGTCCGCATGGCGTTTTGGTCGAAGGTGCGCTCAAACCGCTGGAAGAAGTCCAGGTCCGAGACGTCGTTGATCTCGGATTTCAGGGAGTACCCTCCGGCGAAGAGCTGCGAGTACTTGCCCAGGAGTTTCCACTGCCAGTCGTCGCTGGAGGGGTCGCGGATGGCGTAGGCCAGCATCTCTCCCTGGGCGTTCTCGGCAGGGGTCCAACGCGCCTCTTGCCCTACGCCTACGTACCCCTTGGAGTAGAGGTCCAGGTAGGTGGTGGTGTCGAGGGACCGCGAGATGGGCCAGAAAAAGGCGTTACCCAGGTACGCGCCGCGCCGGTCGTTGTACCCGACGTTGGGGACCAGCATGCCGGCGGCGCGGTCGCGCTTCACCGGCCAGAGCAGGCGCGGGGTGTAGAAGATCGGAACGCCGCGCACCTTCAGGGCCGCACCCTTGAAGTGACCGTACCCTTCGATCTCGAAGGACGCCTCGCGGATCCCGATGCTCCAGGGCGGCGCTTCCCCCTCGCTGAGGGAACAACTGGTAAAGAGACCGTCCACGACGTGGTAGTGGGTCTCGTCCAGCTTCTCCAGCTCCCGGCCCCGGAAGCGGTAGCTCGGTGGGAAGGAGGCGTCCACCCCGTAAAACCTGCCAACCTTGGCGCGCAGGTCGAACTCGAGGCGCTCGCAGGCAATGCGCACGTTGCCCTGGTCCATGATCACGTTGCCGGCGGCCTTCACCCCCATGGTGGCGAGGTCCACCTCGATCTCGTCGCAGCGCAGCGACACGTCCTGGTAGGCGATCTTCACGTCGGTGGTGCCACACCAGACCTGATCCTGGATCCACTGCTGGTTGAGGGCTTCCAGCTTGACCAGCTGTTCCGCCTCTTCCGCTGCCCCGATCCATCCCGCCCCCACCGCCACGGCCACCAGGGCCAGGAGAGCCGTTGCCGTGTGCAGCGCAGGGCGGGCTCCCCTCTGCCTGCGCAGTGGGTAGGCCGAACCGAGCGAGTGTGGGGAACGCGTCACCGACCCTCCCAAGGTGCCGTCATTGTAGCTGGCCCCCCGAGCTCGGGTATGCTCGACCCCGAGATGCGGTGGCTGGGTCTCGACGTGGGGGCGTCCCGGGTGGGCGTGGCAGTGGGCGACGAGGCGGAAGGGGTGGTGACTGCCTTAGACCCCCTCCCCTTTGCCTCTCCCGAGGAGCTGGCACACCGGGTGGCTGCCTTGGCGGCGGAGCAAGGGTGCGGGGGTGTTGCCCTAGGGGTGCCGCGCACGCGCCGCGGTACGAGCCGGGGCGAACGGCGGGTCGCCACGGTGGCGCGAGCCCTCGGCCAGTTCCCGGAGCTGTCGCTGGTGCTTGTGGACGAAACCGGTACCACCGCCGAGGCGGAGGCGCGCCTGCGGGCCGCGGGAGTGCCGCGGCGACGCTGGCCTGTGCTGGTGGACGGGGTGGCCGCCACCATCCTCCTGGAGGACGTGTTCGCCTCGAGGCGCCGCGGGGGCTTGACATCGTTGACCTGAGTTCTTGTCGATGCTAGGGTTTGCGTGGTGGTCGGGGGAGGTTTGGCCATGGCGACGTCATACGGCACGTACGGCAACTTCCTGCTCCTCAAACAGCGCGCTCAGGATGGGCTTGGCTCGCTGTGGCGCGCCGGCGAGATGGAGCGGGGTGGTTTCAAGCGCATCGTCTGGCTGCGTCGGTTCGACTCCATCGGTCTGGATCGGGCTGCCTTGGAGAGCGAGGCGGCGGCGGTTGGCGAGATCAACCAGCTCTTCAAGGCGACCAACGTCGTGCGCGGGCCGGTCTTCGGCACGGAGGACGAGATTCCCTACCTCGCCTGGGATTACGTGCCGGCGCAGCCGCTGGACCAGCTGCTCGCCCGCGTCGAGAAGGAGCAGTTCCCCGTCGCCATTGACAACGCGCTCCTGATCACCGAGAAAATTGCCGCTGGCCTGGCCGCGGCACTGGCGGTGGAGGTGGGCGGCGAGCCGCTGATCCACGGCTTCTTGGTTCCCAACATGGTGATGGTGGGCAACGACGGGGAAGCACAGGTGGCTGGGTTTGGGCTTGGCCGGGGTTTATTGGCCAACCTGGACCGCACGGCGGTGTACGAAATGGCCGCTCCGTACCTGGCGCCCGAGGTGGTGAACACGCTCCACGCCAGCCGTCGCTCCGACGTCTACTCCCTGGGGGCGATTCTCTACCAGCTCCTCTCGGGCACCCCCCTGCCCGCCGACCCCCAGGCGCGGGCGGCCGTGCTGGCCGAGCCGCGGCTGCACCTGGACGAGGGGCCGATCCCCGACGACATTGCTGCCATTCTCCGCAAGGCCCTGGCGCCGCGCCCCGAGGATCGCTACTCCTCGGCCGCCGATTTCAAACGTGACCTGGAAAAGCTGCTCTACGGCGGGGCCTACTCCCCCACCACCTTCAACCTGGCCCTGTTCATGGACCGGATGTTCCGCCAGGACATTGAAGAGGAAGATCGCGAGCTGCAGCGCGAAAAGACCATCGATGTCACCCCGTACTACAAGCCCCCCAAGAGTGCCGGTGCCGAGCTGGCAGCCGCGGCGACCGCACCCTCGAGCCGGGTCGGTCTCTACGTGGCCGTGGGCGGGGTGGCCGTCCTCCTGGCCGTCATTGCCTTCCTCCTCTTTGGCCGGCCCGCGCCGCAGAAGGTGGACGAGGAGGCCCAGCGGCGCATGCTGGCCGAACTGGTGAGCTCGCAGGTAGCCGAGGTGCTCAAGCAGAAGGAGCAGGAGCTGGAGCAGTGGCGCAAAGAAACCGAGGCGCTGCGGAACCAGCTCGCGGAACAGGCCAAGACGGCGGGAGGTGGTGCCAAGAAACTCACTGCCGAGGAGGAGCGCCGGCAGGAGGAGTTGCGGCAAGAGGTGGCCCGCCGCGAGGCCGAGGTACGCCAGCGCGAGGCGGAACTCCAGCGGTTGCGCGAGGAGAGCGCCAAGGCGGCGGTGACGGGTGTGCGGCCGACAGTGGCGCCGGTGGTGCCTTCCCCGGAGCTGCCCACCCCCACGCCGCGTCCCGTGGTGACAGCCACACCTACCCCGGCGGCAGTGGCCACTGAACCGGCCCGCGTGGTTCCCACCGAGGCCCCGCCGCCGGCCCTTCCCGCCACCTCCGCGGTTGGCCAGGTGCGCGAAGGGGAGTACGTGCCGTTCCCGCAGGTGGACACGCCACCCCAGGAGCTGGTGACGCAAAAACCGCAGCTCCCCCGCGCTGCCCTCATGGCCAAGACGGGTCAGGGGATGGTCATCCTGCAGGCCACGGTCAACGAGCGGGGGACCGTGGACGAGGTGAAGGTCTTGAGGGGGTTCCCCACCCAGGGGTTGGGGATCGACGAGGCGTGCGTGGCCGCGGTGAAACAGTACCGCTACAAGCCGGCCACCAAGGGGGGCGTAAAAGTCAAGACCGATGTGACGGTGACCATCCGGGTGGACCTCACCCGCTCGCGCTGAGGCGCGGGGTGTTCGGATATCCGAACACCAGGACGGCATAATGTACATGGGGAGAGGTCCAGCCGTTTCGTGAGGGCGTTGTCCTCGGCATTGTGGTTGCATTGGGGAACTGCCGTATACTTCGCCCGCTGCGGCGCCAGGGCAGCGTGGGCCCGCGGCGGCGGCAACGAACTTCGTGCCGTGGGGCACGAGAGGAGAAAGGAGAAGAGATGAGGCGCAACCTACTGGTACTGGCAGGTGTCCTGTGCATTCTGTGCGGGGCGCCGGTCTGGGCGGGCACCACGGGGAACCTGAGCGGCACCGTGGTGGACGACCAGAACCAACCCCTTCCTGGCGTCACGATCACCATCGCATCGCCAGCGCTCATCGGCGGCGCGCGCATGGCGGTGACCGATGCCAACGGGAGCTTTTCTTTTGCGGCCATCGCGCCGGGCATGTACACGGTGAAGGCCGAGCTCTCGGGGTTCGTGACCCAGGAGCGCAGCGAGGTGCAGGTCCGTCTCGACCGCACCACCGAGCTCAACATCCAAATGCCCGTGTCCAAGTTTGGTGAAGAGATCACCGTGGTGGCCGAGACCCCGGTGGTGGACCCGAGCCAGGTCTCGACCGCGCAAAACTTCACCGCCGACTACTTGAAGTACGCCGCCATCGGTTCCGCCAACCGCTCCTACCAGAACGTGCTGAGCCAGGCGGCAGGCGTGGTCGGAGGGGGCAACCCCAACGTGTTCGGCTCCACGATGGGGGAGAACGCCTACTACGTGGATGGTCTCGACACCACCGACCCGGTGACGGCCACCTTCGGCACCAACTTCAACTTCGACGCCATCCAGGAAATCTCGCTCCAAACTGGTGGGTTTGAGGCGGAGTACGGGCGTGCCACCGGCGGGGTCGTGAACCTCATCACCAAGTCCGGCGGCAACACCTTCTCCGGCACCTTCGATATCCGCTACCGCACCGATTCCTTCTACTCCTCGGGCGACCACTTCGACGCCGACACCCAAGAGGTGAAGTTTGTGGATCCGTCGGCCACCCTCGGTGGGCCTATCCTCCGCGACAAGGTGTGGTTCTTCGCTTCCTACGAGGACATCACCTCCGACCTGACGCCCAACCTCTCCCCCACCACCCGCTCCTACAAGGGTCAGAACTACATCGGCAAGGTGACGTGGCAGGTGAACCCCAACTGGCGGGTGATCGGCAAGATTTCCGGCGATCCGGCGGATATCGACAACGCCAACGCCTCGCAGTACCGCACGCCGGAAACCACCCGTTTCCAGACCCAGGGCGGCAAGATCTACCAGGGGGAACTCTCCGGAATCCTTTCCCCCGCCCTGCTCTTTGGCTTCCAGACCGGGTTCTACCGCTCCTACCTGGATTCCTACCCCCAGACCGGAAACCTCGACGCGGTGGCTCACTACAACGACGATACGGGTCTGTGGAGTGGGAACTACGACAATGCGCAGTACTCCACTCGCGACCGCGACGAGTACAAGGCGAACCTCACCTACTTCGTGGATCAGCTCCTCGGTTCCCACGAGTTCAAGGGTGGCGTCGAGTACTCGGACATGACCTTCTGGTCGCACAACTTCACCACTGGCGGCGGGTTCTACTACGAGGATATTACCGTGGATCCCCCCAACGACATGACCCCCATCCCCTTCGCCATGTGGGAGAGCCCCGACAGCGGCGCCCAGGACTACACCGGTACGCTCCGCACCGCCTACCTCCAGGATGCCTGGAAGCTCCTGCCGAACCTGACCCTCAAGCTGGGCGTGCGGTGGGACGGCGTGAAGTACAACACCAACGATGGCAGCGAAGTGGGCAATATGGACAAGGTGCAGCCGCGCGTGGGCCTCGCCTGGGACATCACTGGCGATGCCAAGAACGTGGCCAAGATGTCGTGGGGCCGCTTCATGCACCCCAACGCCCTGACGCTGCCCAGCTTTGCCCGCACCACCACGGAGCCCACCAGCGCGTGGCTGTCCTGCTCCACGTTCTTCGGCGACATCGACGCCTGCAAGGCCTACGTGGCGGCTCGCGCCTCGCGCGGCTACCGCTGGCAGGCTGGTCCCGACAGCTGGGATCCCGCCGGGTGGTGGCTCAACCCCCGCAACGTCTTCTCCTCCGCGCCCAACGAAATCGACCCAAATATCCGTGCTACCTACGCGGACGAGCTGATCGTGGGCTACGAGCGGGAACTCTTTGCCCGTACCTCCATCGAGGTCACCTACGTGGACAAGGCAACCAAGGACATCCTGGAGGACACCTGCAACGGCAACGTGCCCACTCCTGCTGCGGACAGCGACTGCGACTACTACATCATGACCAACATCCCTGGCCTCAAGCGCGACTACAAGGCCGGTATCCTCAAGTTCGAGACCCGCGCCAAGAGCTGGCTGCACATCCTCGCCTCCTACACCTACTCCAAGTCCCAGGGTAACGTGGAGTACACGCAGAACGCTGGTACCGACTTCGATATCTACCCCTACCACTACACCAACACCTACGGCTACCTCTCCGACGACCGGCGGCACCGCGTGAAGCTCAACGGCTACGTCCTGCTCCCCTACCAAGTCATCGTTGGCCTCGAGGCGTTCTGGTCGTCGGCCTTTGCCTGGGCGCCTTACCGCGACCTCACCTCGCCGCTCTACGGCACCGAGTTCCTGGAGCCGCGCGGCAGCCGTCGCGGCGAGGACAACTACCAGCTCGACCTGCAGGTTTCCAAGGGACTCCAGGTGGGTCCGGCCAATCTGCAGCTCATCCTCGCCGTGCAGAACGTGCTCAACACCGAAAACGTGGTGGGTGTGTGCGAGCGGGACGGCGGGTGCGGTAACTACGAGCTCGGACAGGCCGATACCTGGCAGACGCCGCGTCGTTACGAGTTCGGCTTCCGGGTCGAGTTCTAGTCGGGCACTTCCCTGGATTGTACCGGCCCACCCTCGCGGTGGGCCGTTTTTTTGGGGGTGGGTGGGGACTCTACCGGCCGTTGCCGGCCTTGATGCTTGCCAGAAACTCGGCGTTGGTCTTCAGCTGCCGCAGCTTTGCCGTGAGGGCCTGCATAGCTTCCGCTGCCGGCAGCGGCGCCAGGGCCCGGCGGAGGAGGCGCACCTTCTCCACCTCCTCGGGGGTGAAGAGCTTTTCCTCCTTGCGGGTGCCCGATTCAGCAATGGCCATGCAGGGGAAGATGCGGCGCTCGAACAGCTCCCGGGTGAGCGTGATCTCCATGTTGCCGGTGCCCTTGAACTCCTGGAAGATCACTTCGTCCATGCGCGAGCCGGTATCCACAAGACAGGTGGCAATGATGGTGAGGGAACCCCCACCCTCGATGTTGCGGGCGGACCCGAAGAAGCGGCGTGGCTTTTCCATCGTCCGCGCGTCGATGCCGCCCGAGAGGATGCGCCCGGATCCCTTCTGCTGGTTGTTGTAGGCCCGCGACATGCGGGTCAGGGAGTCCATGAAGATGACCACGTCGCGCCCCATCTCCACGAGCCGCCGCGCCCGCTCCAGGAGCATCTCGGAAATCTCGATGTGGCTCTCCGTGGATTCGTCGGAAGAGGAGGCGTGCACCTCGCCGCGCACCACGCTGCGCTTCCACTCGGTGACCTCCTCCGGCCGTTCATCCACCAGGAGCACGAAGATGATCGTCTCGGGGTGGTTGACAGCAATGGCGTGGGCCAGCTGCTGGAGGAGCACCGTCTTCCCCGCCTTGGGGGGAGCCACGATGAGGCAACGCTGGCCCTTGCCAATGGGGGCGATGAGCTCCACCACGCGGGGCTCCACCACCTCGGGGTCGGTTTCCAGCCGGAAACGCTCCAGCGGATCGATGGAAACCAGTTCTCCAAACGGGGTAGCGGCCGCGCGGTACGCTTCCGCGCTCATCCCTTCGATGGTCACGGGCGGAACCACCAGCGGCCGCCGGCCCCCGCCCCCGGGGGTGGCATACCCCTCCAGCAGGAGTCCCGTCTCCAGGTTGTAGGTGGTGACGATGGCGGGATCCACGAGGGGGTCATGGGGTGACTGACGGAACCCCCGCTCTCCAGTAACGAGGCACGCCCGCCCGTCGTCGCGGCGCAGCAGGTAGCCGCGCACCGGCACGGCCGCGGCACTGCTGCGGGACCCGCGCTTGCCGCGGCGGCGCCGCGGCCGGTTGCGCCGCGCGCCCCTGGGCTGCCCCTGTTCTTCAGTTGCTGTGGGAGGTCCCGATTGCCCCTCATCGACCATGCTGATACGCCCCTTATTCGCTGAACGCGTACACGCCGCGCGCCTCGACGTGCGAGCAGGAGGGCGCGAACCGTGCACTGTTGCGATCACTGGCGACGGCAGCCGCGGCGCCGCCGCTCGCCCGCCAGCTTAGCACACGCGCTACCCTTCGCAAGGCGAAGCGATCTTCGCCTGCTCCTCGCTGACCATGGTGGCGAAGACCTCCACGATCTCTCCGTCCCACCACCCACGAGCCACTTCGGCGCGCAGGGTGGCGATGGCCTGCTGGGGGGACATGGCAGCGCGGTACGGCCGATTGCTGGTGAGAGCGTCGTAGACGTCCACCACCTGGAAGACTCGAGCCAGGTAAGGGATTTGGGTACCCACCAAGCCCTCGGGGTAGCCGGAACCGTCGCGCCGCTCGTGGTGGCAGCGCACGATGGGGATGACGCTGCGCAAGGTGCGCAAGGGTTGGCAGATACTGACGCCGATGAGCACGTGGGAGCGCATCACCTCCCACTCGGCCGCATCGAGGGGGCCGCGCTTGTTGAGCACCGCGTCGGGGATGGCAATCTTGCCAATATCGTGGAGGTACGCCGCGCGGCGCAGGGCGGTGAGCGACTCCTGGTCGAGGCTTAACCGCTGGCCGAGCCTCGTCACCAAACCGGCGAGGCGGTCGCAGTGCTCCCCGGTGCCCTCGTCGCGGGCCTCCACGGTCCGGGCCACGGCAAAGAGGATTTGCTCGGCGCTGTCCAGGTCCTGGATCAGGCGGTGGAACGCCACCAAATTGCGGACGCGCACCTCGAGTTCCACGAGATCGAAGGACTTGGAGAGGAAATCGGCAGCGCCAATTCCCAACGCCTCAAGGCGAGCTTCCCGGGTGTCGAAGCCGGTGAGGAAGACCACCGGCACCAGCCGCGTATCCTCGCTGGCCTTGAGCCGACGGCACACCTCGAAGCCGTCCATGCCTGGCATCACCAGGTCGAGGAGGATCACATCGGGGGCATGATCGGCCGCTGCCTGGAGGCCCGTCTCGCCGTTTTCTGCAGTGACGACGCGGTAGCCCAGCGGTTCCAGGGCCTGCGCCAGCGTCTCGCGGTTCTCCTGTTGGTCGTCGATCACGAGGACAGTACCCGAGTCCGACATGGCTGGTGGCATGATACAGGAAAAGATGGGCGCGGCCACCTGCTGGCGGCCGCGCCCACTGTGCCTCGCAGTTACGGCATGCGCAGGATAAAGAAGCTGGATCGACCGACGCGCGGATCGAACACGTACAATCGCACCATCGCGCCGGAAGGAACGTCGGCAAGCGCCTCTCGAAGCTCGGCGGGCGAACTCACCTGGCTGCCGTTCACGTTGACGATGACGAGACCCGGCCGCAAGCCTGCCTCGTCGGCGGCCGAGAGGTCATCCACCTCGGAGATCACCACCCCGTTCACGGAATCCGGGACCTCCAGCTCCTGCCGTGTGGTGCGGTCGAGCCGCTCCACGCGCAGGCCGAGTTTCTCCACCGGTGTGGTGTCTTCCCCCGGCTGGGTTTCCGCCTCGGCGGCACTGCCCGGCCGCTCCTTCAACGTCGCGATAACGGTGAGCCGCTTGCCACTGCGGAGGAGTTCGAGCTTCACCTTTTCCCCTGGCGGCAGCGCCGAAACCCGCTCGATGAGGTCGCGGGTGGTCTTGACCGGTGCCCCGTTCACGCTCACGATCACATCGCCCGCTTCGACGCCGGCCTTGGCGGCGGGGCCATCCTTCTCCAGGTCCTGCACGAGGGCGCCTTCCCGATTGGGTAGGTTGAACGCCTCCTGCTCCTTTTCCTCGATGTCCTTCACGAACACGCCGAGGTAGCCGCGTGTCACCTTCCCGGTCTTCTCCAGCTGCGGCAAGATCGCCTTGGCCGTGTTGATGGGGATGGCGAACCCCAGGTTCTGCCCGGCCGCGTTGATGGCGGAGTTGATGCCGATCACCTCGCCGCGCAGGTTGACGAGGGGGCCGCCGGAGTTGCCCAGGTTGATGGCCGCATCGGTCTGGATGAAGTTCTCGAAGCTGCGCTCCAGCAACCCCAGGGAGCGTCCCTTGGCGGACACCACGCCAACGGTGACGGTGTGATCCATGGCCAGGGGGTTACCCACCGCCATCACCCACTCGCCCACGCGCAGGGCGTCCGAGTCGCCCAGGGGGAGGGGTGTGAACGGGCCCCCCTCCACCTTGATGAGCGCCACGTCGGTGGCCGGATCGAGGCCAATGATCTTAGCCTTCCGCTGCGTGTTATCGGCAAGCTGCACGTGAATGGTGTCGGCGCCCTCGACCACGTGGTTGTTGGTGATGGCAAGCCCCTCCCGGCTGATGAAGAACCCGCTCCCAGCACCGACCCGCTTGCGCGGTCGGCGCGAGTCGGGGGAGAAGGGCTGGGGGCCAAAGAAGAACTCGAACGGATCGAGGTTGGGGTGGATCCGCCGCATCTCGCGATCGGTGACGATGTCGGTAGTGGTCACGGAAATCACCGATGGCACCACCCGTTCGGCCAGGGCTGCAAAATCCGGCAGCGTGGCCACCGCGGGCACGGCTGCGGCCGGTTGGGCAAGCGGGCGAGCAGTTCCCGCCGGCGTGACGTCGAGGCCACCGGTCAGCACCATGCCCAGGGTCATGGCCGCTACTGCCACGACACCCAGGGTGATCGCTCGGGTTCGTTGTTCGTGTCTCATGGGTGCGATCCCTCCAAAGTTGGGGTGCAGTGGGCTGTGCCACCGCCCCGCGGCAGCAACAAGCAATGCTCATGCCAAATTTCACACAACAGTGCACCGAGCTTGATCCAGCAGCCGCGCTTCCCCGCGTCAAAGTGACGCCTGCTGCACGGGGCTCGCGACCAGCACCCGGTTCTTGCCGGCGGCCTTGGCCGCGTACATCGCCCGGTCGGCGGCACCCAGGAGGAGGTTGCGCCGCTGATCGGAGGAACCGGAGCGGGGGACGTGGTCAGGGTAGACGGCAACGCCAATGGAGCAGGTGAGGGGCCCCGAGAACTCCACCGGGCCGGGGGCCCACGAGAAGCGGCCGCGCAGGAACACCTGCTGCCGCAGCGCCGCGGCAAAGTCGTTGGCCACCCGCACGGCGGCGGGGAGGTCGTGGTCGGGGAGGATGATGACGAACTCGTCACCACCGTAGCGGGCGAGGGTCACACCGGGGAGGCGGATGAGCCGGCGCATGAGGTAGCCCACCTCCTTGAGCACCTGACTGCCCGCCAAGTGGCCGTGGGTGTCGTTGATGCGCTTGAAGTTGTCCAGGTCAAGGAAGAGCAGGGCGACCCGCCCCCCCTTAGCGTCCGCCGTTTCCAGGTCCTGGGCCAGGCGCCGGTGGAAGTGGCGGTCGTTGGCAAGTCCGGTGAGGTCGTCGCTGTGCGCCGCTTCCCCGGCCCGCTTGGCATCCAAGAGGTTCTGGATCGCCACCGAGGTGTAGGCGGCAAAGATCTCCAACAGGCCCAGGTCGCGGCGGGAAAACGGGTTGCCGTCGCGGCGGTTGACCAGCTCGAGCACGCCGCAGACGCTCGTGCCGATGCGGATCGGCACGGCGAGCACGCTGCGCGTCACGAAGTCGTGGGTTTCGTCGAAGCGCGGGCAGAAGAACGGGTCGTTGCCCGGTTCCGCCATGAGGTGCGAGGAGCCGCTGCGGTACACATGCCCCACGATCCCCTCGGTGGAGGGAATGCTAGCGCCCAGGAGCTCTTCCGCGCGCGGGCCAAAGGCGGCGATGAAGTAGAGGGAGGTCTCCGCCGGATCGGTGGCGCGCTCGAAGGGGTGGTCGAGGAGGACCGAGCCGGCTTCGGAGGGAACGAATTCACTGGCGCGGTCCAGGATTTCGCGGATGAACACGCCCGCGTCCATGATCTCGGGCACGCTCGTGTCGTGGCGGTAGCGCTCGAGAAACGGTGCCAGATCCTGCGTGGGCAGGACGCGAATATCGCTAGCGCTCGGCCCCACGGCGCGAGTGTAGCAGCAGTCGAGGTACGAGGGGAGACGAGTCTTCCCCGCGCTTGACCGCCGGCCGCCGGTTGCTATAATAAACAGCCCGCTCGGTAACGCCGAGTCGGGCCGTAGCGCGGGGTGGAGCAGTCCGGTAGCTCGTTGGGCTCATAACCCAAAGGTCGCAGGTTCAAATCCTGCCCCCGCAACCACCGTTCCCCACGCCCCTTCCGCCAGGGAGGGGCGTTCTTGTCGGGGCCGAGCTGCCCAAGCGCGGGTGCTCCCTTTCACCTGACAAACGGCCCGCGACGCGCTACACTGCCTTGCCGCTCGCCAGGGCGGCACACTGCATCCGCGGGGGTGAGCCATGAGCGAAGCAAAGATCGTCTGGACCAAGACCGACGAGGCGCCAGCGCTGGCCAGCTACGCGCTGCTCCCCATCGTCCGGGCTTTCACCAAGGGCACCGGCATCGAGGTGGACGTGGCTGACATCTCGCTGGCCGGCCGGATCCTTGCCACCTTTCCCGAGAGGTTGCGGCCCGAACAGCGGATCCCGGACCACTTGGCGCTTTTGGGCGAGCTGACGCGGCAGCGCGAGGCCAACATCATCAAGCTCCCCAACATCTCGGCGACGGTGCCGCAGCTCAAAGAGGCCATCAAGGAGCTGCAGGCCAAGGGGTACGACATCCCCGATTACCCGGAGGAACCCACCAACGATGCCGAGCGCGAGCTCCAGAAGCGGTTCTCCGCTTGCCTGGGCTCGGCGGTGAATCCGGTGCTGCGCGAGGGGAACTCCGACCGGCGGCCGGCGGCCACCGTCAAGGCCTTCGCCCGCAAGAACCCCCACCGGATGATGAAGCCCTGGCCCCCCTCGGGGTCCAAGTCGCGGGTCGCCCACATGCACGGGGGGGATTTTTACGGGACGGAAATCGCGACGACCCTCCAGGAACCGGCCAACGTGCGCATCGAGTTCGTGGACGCCGCGGGGGCCACGACCGTGCTCAAGGAAAAACTGGCGCTGCAGGCGGGCGAGGTGGTGGACTCGGCGGTGATGCACGTGGCGGCGCTGCGGGCGTTCTACGCCGAGCAGATCGAGGCTGCCAAGCGGGACGATGTCCTGCTCTCCCTCCACCTCAAGTGCACGATGATGAAGGTGTCCGATCCTGTGATGTTCGGGCACTGCGTGGCCGTCTACTTTGCGGACGTGCTCGCCAAGCACGCTGACGCTCTCAAGCAGGTGGGGGTCAACGTCAACAACGGGCTGGGCGACCTCCTGGCCAGGCTGGAACGGCTCCCCGCCCCCACGCGCGCCGAGATTCAGGCTGACATTGCCGAGACCCTGCGCAGGAGCGCCCCCCTCGCCATGGTGGACTCCGCCAAGGGCATCACCAACCTCCACGTGCCCAACGACATCATTGTCGATGCCTCGATGCCGGTGGTGATTCGCGACGGCGGCAAGATGTGGAACGCCAAGGGTGAGCTGCAGGACTGCATCGCCATGATCCCCGACCGCTGCTACGCCACGGTGTACGCGGAGGTGTTCGAGGACTGCAAGCGCAACGGGCAGTTCGATCCAGCCACCATGGGCAACGTGTCCAACGTGGGGTTGATGGCCCAGAAAGCGGAGGAGTACGGCTCCCACGACAAGACGTTCATCGTGCCCGGCGACGGTGTCGTGCGCGTCGTGGACAGCTCGGGACAGGTGCTGATGGAACAGCAGGTGGCGCGGGGCGACATCTTCCGCATGTGCCAGGCCAAGGACGCGGCAATTCGCAACTGGGTGGGGCTGGCGGTGTCGCGGGCGCGGGCCACCGGAGTGCCGGCCATCTTCTGGCTCGACGAGAACCGCGCCCACGACCGGGAGATTGCCAAGAAGGTTCGGACCTACCTGACCGAGCACGACACCACCGGTCTCGACATCCGCATCTTGAAGCCGGTGGAGGCAATGCGGGTTTCCCTCGAGCGCATCCGCCAGGGCCTCGACACCATCTCCGTCACCGGCAACGTGCTCCGCGACTACCTCACCGATCTCTTCCCCATCCTGGAGCTGGGGACCAGCGCCAGGATGCTGTCCATCGTGCGGCTGATGAACGGTGGTGGCCTGTTCGAAACCGGGGCTGGCGGATCGGCGCCCAAGCACGTGGCGCAGTTCCTGTCCGAGGGGCACCTGCGCTGGGATTCGCTGGGCGAGTACTGCGCCCTGGTGCCCTCCTTGGAGCTGGCCGCCGAGGTTTCGGGGAACGCCACCGCCAAGGTGCTGGCGGCCACGTTGGAGCAGGCCATTGGCAAGTACCTGGAGAACGGCAAGCTGCCGTCGCGGAAGGTGAACGAGCTGGACAACCGCGGCTCCACCTTCTACCTGACGCTGTACTGGGCGCAGGCGCTGGCGGCGCAGACGGAGGATGCGAGGCTCGCTGCGCGGTTTGCGCCGATCGCTCGCGAGCTAGCGGAGAACGAAGCAAAAATCGCCCAGGAGCTCCTGGCTGCCCAGGGGAAGCCGGTGGATATCGGCGGGTACTACCTGCCGGACGACGCCAAGGCCAAAGCCGCCATGCGGCCGAGTGCGACGTTCAACGCCATCTTGGACCGCCTCGCCTGAGCGTTGCCGCAGCGTTGCGGCCGGTGTTTACCCCTGAAGGGCGCGGAGCTCGAGGGTATACTGGGCGCCGCCGGGGGCGCGGTTGGGTGGGCGAGGAAGGGGTGCGCGGCGAGCCAGCGGTATGGAGGGTGGCGCGATGGTTTCGAGTAAGCTCACAACGGCGCTGGTTGTGGTGGTGGCGTGTCTTTTGGCCACGGCGGCCGCAGCGGAGCGCAAGGCCCGGCTGCGGGGGCAGATCGTGGACGGGAAGGGGGAGCCGATCCCGGGCGTCACGGTCACCATCACCTCGCCGGACATACCCAACTTCACGATCACGAAGGAAACCGACCGGCGCGGCATGTTCGTCGTGGACTACTCGCGCGTCAACGTCACCTACGTGTACCGCTTCGAAAAGGCGGGCTACCAGCCGTTGGAGGTGCGTCAGGTGTGGAACCTGGAGGGCACCCAGGACGCCGAGTGGACGCTGCAACCGGCCACCGTGGACTTTGCTGCTGGAACCAAGCCGGTGAGCTCCTCACCGCCAGCCGTGGAGGCCTACAACGAGGGGATCCGCGCCCTCAAGGCCAAGGCGTACCAGGCTGCCGAGGCCAAGCTCAAGGAAGCGGTGTCGTACGACCCAAACCTCCAGCAGGCGTGGGCGGCACTGGCGGTGGTGCAGGTGGAGTTGGGGGTTTTCGAGCAGGCCGCCGCTTCAGCCGACAAGGCGATTGCCTTGGGGGCCACGGACGAGGCGGTGTTGACGGCCCGCTGGCAGGCGTACACGAACCTTGGAAACCAGGAAAAGGCAGCCCAGGCGCTGCGCGACCTGGAGGCGATCGGGCGCCGCACCGAAGAGGCCAAGAGGATCCACAACGAGGCGGTGGCGCTCTTGAAGGCTGGCAACAAGGAAGCGGCCATGGCCAAGTTCCAGCAGGCCCTCAACCTGGATCCCTCCCTCCCGGAGTCGCAGGTGGGCCTGGCGACGGTGGCCCTCGAATTGGGGAAGGCCGCAGAAGCTGCGGACGCGGCTGAAGCGGTGCTCAAGGGCGACCCCAAGAACGGGAAGGCGCTTCGACTGCGCTACAACGCCTGCCTCGCCCTGGGCGACACAGCTCGCCTGGCCGATGCTTTGGTGGGGCTGGCGGCCGTGGAACCGAAGGTGGCTCGGGACGGCTTGCTGAAGCTGGGCTTCGACGCCTACGACGCAGGGCGGATGGGGGAGGCAAAGGAACGCTTCCTGCGGGCGCTGGAGATCGACCCCAACCAACCCCTCGCCCACTACTACCTGGCCATTGCCTTGATCAACGAAGGTGCCATTGCCGAGGCGCGGACTCACCTGGAGGCGTTCCTGAAGCTAGCGCCTGACCACCCCGAAGCCCCCAGCGCCCGCGACATGCTGGCGAGCCTGAAGATTCCTGAACCCCGCTGAGCTGTTCCCTGCCGGGGCGGTGGTGGTTGTCGCTGCCCTCGCCAGTGCTGCACCTGCCGCGAGAGGGCGAGTTGACAGCGTTTCTGGGGTGGTGTTAGTGTAACTCCGGACTTGAGCGCGATGCAGGGACATTCGAAGGAACGGTAGCCGCACAGGAACGAGGCTCTGGCATTCCTGCAGGGTGGGCCTGTGGGAACGCTCGGGAGCCGTTACCAGCTTTGGGAGGAGAGGAGGAACTCGATATGCAAGGGACCACGGCAAAGAACCTCGGGCTCGTGGTACTGCTCCTCGCGGCCGGCGTCGGGCTGATCTGCTTCGCCTCGGCGGCGCTGGCGCAGGAGACGCCACCCGCCCAACAACAGGCGGAACAGCCGGTCGAACAAAAGTTCGCGGAAGAGGTGGAGGTGACAGGGACCCTCATCCCTCGTCCCACCCTGGAGGCCATGAGCCCGGTGTCGACCCTGGACATCGAGGAGCTGACCTACCGCGGCTCGACCCGGATGGAGGACCTGCTGGTGGCGCTGCCGCAGGTCTTCGCCTCGCAAAACTCCATCGTTGCCAACGGCGCCAGCGGCACGGCAACGGTGAACCTGCGCAACCTGGGCGAGGTCCGCACCCTGGTGCTGGTTGACGGCCGCCGGGTGACGGCGGGCGACCCGGGTTCCCCCGGCGCTGACTTGAACTTCATCCCGGCCTCCCTCGTGAAGCGGGTGGACGTGCTCACTGGCGGCGCCTCTTCCACCTACGGCGCGGACGCCGTGGGTGGCGTGGTCAACTTCATCATGGACCGCGATTTCGAGGGCATCAAGGGGGGCATCCACTTTGCCGGCTACCAGCACACCAACGACAACGACGTGGCGCGCCAGATCCAGGCCGCGCAGGGCTTCGACACACCGCGCGGGAGCACCTGGGACGGCAACCAGTTCAACGTGGACTTAGCGCTGGGCGGCAAGTTCGCTGACGGCAAGGGGCACGCGGTGCTGTACCTGGACTACCGCGATGTCTCGGCCCTCCTGAAGGCCAGGCGCGACTACACCAACTGCTCGGTGGCATACGGCGGCGACGACGGGCCGGTGTGCAGCGGCTCCTCCACCTCGGACACTGGTCGCTTCGACATTTACCGCCCCAACGGCTCCCGCTACGGCAGCTTCACCCTCGACACCAGCGGTCCCGGCAACACCTGGAAGGATCGCGCCGGCTACGTGTGGAACTATGCCCCGTACAACTACCTGCAGCGGCCCGACACGCGCTGGGTGGCAGGTGGTTTCTTGACCTACGAGTTTGCCCCCAACGTGCAGGGCTACATGGAAGTCGGCTTCATGCACGACAAGACGGATGCGCAGATCGCCCCCTCGGGCGACTTCTTCGGGTCCACCTTCGAGCTCAACGTGGACAACCCGATGCTGTCCCCCCAGCAGCGGCAGCTGCTCCTCAACGCCGGGTGGGGCCCGCACGACATCGCCACCGTCATCATCGGCCGGCGCAGCGTGGAGTCGGGTGGTCGTGTGGACCATCTCACCCACAACCAGTGGCGCATAGTGGCCGGTGCCAAGGGTGACCTGAGCCGCGGGTGGCACTGGGACGTTTCGGGTCTCTACGCCCAGGTGAGCGCCCCCGAGGCCTACGAGAACGACTTCAACTCCTTGAACATCCAAAACGCCCTCATCGTGGACGGCGATCCCAACGACCCTAGCACCTGGCACTGCCGCGACGAGGCAGCCCGCGCTGCGGGGTGCGTGCCCTGGAACATCTTCCGGGTGGGCGGGGTAACGCAGGAAGCGATCGACTGGCTGACCATCGACCTCCTGTCCGAGGGTGGGACCACCACCAAGATGCTCACCGGCACGCTCAATGGCGACTTGGGTGAGTACGGCGTGAAGTTGCCCGGTGCCTCCGAGGGGATCCAGCTGGCGTTCGGGGCCGACTACGGCCGCTTTGAAATGTTCTTCCGCCCCGACCAGGCCTATCAGGATGGCATTGCTTCAGGCCAGGGCGGGACCGCTATGCCGGTGGACGGCGCGTACGAGGTGAAGGAGTTCTACACCGAGGCGCTCATCCCCATTATCCAGGGCGCGCGGTTCGCCAAGGATCTGTCCATGGAACTGGGCTACCGCTGGTCCGATTACACCACCAGCGGCGGCTGGCCCACCTATAAGGCCCAGGCCTCCTGGGCGCCGGGCGGTGGTGTGAAGGTGCGCGCTGGCTTCAACCGCGCCACCCGCGCCCCGAACGTGATCGAGCTCTTCTCGCCGCAGAGCTACGGCCTGGGCGGCAGCACCGACCCCTGCGCCGGTGAGCACCCGCAGGCCACCATGGAGCAGTGCCAGCGCACCGGGGTCACCCCTTCCCAGTACGGGCACATCGACGAGAGCCCGGCTGGTCAGTACAACACCCTGGGTGGCGGCAACCCCAACCTCGACCCCGAGGTGGCGGACACGGTGAGCTTCGGTCTCGTCTTCACCCCCGAAGGCTCCACCTTCACCGCTGCCCTCGACTACTACGACATCCAGGTGGAGGACACGGTAGGCTCGCTGCGCGCCGACGACGTCATTGCTTCGTGCCTGGAGACCGGTAACCCGGTGCTGTGCAACCTCATTCACCGCGACCGCTTCGGGTCGCTGTGGATCGTGCAGGGGGAGGCCTACACCGAGGTGACCAACCAGAACATCGGCAAGCTGGAGTCGGAAGGTATCGACCTCAACCTCTCCTACGTCCAGCCGCTGGGCAAGAGCATCCTCTCCTTCAACCTCACCGGCACCTACCTGATGGCCAACATGACCGACACCGGACTGTACGCCTACGACTGCGTGGGGTACTTCGGGGACCTGTGCAACAACTTCTACGGCGTGGCCTACGGCCTCACCCCCAAGTGGCGGCACCTGTCGCGCATCTCCTGGGAGACGGGCCCCGCGGTGTTCACCCTTGGCTGGCGGTACATCGACCGGATGAAGCACGAGTCTCGCAGCAGCGATCCCGGCCTCTCTGATCCCGACTCCGCCGACTTCTGGAAGGTCAACGGTTCGTATGAGATCGATCCAGCCCACTACTTCGATCTGGCCTTCAACTACGACCTCACCGAGAACATCCAGTTCACGCTGGGCTGCAACAACATCCTGGACAAGGAGCCGCCCTTCGGCTCGGGCATCGACAACCTGGACTACGGCCCTGGCTTCTGGGGCGCGTACGACGTCTACGGCCGCTACCTGTTCTCCAGCATCCAGTTCAGCTTCTAATCTCGCCACGAGCAAAAACAGCAGGAGGCGGTCCCACGCGGGACCGCCTCCCGTTTCTTGCTGCCTCACTCACGGTGAGCTGGGCGGGGGTTCGTCCCCCTCGTCCTGCTGCTGGGGGTGCTCCCGCACCGGCTCCAGCGTCCCGGGGTAGGGAACTTCGAGGGCGGGGGAGGCGGCGGCAACCCGCTGGGCCTGCGCGAACCACCTGCGGGCTTCCCGCTCGTTGCCGCGCCGCTGGTAGGCGACGCCGAGCAGGAAGCAGAAGCGGTCCTCGCTGGGGCGGGTGCGGGTGGCAAACTTCAAGTGGGCAATGGCCTCGTCCAGCTTGCCGGCAGCAAGGGCCTGGCGCGCCAGGTGGTAGCGGTAGTAGGGGTTGCGCAGGCGGTGGGCCGCCACCTTGGCGCGCAGCGCCGCGGCGCGCTGGTGGTCCCCGGTCCGTTCGTAGAGGCTCGCGAGGTTGCTCATCGCCACGAGATCCCCGCGCGCCACCTCTAGCGCCTGCAGGTAGGCCAGCTCGGCACGCTTCAGGTCACCGCTGCGCTGGTACACCGTGCCCAGGTTGGTCCACGCCGGGGCGAAGGTCCAGTCGTTCTCCAGGAGAGCGGCCCGGAAGTACGCCCAAGCGCCAGCCATGTCGCCCGCCTGCAGGCGTTCCACACCGAGGTTGTTGCCAAAGTGGGCCATGGCTCGCGCGTCGGAGATGCGCCGCATGGGGTAGGAGGAGCGAAAGTCAGCAGTGTTGAAGTCCACCACCCGCGTGCCCTCGAGGCCCAGGTCCACGACCACATCCACGTGGCGGTTCAGGACGAAGGTGTCGTTGGCCAGGGTCCAGTCGGGCGGTACCTCCACCTCCTGGAAGCGGGCGTCGAGCCCCACCGCCCGGGCCATGGCCAGGAACATGCCGGCGAAGGAGAGGCAGTTGCCCCGGCGCAGCTGGAATGTTTCCGCTGCGCTGCGGGTCGTGTCGTCGTAGTCGAGGCCGAAGGTGCCGCTGGCAAAGAGGGCCGCCACCAGGTTGTGGAGCTTCAACTTGCCGCTCCCGCGCGGGTCCACGTGGGTGGCCAGGAACGCCCGCATCTCCGGCGAGAGGGCGAGGATCTGCGCTGGCGTGATGGGGAGCAGGGTGGTCTGCGGCACGCCCAGGGGCTGGCCGGAGAGGAGCGCCTCGGCTGCGCGGCGGTGGGTGGCTGGGGGGGGCAGTCCGGCGAGGGGTGGGGCGCTCACGAGGGCGATCAGGAGCCCAGCGACCGCCGCGGGGCAGCGCACCGCGCGGGGCAGCGCCTGCCCTGCCGCCCGACCCGCCGCGTTTGAGGTCTTCTCCAGCTCGGTGACCACGTCCCTGCGCCTGCCGCTTCGGCACCGGGGCGAGCCTGCCATCGCCCGGCGCCCGCCGACGCTCACTCCGGCTCGTAGGTGACGGCGAGCGGCTGTCCGCTCAACAGGTCCACCCGCACCACGGTCCGCTGGCGGTTGCGGATGCGGATGTCGGTGGCCACCTGCCGCCCCTTGCACGCCACCACGAGCCGGTGATCCCCGGCCGGGATGCGCGTCAGGTTGAAGATGGAGTGGATCTTCTCCCGCCGTTTGCCGAGGAACCAGACGGTGCAGAACTCCGGCCTGGAAACGATCCGCAGCGAGCCCCACCCTTCTTGCACCACCGTCACCGTGCCGGCGATGAGGTCGCCGTGCACGGTGTGTTCGCTCCCCGCCTCGAGCCTCACGGTGCCTTCGACGTTCGCGTAGCCGTCCTTGGAGAAAACGATCCGGTACTGGCCGGGGGCAAGCTCGGCCAGGCGCAGGGTGGGGGTAGCCTTGCGCTCCACTCGCTCGCCCACGGTGACGGTGCAGTTCTGGGGGGCGGAGGTGACCACGAGGGTGGCGAGCGATGGGGCCACCTCCTGGGGAGTTGCTGGTGCCTGGGTGAGGAGGGGCGGCGCTGGCTCCAGCGGCTCCACCCGCACCTCGGTGGGGCCCGCGCCCACCTCCACCTCGTAGCTCCGCGCCACGTACCCCTCCCGTTCCACGCGGATGGTGTGGTGTCCCTCCACCACCCGGCGCAGGAAGAGGCCGTCCTCACGGGCGTTCGACACCCCCACCGGGACACCGTCCAGGAAGACCTGGAGGCCCGGCTCGCACAGCACCTGCACGTCCCCGGCCAGGGCAGCCGCTGCACTGGCAATCGTCCACACCACGAGGAGGCACGACAACGCTCTCATGCACCCTCCCTTCCCCACGCCACCCCGGCCCCTCGCCCCTACCCCTTGGGGCGAGGGGTGGTGCGCTCCTCCACCAGCCGCTGGGCGGCATCTTTGCTCTCCACCGCTTCCACCTTGATGATGCGGCAGCGCACGGGGCGGTCGTAGTCCGCGAAGACGAGCACTGCACCGGTGTCCGAGCAGATCGTCCCCCACCCCCCCTCAATGGCGATGCCGGAGGCAGTTTTCAGATGTGGGTAGATGCTGTCCAGCGTCAGGAGGTAGTGCTCGTCGCTGCGCACGCGCACGTACACGTAGCGCCCGTGGAGGGGCGTGAAGCTGTCCACGTTGCGCAGCTTGAAGCACGCCTCCCGAGCGGGCGGCGAAGCAGGGCCGGGTTGGATGGTGTGGGTGGGAATGCAGGCACCCGCCGCCACCACGAGCAGGAGGGAGGAGAGTCTCGCGACCGCGCGCCACAAGCCAGGCATGGCAGCTCCCCGGAGACCGGGTCTGAAGCACCACGACCCCGGCTCTCCGCAACTAGGATGGCACAGGCGGCGCTCGGGCGCCACTGGGGTGCAGCGGGGTCTCGGACGGTTGCTAGAATAAACGAACCGCACCAGCAAAGCCGGCGGGGGTGCGCGAGCAGTCGCTGGCGGCGTGGGGCGCGGCGTGTGGAGCCATGGCGTTCGAGTCCCGATCCTGGCTGTTCGAGGGAGCGGTGCTGCTGCTGGTGGGTGCCGCGAGCAGCGGCTGTGCCAGTATGGCGTCGCAGGTCACGCGCGGCCTGGCGGCCAACCTGGTGGCGGCAATTCTCGACCAGCCGGACCCGGAAACCGTCCGCCAGGGGGCGCCGGCGTACCTGCTCCTGGTGGACGGTCTCATCCAGGGGGCGCCGGAGTCGGAGGAGTTGCTGCGAGCCGGGGCAGAGCTTTACTCTGCCTACGCCTCTGCCTTCGTGACGGAACCGGAGCGGGCCCAGCTCCTGGCAGCTACGGCGCGCAGCTACGGTCTGCGTGCACTCTGCCGCGCCAACCGCCACTTTTGCGGGGCGGAGGCTCTTCCCTTCGACGAATTTCGGGCTGTGCTGGCGCAGCTGCGGCGGAGGGACGTGCCGTCGCTCCACGCCGCTGCTGCCGCCTGGGCGGGGTGGATCCAGGCGAACAGCTCCGACTTCCGCGCGGTGGCCGATACCGCCCGGGTGCGGGCAATGATGGAGCGGGTGGTGGCGCTGGACGAGCGGTGGGACGGCGGCAGCGCCCACCTCTACCTGGGTGTGCTGGATACCCTTCTCCCCCCGGCCCTGGGCGGCCGCCCCGAGGATGGCAAGGCCCACTTCCAGCGGGCCATCGCCCTCTCCGGTGGCCGCAATCTGATGGCCAAGGTGCTCTACGCGCGCCACTACGCTCGCCTCGTCTTCGACCGCGAGGAGCACGACCGGCTCTGCCGGGAGGTGCTGACTGCCTCGCCCGTGGCGCCAGGTCTGACCCTGGTCAACACCCTGGCGCAGCAGCAGGCCCGGCAACTGCTGGCAAGTGCCGACGAGTACTTTGGAGAGTGAGGCATGGTGGGCGCGAGGATGGTTGCAGTGGCAGGGGTGTTGGCCGCGCTGGCGGATTTGCCGGCTCGCGCCGAGGTGTTCAAGGTGGCGACCCTGGCCCCGGAGGGGAGTGTCTGGATGGAGGGGGTGCGCCGCGGCGCCGCCGAGGTGGCGCGCCGCAGCGGCGGGCGGGTGAGTTTCCGCTTCTTCCCCGGCGGTACGATGGGGAACGACCAGTCGGTGCTGCGCAAGATCCGGATCGGGCAGCTCCAGGGTGGTGCCCTCACCGCCGGTGGGCTCGCGGCGGTCTGGCCCGACGCGCAGATCTACAGCATGCCGTTCCTGTTTCGCTCCTACGCCGAGGTGGACGCGGTCCGTGCGCAGCTGGACGAGCGACTGCTGGCGGGGCTTCTTGAGCGGGGTTTCGTATCGTTCGGCCTGGTGGAGGGGGGGTTCGCCTACCTGCTCTCCACCAGGCCCGTGCGCAGCTT
>Ga0068707_1000250_pt1 | contig 32351 bp, 26 predicted proteins | sample YNPNPMetaG_FD_66600 | JGI IMG/M metagenome (GOLD analysis project Ga0068707, IMG submission 66600) | Anoxygenic and chlorotrophic microbial mat microbial communities from Yellowstone National Park, USA - YNP NP MetaG | ecosystem: Environmental > Aquatic > Thermal springs > Hot (42-90C) >... | reverse complement strand
CTTCGTTTCGGCCGAGAGGGCTTCCCCCAGGTCCAAATCCTGGAAAATCGAAGCGCCTCCGCCAAGCCGCTCCGAGAAACGCTGCCACCCTGTGATCACTTACGATCAGAAGGTGTGAAGGAATCGGTATGTAAGGAAAGTCATCCGTCTGGGCGGGCCTGAAACCTGCCGGAGCGATCCGCCATCGCTGGGCTGGAAGTTAGCCCGAGGTGAATTGTCGCGAAGGGGCGAAGCGGAAGGTAGATGGGGTTGCTGCCGCAAGTGGGCCTCTGCTTTACATCCTGGAAAAAATCTTGACATGACCGGGCCACCGGCCGCTGGGGGACTGGGAAGACCCCAAGTTGGTGGCGCTTCTCGGAGCGGCTTGCCGCAGACGCGAAGCGAAGGGGGATGCCGCCGCACTTTCCTACCGGCTGCCGAGGACTGCCCCGCAGTGTCAGACCATGGGCGACGTCTCCCCCGTGGGACCCATTCCTTCGCCTGGCGGGTCATGGCACGGCGATTGCTTACTCCTCCCCTCGGATCCAAGGCCTGGATGGGGGAGGAGATCTGCGTTGCGACTGGAACTCCGCAAGAGGATCTTCCTGAATTTCGTCTTGCTGGTGGCCCTCTTCGGGATACTGGCCTCCCTGATGGGGGCCTTGATCATCAATCGCACCACCTTGAACGAGGCCCAACGAAGCGTGAGCCTCAATCTGCGTTCGGCCTGGAGCGTCCTCAACAGCAAACTGGACGAACTCAGGGTCTTGGTGAGCGTGCTTGGAACAGGCAAGCGAGTGGCCAGCGCATATGCCACCTCCGAGGAGTACCCCTCCTACTACGCATCGCTGGAGGCCGCCAGGCGCCAGTGCGGCTTCGACTTCCTCTCCCTCACGGACGACAGGGGCCGGGTCATCGTCCGGACCCTCGAGCCTTACAGGACCGGGGACGATCTCTCCAACGACCCGTTTGTCAGCGCCGCCCTCAAAGGCCGAGCCCTGAGTGGTTTTGCCATCCTCGGACCCGGCAGGCTCTCCATGGAAGGCGGTGACCTAGAGGAGCGCGCATTCATGGTCTTCGAGGACACACCCAAGGCAAAGCCCCGCGCCAAGACCTCCGAGTCCGCTGGCATGGCCCTCATCGCCGCCGCCCCTGCGAGGGACGAGAGGGGAAACATCGTCGGGGCCCTCTATGCCGGAGTCCTCCTCAACCGCAACCACGCCCTGGTGGACCGCATAAGGTCCATCGTCTTCGAGGAGAGGCTCTACGCCGGCCGTCAGCTCGGGACCGTCACCATTTTCCAATGGGACGTGCGCGTGGCCACAAACGTGATACTGCCCAACGGCAACAGGGCCATCGGAACCAGGGTCAGCGCTGAGGTCTACGACAAGGTCCTGGAGAACAACGAGAACTGGTACGACAGGGCCTTTGTGGTTAACGATTGGTACATCAGCGCCTACGACCCGATCCACGACGTGGAGGGAAAGGTCATAGGGATCCTTTACGTGGGGCTGCTGGCCAAGAAATACGACGACATGAAGGCCGCCCTTTGGAAGCTCTACGCAGGCCTATCCCTGGCTGTGGCCCTGGTCCTGCTGGCCGTGGGATTCGTCTTCGCAAGGAGATTGACCGGATCGCTGACCACACTGGCAGAGGCGGCCGGACGCATAGCCCACGGGAGCTTGGACCTCAGGGTGCCGGACCCCCCTACGGACGACGAGGTCCGCGACCTGACTCGCGCCTTCAACGCCATGGCCTCCAGCCTTCGCGACCGGGAAGAGAGGCTAAAAGCGGCCAACGCGGAGCTGGAACGCGCCAACAGCTCGCTGCACGCCCTCAACTCCAACTACCTCGATATGCTGGGGTTCGTCTCCCACGAGTTGAAGAACACCCTCGGGGTGATCTACACCTCGGCACGGACCCTGGACATCGGGCTTGTTGGCCCCCTCAGCGATTCCCAGGCCGCCCTCGTGCGCAGCATCTCCCGCAGCATAGAGGCCGCAGTGGCCATGACCCGCAACTATCTGGACCTGGCCCGGATCGAGAAAGGAGAACTTCAGGTCCATGCAAGAGACATCGACCTGGTCAACGAGGTGGTCAAACCTGTGTTGGAGGAATTGGCCGCGGCCATCGCAGAGCGAGGCGTGACCGTGGAGGAGGGGCTTCCTGGTAGCCTGCCAGTGGAGGGGGATCCGGCCTTGCTGCGGGTGGTCTACAGGAACCTCCTGGGCAATGCGTTGAAATATGGACGGCCCCAGGGAAGGATCAGGCTCGGATTCCGCAGTGAAGAAGGATGTTACTTGCTGGAGGTCTGGAACGACGGCAAGGGACTGTCCCGGGAGAGCCTCTCCAGGCTATTCGGGAAATTCGTCAGGTTCCATGGCGATAAAGACGCTGAGAGGAAGGGCACCGGCCTGGGACTCTTCATCACCAAGGAGATAGTCGAAAAACACGGCGGGAGGATCTGGGCGGAGTCCCAGGAGGGGGAGTGGATAAGGTTCCTCTTCACGTTGCCCGCCCTCGCCCCAAGAGGGAGCGATTGAACGGCCCCTCCTTTACAAGGTGTAAAAATTGCTGGCAGACCGGTGTCTTCATTGGGAGCCCCGTCCAGCGCTCGGTCACGGGAATGCTTGGTGGTTCTGGGGGGTTGACGTGCCGGGGCATGGTTCGTCGCCCCTGGCATAAGGGTTGCTTTTCTCACCGTGGGGAGGGGGCGGCGATGGCCCCGAAGGGGGCAATGAGCGAACGAGAAACGAATCGTCCAAGGTCTGGAAGAAAGCAGAGGAGGAGAGATCCGTGCCAAGAGAACGAGCCTTGGATCTGACAGCGCAAGGGCAAGAGTTCACCTCGGAGCAGCTGGCCGCCGTGGATGCCGTGATCGAGCGATACAAGGGAAAGCCGGGTTCCCTCATCCCGGTCCTGGAGGATATCCAGGAGATCCTCGGGTACCTTCCCAAGTCCATCCAGAGGAGGGTGGCCATTGGCCTTGGGATTCCCTTGAGCGAGGTCTACGGGGTGGTCACTTTCTATTCCTTTTTCACCATGGTCCCTCGAGGCAGGCACACCATAAGGGTCTGCCTGGGGACGGCCTGTTACGTCAGGGGGGGGCAGCGGAATCTCCAGGAACTATGCCATTGCCTCAAGGTGGGCCCTGGTGAGACCACCGAGGACCGGCGCTTCTCCTTGGAGACGGTCCGATGTCTGGGGGCCTGCGGGCTGGCGCCAGCGATGGTGGTCGACGGCGATACCTATCCCCAGGTCAAGCCGTCCAAGGTCGCAGCGATCATTCAAGGCTATGAGTGAAAGGGTCCCGTCCAAGAAGAGGCGAGGCCGGGCACAATGGGAATCGGCCGCATGACCAGTCGATTTCAGTCGCGGGAGACGGAAGGATGATGAACCGATTGAACCCTGATTCGTTGGCGAAGCTTTGCGAGGAGATGGCCCCTGTGCTGGCGGTGCGCCTCCAAGAGGAGTTCATCCCCGGCAGGCCGGTCTACCCGTTTCATCTCTTGGTATGCGGCGGCACCGGATGCCATGCCACCAAGAGCCTGGAGGTCATGGCACGACTCAAGGAGGAGATCGAGAAGAGGGGTATCCAGGACAAGGCCGTAGTGGTGGAGACAGGGTGCAACGGATTCTGCGCACAAGGGCCGGTGATGTCGGTCTATCCGGGGGGGATATTCTACCAATATCTCAAACCAGAGGATGCCCTGGAGATCGTGGAGGAGCACATCCTCAAGGGGTTCCCGGTGCAGCGGCTGATGTATCACGATCCATCCACGGGCAGCCCCATACCCAAGATGAGGGACATCCCTTTCTTCTCCCTGCAAGTGACCCGTGTCCTTCGCAACAGGGGACTCATCGCGGCGGAAAAGATAGAGGAATACATCGGGAGGCAAGGCTACCAGGCGGCCTGCAAGGCCCTCTTCGAGATGACACCGGAACAGATCGTCAAGGAGGTCAAGGACTCGGGACTCAGGGGGAGGGGCGGGGCCGGGTTCCCCACAGGGATGAAGTGGGAGTTCGCCGCCAAGTCCAAAGGGGACGTGAAGTACGTCCTTTGCAACGCCGACGAGGGAGACCCCGGTGCATTCATGGACCGGAGCGTCCTGGAGGCCGATCCCCACGCCGTCCTCGAGGGCATGATCATAGCTGCCAAGGCCATAGGGGCTCACCAGGGCTACATATATTGCCGAGCGGAGTATCCCCTGGCCGTCAAGCGACTCAACATCGCCATCGAGCAGGCCAGGGCCTACGGCCTCATGGGAAAGGATATCCTCGGTTCGGGCTACGACTTCGATCTCGAGATCTATCGCGGGGCCGGGGCCTTTGTGTGCGGGGAGGAAACAGCGCTCATGACCTCCATCGAGGGGAAGAGGGGGATGCCAAGGCCCAGGCCCCCCTTCCCCGCCATCCAGGGTCTCTGGAAGAAGCCTACGGTCCTGAACAATGTGGAGACCCTCGCAAGCGTCCCGCAGATCATCCTCAACGGCGGGAGCTGGTACGCGGAGATCGGGACCCTGCGGAGCAAGGGGACCAAGATCTTCGCGCTGACCGGCGACATCAAAAACGTGGGCCTCGTGGAGGCCCCCATGGGGATGTCCCTGGGGACCATCGTCCACGACATCGTCGGGGGCATCGCAAAGGGAAAGAAGTTCAAGGCAGCCCAGTTGGGCGGGCCTTCCGGGGGGTGTATCCCCGCCCAGCACCTCAATGCGCCGGTTGATTACGAATCGATAACACAGCTCGGGGCCATAATGGGATCGGGCGGCATGATCGTCATGGACGAGGACAAGTGCATGGTTGACGTGGCCCGGTTCTTCATGGAGTTCTGCCAGGACGAATCGTGCGGAAAGTGCACCCCGTGCCGGGTGGGCACCCAGAAGATGCTCGAGATCCTCACCAGGATCTGCGAGGGCAGGGGCAAGGAAGGGGACATCGAGACCCTGGAGCGATGGGCCGCCATAATCCAGAACACGGCACTGTGTGGCCTAGGTCAGACGGCCCCGAACCCGGTTCTCTCCACCTTGCGCTATTTTCGTCACGAGTACGAGGCCCACATAAGAGACAAGCGTTGTCCGGCGGTGGTCTGCTCTGCCCTGTTCAAGGCGCCGTGCATCCATACATGTCCTGTGGAAATGGACATCCCCAGTTACGTGGCCTTGGTGAGGGCTGGCCGTCTGGACGATGCTTACAAGGTTCTTCTCAAGACCAATCCTTTTCCCAGCGTGTGCGGAAGGGTGTGCGACCACAAGTGTGAGATGAAGTGCAGGCGCTCGATGCTGGACGAGCCGGTCAACATCAAGTACCTCAAGCGGTACATCACCGACAATGCCAGGAGACCCGCGGTGGAGAGGGTCCCCGTGACCCGGCGGGAGAGGATAGCGGTCGTGGGTGGCGGACCCTCGGGAATGAGCGCGGCCCGGGAGCTGGCCTTGAGGGGTTATGGCGTTACGGTCTACGAGGAACTGCCAGAGGCCGGTGGGATGCTCTGGTGGGGGATCCCGGAGTACAGGCTGCCCAGGGACATCCTGAAGGCGGAGATAGAAGCCATCCTGGCCCTGGGTGTGGAGCTCCGGTGCAACACCCGGGTGGGAAGGGATGTCTCCTGGCAGGAGCTAAAGGGGGGCTTCGATGCAATCTATCTGGCCATAGGCGCGCACAAAAGCATGCGGCTCGGGGTCGATGGCGAGGGATTGAGCGGGGTTTCCGGGGCGGTGGAGTTCCTTCGCGAGGTGAATCTGGGCAGCAGGCCCCAATTGGGAAGACGGGTGGCGGTCATAGGGGGAGGTAACTCGGCGATAGACGCCGCCCGAACCGCCAGACGGCTCGGGGCCGAAGAGGTGACGATCCTTTATCGCAGGCTCAGGCCGGACATGCCCGCCCAGGAGGAGGAGATCAAGGCCGCGGAGGAAGAGGGGGTCAGGATAGAGTACTTGGTGGCCCCCATCCGGTTCACGGGCGACAACGGCACCCTTCAAGGGGTGGTCTGCCAGCGCATGACCCTCGGGGATTTCGATGCCAGCGGGAGGCGAAGGCCGGTCCCCATCCCCGGGGAGGAGTTCTCGATCCGGGCGGACCAGGCCTTGGTGGCCATCGGCCAGATGCCGGACGTCGATTTCCTTTCGGGACTGGGTGAAGTCAGCGTGTCCAAGGGTGGCCTAATCCAGCTCCTGCCTGGGACCAAGAGCAGGGCCAGCGAGGCCATGCTCTTCGCGGGCGGCGATGCCGTGACGGGGCCCGACACGGTGATCGGTGCGATCGCAGCCGGCAGACGGGCGGCCCGGGAGATCGACGAGGCCATCAGGGCGCGAAATGGGGAGCCGCCCTACGTGCCCCCGCCCGAGGAGGAGATAGAGGTGCCCTTGCTCATCGACGAGGAGGTCCAGCCCAAGGCCAGGGCCTGCATGCCCGAGCTGCCGGTGAGGGAGAGGATACAGGATTTCCGGGAGGTGGAACTCGGCTTCAGCCCCGAGATCGCGGCCGAGGAAGCTACCCGTTGCCTCAGGTGCGATTACAAGGAGGGGTGAGATCGTCACGGCGGCCCTCGAGGGGGTCAACCTCGGGTGGTTCGAAAGAATGACGGCCAGAGGAGATCCAATGGAAGACAAAGCGAAGATCAAGCTCACCATCGATGGGAAAGAGGTCGTGGTCGATGAAGGCACGACCATCCTGGAGGCGGCCAAGGCCCACGACATCCGTATCCCGACCCTGTGTCATCACCCGGCCCTCTCGAGCTGGGGCGGATGCAGGATGTGCGTGGTGGAGGTGGACGGGGCCCCGAGGCTGGTGGCAAGCTGTGTCATGCCCGTGCGGGAGGGGATGCAGGTAGTGACCTCCAACCCGAGGATCATCGAGGCGCGCCGCACGATCCTCGAGTTCCTCTTCGCGGAAAGGAACCACTACTGCATGTACTGCGCCCAGAGCGGGGACTGCGAGCTGCAAAGCCTGGCCTACGAACTCCAGATGGACCATCTGACGGTGGCCCCTTCCTTCAACCGCTTCCCTGTGGATGCGACCAACGAGTACATGGTCCTCGACCACAACCGGTGCATCCTTTGCGGCAGGTGCGTGAGGGCGTGCCGGGAGCTGGCGGGCAACTACGTCCTGAATTACCAGGGAAGGGGGGCGAGGTCTCTCATATGCAAGGACCTCAACGAGCTGACCGAGAACTCCAGCTGCGATGCATCGGGTGTGTGCATGCAGGTCTGCCCCACTGGGGCCATCTTCAGCAGATATCGCATGCATTACGCGGTTAAAGGAAAGGACAAGGCGCTGGAGACCAAGGAGTCCTTCTGCCCCCAGTGCGGGCTGCTTTGCCCGACGGTGGTCTACGTGCGGGACAACAACGTCGTGAAGATAGACGGGGTCTTGGACAGGGATCGCCCGGACCGGGGCCAGCTCTGTCGAAGGGGTCGCTTCGAACCCCTGAAGAGCGGAAGCGGGCGTCTTGCCAGGCCCATGGTGAAAGGCTGGGACGGGAGGTGGATAAGGGCCGGCTGGGACATGACCATGGACCTCGTTTCGGAGCGGCTCTCCTCCATCAGGAAGGAGAAGGGGGGAGACAGGATCTTCGGCCTGGTCTCGGGTCGTTGCTCGAGCGAGGAGATGCTCCTCTTCAGGGACCTCATGATCGAGGGCTTTGATGCAGGTCACTTGGACACTCTCGAAGAGAACCACACGGGAACCATCACCCGGGCGTGGAGGGAGCTGCAAAAGAGCTTTCTGGCATTGCGGGAGGCGCCCTGGCAGCGCATCGCCGAGGCAGACCTGATCTTTTTCGCCGGAGTCACCGCTTTGGACACCCAGCCCATCATCCCTTCCATCGCGCGCAGGGGATTGATGGAGAGGGGGATCAGGATCCTCACCATGGGGCCGACCGACGTGATGAGCCCGTGGAGCACCCTCTACCTCCCGGTCAAGAAAGGCCGCGAGTCCCTCATCCTGAGGGTCCTCCTGGCAGAGGTCATGGCCTCCACTCCGGGACCAGGGCAGGGCCCACACTGGAAGAAGATCCAGCAGCGGGTGGGGGAGGTCAGGCTGCCCGAGGCCCTCAAGAAGGCGGGGGTGGATGCGCAAGGCATGGACGCCCTCAAGGAGATCGCCAGGGCCTGGCTCGAGGCCAAGTCCCCCATGGTCGTGGCAGGAGACGCCTTGACCGGCATGGCCGAGCCCGAGGCCCTGGTCTTGCTGGCCCACCTAGCCTTGCTCAAGGGACTTCTCCCTGAGAACACCTTGAGGATGGTCGTGCTGAAACCGGAGGGTAACACCGCGGCGGCCATGAAACTGGGGATCTGCCCGCATGGAAACGCGAGACCAAGCCCCTGGTCCGCGGGCTTGATCCTCTTGGACGGGGAGGACGCCCCCGACCCTGGCCTCGTCAAACGCCTCAAGGGGGTGGAGTTCCTGGCCGTTATCAGCCCGTATCTCCCGCGGGGGCTGGCCGATCGGGCCCATGTCTTGATCCCCAAGCCCTCGTGGCTCGAACAACGGGGGACCTACACCTCCCTCGAGGGGAGGGAGGCGAGGCTGGCCCAAGCGGTCCTGAGGCCCCCGGACGGGGTCAGGGAGTCCTGGGAGAGCCTCTTCGAGCTTGCCCGCAGGGCCCGGGTGCGACTCGACTACGAGGGGTGGGAGGCCCTGAGGGAAAAGGCCCTGGAAGAGATGAACCTGGGGACCTAGGAGGCCAAGAGAAGAGGAAACGGAGGCTGAGGGATGGAAAGACCCAAGGTCGCGACGGTCTGGTTGGAGGGATGCGCGGGATGCCACATGTCTTTTCTGGACCTGGACGAGACCCTCGTGGAGGTGCTCAAGGCGGTGGATCTCACGGTCTCACCCATAACGGATTTCAAGGATTACGATTTTCCGGAGTTGGCGGTTGGGATCATCGAAGGGGGCATAGGCAACGCCGAACAGGAGGAGATCGCGCACAAGCTGCGCAGCAGTTGCAAGGTACTGGTCGCCTGGGGGGACTGCGCGGTATTCGGGGGCATCAACACCATGCGCAACTGGATCCCCAAGGAGGAGGTGCTCAGATACGGATATTGCGAGACAGCGAGCACCGTGGATGGCGCGATACCTGGAGACGAGGAGATCCCCCACCTGCTGGAGAAGGTCATGGCTGTAAACGAGGTGGTGCCTGTGGACGTGTATGTGCCTGGGTGTCCCCCTTCCCCGGAGGCCATCGCCTACGCCCTCCAACAGATCCTCCATGAGGGGGCACCGGTGCTCCCGACGACGATGATGCACTTCGATTGAGGAGGTCCCCTATGCCTGCGCTACGGAAGATCACTATAAACCCCGTCAGTCGCCTCGAGGGACATGGCAAGGTCACGATACAACTGGACGCCCAGGGAGAGGTCGTGGACGCCCGCTTTCACGTGACGCAGTTCAGGGGTTACGAGCGCTTCTGCCAGGGCAGACCGTTCGAGGAGATGCCCATCATCACTCAGAGGATTTGCGGTATCTGCCCTGTGAGCCACCAACTGGCATCTGCCAAGGCATGCGATGCCATCCTCGGGGTGACCATCCCCGAGACCGCCTGGCTCCTCAGGGAACTCCTCCACATGGGCCAGTACATCCAGTCCCATGCCCTCCACTTCTTTCATCTGGCGAGCCCCGATCTCCTCCTTGGCTGGGACTCCGACCCGGCCGTGAGAAACGTCATGGGGGTCATCGGTTCGTTTCCGGATGCGGCCCTCAAGGGGATCAGGCTGCGCAAGTTCGGGCAGGAGATGATAAGCGCCCTCGGGGGCAAGAAGATCCACCCGGTATTCGCCATCCCCGGAGGGGTGAGCGACGCGTTGTCCCCGCAGGATAGGGATCGTCTCCTGGGCGGTTTTGCAGAGGCCTATTCCGCCTGTCATCTCGCCCTGGAGCTTTTCAAGGAGTGGTTCTGGAAGCACAGGGAAGAGGCCATGAGTTTCGGGGCCTTCCCTTCCAGTTACGCGGGGCTCGTGGACGCAGACGGCAACCTGACCCTTTACGACGGCAGGCTCAGGGTTAAGGACAGTCAAGGGGGGATCCTGGCGGAATTCCATCCCCCTGCCTACCTGGACTTCATCGGCGAGAAGGTGGAGCCTTGGTCCTACCTGAAGTTCCCGTTCTTGAGGTCCAAGGGCTATCCGGACGGCTGCTACCGGGTGGGCCCTCTGGGGCGTGTCAACGTAGCGGACGGCTTCGCAACGCCCAGGGCCAACGAGGAGCTCAAGGAGTTCCGAGGCCTTGCCAGCAATGGGATCCTGGAGAGCTCCCTCCTCTACCACTGGGCCAGGCTCCTGGAGCTCCTCTACGCCTTGGAGAGGGCCGAGGAGATCCTCCATGATGACCGGATATGCGATACGGACATCAGGGTCACAGCGGCCCCCGCCAATGGGGAAGGCGTGGGCGTCATAGAGGCCCCCAGAGGCACCCTGATCCATCACTACTGGGTCGACGGCCACGGGGTCATGGAGAGGGTGAACCTCATCGTGGCCACAGGCCACAACAACATCGCCATGAACCTGGCCGTCAAGGATGTGGCGAGGCGTCACATCCGAGGGGGGAAGGTGACCGAGGGGATCCTCAACAGGGTCGAGGGGGCCATCCGATGCTACGACCCCTGCCTCTCCTGTTCGACCCATGCCATAGGACAGATGCCGCTTCAGGTTCAGGTTCGAGACGTCCAGGGAGGGCTCCTGTATGAACTGCAAAGGGATTGAAAGGCCGGTGAGCCCCGCTGTGTGCATCGTCGGTTACGGCAATCCGCACAGGAGGGATGACGGGCTCGGCCCTTACATCCTGGCACAACTGGAATCGGCCTTGGCCGGGTGCGAGGCCGTCAGGACCATGACGTGTCATCAGTTGATTCCGGAACTCGTGGAGGAGATCGAAGGGGCGGACCTCCTCATCTTGGTCGACGCGTCGGCCCTCCAGGTGACGGGGGGACTGGAATGGAGGGAGGTGAAGCCGGATCTCGGACAATGGCATCCAGTCACCCATCAACTGACACCATCCTTCTTCCTGGGGCTTGCCGATGCCCTTTACAAGAGACACCCCATGACATGGCTCGTCTCGGTCCAAGGGGAGGACTTCGAGCTGGGCGAAGGGCTCAGCCTTGCAGCCCGGAAGAGGGCGATCCGGGCGGCAGAGGAGATCGCGGCCTTCGTGGAGGAATGGATGTCCCTGCGGCATGGCGTTGTCCTTGCATTGCGGGAAGGGTTGGTCCAGAATCTGGCAGGGTGATCAGAGGGCAAGCGCGGGGGCTGGCCGGGGACTTCGGGATCCTCGAGATCATGGAGGGATACATGGGCGGCGGTGCGGACATACTCGTCATCGATGATGACAGGGACTTGGTGAATTCCATTCGCATCATACTGGAGAGCCGGAACTACTCGGTGAGGACGGCCTTCAACGGGAAAGAGGGGTTCGAGAGGATCCAGGAGAAGGTGCCGGACCTCATCGTCTTGGACGTGATGATGTCGACAGACACCGAGGGGTTCGACCTGGCCTATAGGTTGAGCAACAACCCCGATTACCGCAATATCCCCATCGTCATGACCACCGGTTTTCCCCAGAAGATGGCCGAGGAAGGGCCAGAGAGATTCCAGCACATCCTGGGAGAGGGCTGGCCAGTGTCCCAGTTCCTGGAAAAGCCGGTGGACCCGGAGGACCTTCTGGCCACGGTGGATGCCCTCCTCAGGGAGGCCGGCAAGGGGTAAAACGGGGGCCACCTGGGAAAGAACCCCGTCATGCGAATCGGCTACGAGCTGATCAGAGAGCAACTCTTCTTCAGAAAGGAGTTGAGGGAGCGGGTATCCTGGTTCATAAAACTGAGATGGGCGGCCATAGCATTCGGCCTCGCTGGGTGCTGGACCACATACCTCCTGGGCCAGACCCTCCCCCTCCTCCCCCTCAACCTCGTCTTCCTGGGCATAGCGGCTTACAACGGCGTCTTCCTCCTCGTCGGCAGGAAGCTGGAATCATTCAAGCCGCACGAGGTGGGGCCCTTTCAGGTCTTCGCCCACGCCCAGATCACCCTCGATCTGCTGGCCCTTTACCTGGTCATCTATTTCACCGGCGGGACGGCAAGCCCCCTATTGATCTTCGTCATCTTCCACATCATCCTGGCCGGGATACTCCTGTCGCCGTTGAGTTGTTATCTTTACGGCGTCCTGGTGATTATCTTGCTCGGGGTCCTCGTGGCGGTCCAGGAACTGGCCCTCCTACCCAGGCAGGGAATCGTCATCCTCGGCCCTCCGTATCCGTACGGTGGGGGGACCTTGGGGGCGGTGATACTCCTCATGACCATGGCTGGCGCGGTCATGGTCTCGGCGTTCCTCGTCACCACCCTAAAGGTCTCCTTGAGGTCCAAGGGAAGGGAGCTCCTCAGCGTCTCCAAGGAACTCGAGTCCACCAATGCCAAACTCACGGCCCTGTACAGCATGGTCAAAGAGATGGGGTCCCGATCGGAACTGCAGGAGCTCATGGACTGTGCCACCCGGCAGGCCGCGCGGATCATGGGGGTGAAGGCCTGCTCCATAAAACTTCTCGACGAGCGGAGGCAGAGCCTGAGATTCGCGTCCACCTACGGCCTGAGCGAGGATTATCTCTCCAAAGGGGGCGTGGATATCGAAAAGAGCCCCATCAACAAGAAGATAGTGGAAGGACACCCTTACGTCATCGGTCGCATAGATGAAAAGGACTACTTCCAGTATCCCGAGGACATCCTCAAGGAGGGGATCGCCTCCTTGCTGTGCCTCCCCCTGAAGGCCGAGAAGATGATCCTCGGGGTCTTCTGCGTGTACAGCGACGAGACCTATCGTTTCACGGAGGACGACATAGAATTCTTCTCCCTCATGACGGACCTGACGGCCATTGCCATAGAGAGGCTCAGTACAGAGAAGACCAAGTCTTGGTTCATGATGAAGGCCGCCCACCAGCTCCGTTCCCCTTTGAACGCCCTTTACAGCATGCTGAGGCTCCTCGGGGGGGGATATCTGGGCCCGCTGGACGAGAGACAGAAAGAGGTCTTAAAGAGGTGCGAGCTGAGGGTCAAGGGGCTGGGGAGCCTCATAAACGACCTCCTCAGGGTGGGCCAGGGCCGCATGGACTTTGCCAGGATGGAACCGCATCCCGTGGACGCCGGCGCCGTCTTGGCGCCACTGATGAGCGCATACCAATCCCAGGCCCTGGAGAAGGGCCTCGAGATGGCATTCGAGATCCAGGATTCCCTGCCCAAGGTCCTGGCCGACGAGAGGCTCTTGGACGAGCTAGTGACGAATCTGGTGTCCAATGCCATCAAATACACGCCCAGGGGGGGCAAGGTCAGGGTCGCCCTGACCGCAGGGGAAAGGGACTGGGTACGGCTCGAGGTGAGCGACACCGGGATCGGCATCAGCGAACAGGACCTCCCCAGGCTCTTCTCGGAGTTCTTCCGGGGCGAAGACGCCAAGGCCTTCGAGGAGCAAGGGACGGGCCTGGGCCTGGTCATCGTCAAGGAGATACTCGATACCCTGGGAGGCACCATCCAGGTAAGGAGCAAGAAAGGCCAAGGGACCACCTTCAGCTGTCTGCTGCCCGCCGCAAGGCCTTCCTGATCGCGACCTGCAAGGGGCGCCTTTTCGTTCTCGGTTCGCGCACGACCCCTGTCGGCCCCTTCGCCGGAGAGGCCGATCGCTTTCCCACCTCCCCCTCGATGGCTGGCGGCCCGAACGGGGGCCGACCCCCGCCACTGGGGGCCCGTTGCGTGCCCTTCTGGATGAATGGAGAGAGTTCTGTTAAGATTTGGGGGAAGCACGGGAGAAATCACGGCAGCGAGGGCTAGGGGGCTTACATCATGAGGAAGGTCAATGTGGAACGGGCGGTCGGGATGGTGCTCGCGCACGACATAACGCGCATCGTACCGGGCAAGTTCAAGGGGGTGGGATTCAAGAAGGGACACATAGTCACGAAGGAGGATATCTCGGAGCTCCTCAAGTTGGGAAAGCGTTCGCTCTTCGTCATGAACCTGGGAAAGTCCAGCCTTCATGAGGACGAGGCCGCGCTGAGGATCGCCCGTGCCATCAGCGGCGAGGGCCTGCGCTGGACAGATCCCAGCGAAGGCAAGAGCGCAATTATCAGCGAGCGGGACGGCCTCTTCAGGGTGAAGCCGTCGGCCCTATTGAGGATCAACAGGATGGGGGACATCATCGTCTCCACGCTCAAGACGGACTTCCCATGCAAAGAGGGCCAGACCGTGGCCGCCACCAGGATCATCCCTCTGACCATCCCGAAGAGGAGGATCGAGCGGTTGGAGCTGCTGGCGGAGAGATTCAGGCCGGTGATGGATGTCCTGCCTTACAGGCGACTCAGGGTGGGGGCCGTGGTCACAGGCTCCGAGATCTTCGAGGGCCTCATCAAGGACGAGTTCGACCATTACGTGGGGAGGAAGCTCACCGAATATGGCTGCCGCCTGGAGAAGAAGATCGTGGTGAGGGACGACGCGGGTGAGATCTCCGATGCCATTTCCGAGCTCAGGGGCCTAGGATGCGAACTCATCGTCACCACAGGGGGCCTCTCGGTGGATCCGGACGACGTCACTAGGAGGGGGGTGAGGAAGGCTGGGGCAAAGGTAATCGTCTACGGGACCCCCATCCTCCCGGGCGCCATGTTCCTGTACGCGCGGCTCGATGGCACGCCGATCCTGGGGCTCCCCGCGTGCGTCTACTACCACTCCACGACCATCTTCGATTTGATGCTCCCCCGTATCCTGGCCGGGGTGGAGATCACCAGGGACGATGTAGCCGCCATGGGGCACGGGGGGCTTTGCATGAACTGCCGCGAGTGCAGGTATCCGGTCTGCCCCTTCGGCAAGTGAAACCCAGGGAAGGGGGCCGTGGTGGGTGCAGGGAGCGAGCCGTGTGTTCGAGGTCGTTGAGAGATCTAGTCGTCGGGATCAAGGGCGCCGGCGAGATGGCGAGCGCCGTTGCATGGCGGCTCTACATGGCCAACATCAGGAGGATCTTCATGATGGAGGTCCCGCAGCCGTTGGCCGTGAGGAGGGGAGTCTCCTTCTCCGAGGCCGTCCAGATGGGGAGCAAACTGGTGGAGGGGGTGGAGGCGGTCCTGACCGCAGGACCCCATGGTTTCGGCCAGGCGTGGGAGGCCGGTAAAATAGCCGTCATCGTGGACCCGCGATGGAGCTCGGTCGAGGCCGTCCGTCCGGACGTACTGGTGGACGCCATCCTCGCCAAGAGGAATTTGGGGACATCGCTCCAGGATGCCCCCCTGGTCATCGGCCTCGGACCGGGATTCTCCGCCGGCGGCGATGTCCACCTGGTCATAGAGACCAACCGTGGACACAACCTGGGGAGGATAATCGAAGAGGGGAGTGCGGAGCCCGACACCGGGGTCCCAGGGGAGATCGCCGGCTTCTCGGCCCATCGCGTCCTGAGGGCCCCGGCATCCGGGGTCTTCGAGGCTGAGATGGAGATCGGTCATCGGGTGAGGCGTGGGGATGTCGTCGGCTTCGTCAGGGGCGAGGAGGTCAAGGCGGGGATCGACGGCGTGATCAGGGGACTCATCGCGCCCGGCACCCCTGTGGAGGAGGGGTTGAAGCTGGGGGACGTGGATCCCAGGGGGGATGCGAGTTACTGCGATACCATCTCGGACAAGGCCAGGGCCATAGCCGGCTCCGTCCTCGAGGCAATCCTCAGGGTCTACAATGTCTGAGGTGGCCTTTCCCTTGAGCAGTGCCTTCATGCTTCATGGCGCTGGGATGGTGAGCATCGTGGGGGCGGGAGGCAAGACCACCCTCATGTTCAGGCTCGCCAGGGAACTGTCCGAGGCCGGCTCCACGGTACTGACAACGACCACGACCAGGGTGATGATGCCCTCTCGGGACCAGGCCCCGGTCGTGATCGTCGCCGAGGAGGTGGGAGAGGTCCTGAGGAGGGCCAGGGCCAGTTCAGTTCAAGACCGCCACATATTCGCTGCATCCGGGCCCTCGGGCCAAGAGGGAAAGCTCTCCGGCTTCGCCCCCCAGGCCGTCGAGGCGCTTTGGAGAAGCGGCCTCTTCCGTTGGGTCCTGGTGGAGGCGGACGGGGCGGCCCGGAGGCCCCTCAAGGCCCCCGCCTCCCACGAGCCTGTCATCCCCGAGGGCTCTGCATGGGTCATCGCCGTGGCGGGCATGGACGCCATCGGGAGGCCCCTGAACGACGATTCTGTCTTCAGGCCCCGACTCTACGGCGATATCACCGGGCTCGGTGAGGGAGAGCCCATCACTGAGGAGTCCATCGCCCTCTCCCTGGTCCATCCGAGGGGCGTGATGCGCGGCTCCCCCGCGGGGGCCATTCGATGCCTGTTTCTCAACAAGGCCGAAGACCCTCGAGGCCTCCAGGCGGCGCGCCGGATCGTGGGTTTCCTTTCGCGTATGAAGGACAAGAGGCCCATGAGGGTGGTCATCGGAGGTGCCGGCGGCGACCACCCGGTCATGGAAACGCACGACTTGTGATATCCCAGGAGGGCGCCATGAAGGACCCTTTGTTGCAGATCCCCGATCTCATGAAACGGGGAAAGACCGCGGCCCTCGCCCGCATCATCAGGCAGGTGGGATCGGCCCCTAGGTCCGTAGGGACCAGATGCCTGATCCTCGATGACGGGTCACTCGTCGGGACCATAGGAGGGGGGCGCCTGGAGCACGAGGTCCTCTTGGGGGCCAAGGAGGCGCTGAAGTCCCGGAGGAGCATGCTCTTGCACTTCGAGCTCACGGGAAAGGATGTGGCCGAGACCGAGATGTTGTGCGGCGGGATCGTCGACGTCTTCATAGAACCCCTTGCCCCCGAGGACGAGGCGGCTCGCGATTTCTTCGGCTCGGTCCAAAGGCTCGCTTCCGAGGGCCGAAAAGGGGCCCTCCTTACCCTGATCCAGGATGGCCTCGAGCTCACGCAGGGGCCTCCCAGGCTCCTCGTGCGCGAGGATGCCCCCCCGGTGGGTGATGCGCGAGGCTTCCCGCAAAGGATCCGACGGGAGGCGGAGGGATTCCTCAAGGCCAGGAGGCCCGAGTTGTTGGAGGGAGACGGGCAGGGGCCGCCAGTGTTTTTGGAGCCCATAAGACCCGACGACGTGCTTTATCTCTTCGGGGCTGGTCACATATCCACCTTCGTGGCGCCCCTGGCCAAGATGGCCGGGTTCCGAGTGGTGGTCATAGACGACAGGGAGGAGTTCGCCAACAGGCAGCGGTTCCCCAACGCCGACGAGATCCTGGTGAGTTCGATCCCGGAGGCCTTCGAGAAGATCCTGCTTACCCCATCCTCCTACCTTGCCATCGTCACCAGGGGGCACATCCACGACCACGCCGCCCTCAAGGCCGCCCTCCAGCGAGACGCGGCATACATCGGTATGATAGGGAGCAAGAGGAAGAGGGACCTGATCTACAAGTCGCTCATGAAAGAGGGGTTCGCAAAGGAGAGGATCAGGGCCGTCCACTCCCCCATAGGGCTGGACATCGGCGCCGAGACCCCGGAGGAGATCGCCATCAGCATCGTGGCCGAGCTCATCAAGGTCAGGGCGGAGAAAGAGGGGTCAGGTCTCAACATTTGACATCGCTCACTCACCCTGTTACGCATCCAAAGGAGAGACAGAGATCCGGGCCCGAGGGAGCCATGGCAAGACCGCTTAGGATACAGTATCCTGATGCATTTTATCATGTCACCTCCAGGGGTAACGAGGGAAGGTCGGTCTTTAGAACCCAGGGGGATAGGAGGAGGTTCCTCTCATACCTGGGGTCGGCACACGAGAGATACGGGGCCATCATTCATGCATATTGTCTCATGAACAATCATTACCATCTGCTCATCGAGACACCCCAGGGCAACCTTTCCCAGATCCTGCATCACGTCAACGGCGCCTATACCACGTACTTCAACACAAAGAGACACCGTAGTGGCCACCTTTTCCAGGGGAGGTACAAGGCCATTCTGGTGGAAAAGGATGCGTACTGCCAAGAACTGTCCAGGTATATTCACCTCAACCCCGTTCGAGCCGGGCTGGTAGATTCTCCCGCGAAGTATTCATGGTCAAGCTATCCTTTCTACGTCGGACTGGCAAGAAGGCCATCGTGGCTTGCAACGGAGTTCATTCTCAGCCAGTTCGGGCGGTCCAGTGCGGAGTCAAGAGCCAACTATCGGCGATTTGTAGAGAAGGGTCTCGATATGGAGCTTCGAAATCCCCTTGAGGATGTGGTGGCCTCGACCTTTCTTGGAAGCGACGCCTTCGTTGCATCGGCGAGGGAGAAACTGGATGGGATGCGGGTGGCGGACATGAGAGATCTTCCTGCTTTGCGGGCTTTGGCGTCCAGGCCAACGTTGGACCAAGTAGAGGAAGCCGTGGCGAGCGTTGTTGGTCGGGAGTCCCCTCACTTCAGGGACCTATGTTTGCACGTGAGCCATGAACACGGAGGCTTCACCCTCAACCAAATTGGGGCGCACTTCGGAATGAAGGGTCCAGCGGTGAGTCAGGCCAGCCGCAGATTCGGCATGAGGATGTCCCGAGACGATGAGCTCAAGGCAAAGATGGAGGAGGTCCTTGACAGGATCAGAAGGAAGTTGAATGTTGAGACCTGACCCCTTAACAAGCTTGCCTGCTCAGCGTCGATCGGTGCCCCATCGCTCCAGCGAATCGACAAGGAGCCGCCCACCCGCGACTTAGGCATTGCCAGAAAGACCAGCTTTCTGTTCATAGTCGCGCGGAAAGATGCTATGCTATTCTCTGAAAGCGGCGGCCGAAAGGGCAGAGCCGCTCCGATAACTCCATGAAGCGCCGAACATTCAAGATCCGCCGCAAGATCATCGTGACCTTTTCCGGTTGCATCCTCTGCGTCCTGATATTTGCCACCTTCAGTTACCAAATCCACAGGGAGATTGGATACCGTCTGCGGATATTGGAGCAGGCCGATGATCTCTACCAGGAAGTCCTGGAACTTAGACGACTCGAGAAGAACCTCTTTCTTTACAAGGAACGCTCCAGCCTTGGCCAAGCCATGTTCCATGTCAATCGGGTTGAAGGGATTTTCTTGACCTACGAACACGAATTTGTGGGAACTAACGGCAATGCCAAGGGCTCGGAATTTGCTCGGATGCTCGAAGATTACAAGGGCGTCCTCTCCCGGCTAGACGTGGAGTCACGCTATTGGACCTCCCCCTCCGCCACCCCCACGCTCTTGGCCATGGAGGAATCCCTTCGCAGCCTCGGCCAGAGCCTCTTGGAGACAACAAAGGGGTGGGCAACGGCACAGCGATTTGCCATTGATCGCCTGTCACAAAGCGCGATCCACCTTTTCCTCGTTTCCGTGCTGGTCTTCACGGCCTTGGGAGTCGGCCTGGCATTCTACATCGCCAGGTTGCTTGTTCGGCCATTGGACCAAATGCAGCGGACTATGGAGAAGATAGCTCAAGGAGACTTCTCCCCTCTTCCAGAGACCGGGGCGAGGGCAGCCGAGTCCCTCAGCCTTGCCAAGGCCTTCAATCGGATGATTCACGAGTTGGAAGAGCGTCAGGAGCAGCTGGTGCAGTCTCGCAAGCTCGCAGCCCTTGGGACCCTGACTTCAGGAATAGCCCACGAGTTAAATAACCCCTTGAACAATATCGTCTTGACTGCAGAGGCATTGAGGGACGATTTTCGAGAACTGGAGGAGGGCGAACTACTCTCCATGATCCACGACATACTGACGCAGTCCGAGCGGGCATCGGAGATCGTCCGCGATCTCTTGGACTTCTCGCGCTCCGAGCGCCAGGAAATGGAGGAGTTGCGCATCGGGCCACTGGTCCATGACACATTGAGGTTGATCAAGAACCAGACCATGCTGTCTGGAATAGATGTGCAAACGGAGATCTCCTCGGATATCCCTCCTGTTCTAGGAGAGCGTCACAGCCTCCAGCAGGTCTTCCTGAACCTCTTCATCAACGCCATTCAGGCTATGCCCGATGGAGGCGTCCTGAAGGTGACTGCTTTCGGGGCGAACGGAGGCCAAGGCGTCATAGTCCAAGTAGAAGACACCGGAGTGGGTATTGCCCCGGAGCACCTCCCTCGAATCTTCGATCCTTTTTTCACCACCAAGCAAGTGGGGCGGGGAACGGGGCTCGGGCTCTCCGTTACTTACGGTATAGTGGAAAAACACGGAGGCAAGATAGAAGTGCGAAGCGAGGTGGGCAAAGGGACAACCTTTACCGTAAGTTTGCCCGCGCGACAGGTCCAATGAGTACGCACTGATCGTGGGGAGCTCGATGCGAATCGCCGTAGTGGACGACGAGGAGATCGTTCAGAAAAGGCTCAGGGCCGCCTTGGAGAAAGACGGCCATGGGGTGGAAACGTATGGTTCCGGCGAGGAACTCCTTAGGGAACTGGGGATCTCCGGTTTCGATCTGGTCTTCCTGGATGTCATCCTTCCCGGCCTTGACGGGATGCGGGTGCTAAAGCGCATCAAACAGAGCTTTCCCGAGACCGAGGTCATCTTGATCACTGGCAGGGCCTCGATCCCTTCTGCTGTGGAGGCGGTGAAGCATGGGGCCTTCCATTATGTCTCAAAGCCTTTGAGGCTCGAGGAAGTGAGAAATCTGGCTCGACAGGCCTTGGATCAGAAGAGATTGCGCGAGGAGAACCGATCGCTCAGGGCGCGGCTGGAGCCGAGAGAGGGTTGGGGTGAGATGATCGGGATCAGCCCGAGAATAAAAGAAGTCTTTGAGATAGTCCGGAAAGTCGCTCCCCTTGATTGCAATGTATTGATCCAAGGGCAGACCGGAACCGGAAAGGAGTTGGTTGCCAGGGCTATACACCGTCAAAGCCCACGCAGGGACCAGCCCTTCGTGGCTTTCAACTGCGGCGGGTTCACCGAAGAACTAATCGCCAGCGAGCTCTTCGGGTACGAACGCGGGGCCTTCACAGGGGCTGTTGCCACCAAGATCGGGCTCCTGGAAACCGCGCATCGTGGAACCGTCTTCATGGACGAGATCGGGGACATGCCTTTATCCATGCAGGGCAAGCTCCTGCGGGTCATACAGGAAAAAAGGATCTTCCGCGTGGGTGGCAATCGTTCCATCCAGCTCGATGTACGCTTCATAACAGCGACGAACAGAGACCTGAAGCGCGCCGTGGCCGAAGGACGATTTCGTGAAGATCTGCTCTTTCGTTTGAATGTAGTGGCGATAATGCTGCCGCCCTTGGCCGAACGTAGGGAGGACATCCCTCTGCTGGTTCAGCACTTCATTTCTATTTACAGGGAAAAATTCCGAAAGTCCGTCAAGGGCATGGAGCCCATGGCGAGAAAAGCCCTCATGAACTACGCCTACCCAGGAAATGTTCGGGAGCTGCAAAACATCGTCGAAAGGGCTGTGGCCCTGGCCGAGGGGGAGTACCTGGCCCTCAAGGACCTCCCTTCCGACTTGCGGGCGCACGCTGGCACCAGCACGGGCGCGTGGACCACCTTGGAGGAACAAGAACGAGAATATATCCGGCAAGTCCTCCAGTCCACGAGGTACCGTGTAGGGGAAGCCGCGCGGATCCTGGGCCTCCCCCGGACCACGTTGTGGCGCAAGATGAAAAAGCTGGGCCTCTCGGGCCCCTGACTCCAAATCATGGTGGACAGCAGCCCCTGCTCTTCGGAGTCTCGGTTACCTGGTGTTCCATTTTGAAACAACAACCGGCACGACGGCATTCGGCGATGAGAGGGCATTTCAAACTGAAACAATCGCCGGGACCCGTTCCTCCTCCTAATCCCCATCCAAGCGAAACCATTGAGGTCCTTCATATGGCACGGCTGCTGCAATAGTGCGTACCATGCGGCCGAGCAACAAGAAAGTCTTGCTCGCTCTGCATGCGGAGCGGTTTCGGGACGGAGCTGCCTCATACGCAGTGGAGCTGGCGTTGCGCATGAACCTCTCCTTGGTGTTGATGTTGGTGACCAGGGGGGAGACCGCTGCCAGGACCCACGAAGCCTTGGGGCGCCAGTGGGTTGACCGCGTCATGAAGCGATGCCAAGACCACGGGGTGCCCGTCGAGCTGTTCGTGGCAGCCGGCTCTCTCTGCGAGGAGGTCCTTGGATTCGTGGGCACCCATCCCGCTACAGAGTTCGTGGTGATGGACTATTCCGATGCCACCGGCGCCCTTGGCCCAGTGAAGGGCCCCCTTGAGGCCCTGCGCCGACTCGGAGAGGAGTTCGAGGGCGAAGTCCTATTGGTGGCAAGTCGTGGAAACATCCTGAGGCTCAAAGATGTCTCTCGTAACGACATCCTGAACCGGAGGTGAAGGTGATGTGGAGAGTGTACCTTCCTGTCGCAGGCGCTGATACGAGCATCCTCCTCTTGTTGGGACTAGGAGGGGGGGTGGGCTTTCTCTCCGGGCTCTTCGGGGTCGGAGGAGGCTTCCTCATGACCCCCGCCCTCATGATGGCAGGGATCCCTCCCACGGTGGCCGCAGCCTCGGACTCGAATCAAATTGTGGCAGCCTCGACCTCGGGGACATACGCCCATTACCGCATGGGCAATGTGGATTTCAAGATGGGCGGGTTCCTCCTACTAGGTGGATTGCTAGGGGGGGGCCTGGGCGTGCAGGTCATCAGGGTCCTGAGGATGATGGGAAACGCTGACATCGTCATTAGGCTTACTTATGTCCTGATGTTGGGATGGATCGGATCGTACATGTTTGTGGAGAGCCTTCAAAGCATGCGAAGGAAGGACGCTGCGGGCGTGACACGGACTGAACGGGCACGGCCAGGCTTTTACAGACGCTTGGTCCAGGGCCTTCCTTGGAAGATGAAGTTCGACAAGTGCGGGGTGACAGTATCTCCCATCCTTCCTATTCTCCTGGGAGGATTGGTCGGCATCCTGGCGGCGATCATGGGGGTAGGAGGTGGGTTCATCATGGTGCCAGTCATGGTCTATCTGCTCCGCATGCCTATGCACGTGGTGGTGGGAACGAGCTTGTTCCAGGTGCTCTTCACTTGCATCAACGTAACCATCATGCAAGCAGTGACCAATTTCACCGTTGATCTGGTCTTGGCCCTGGTCCTGCTCTTGGGTTCCTCCCTCGGCGCGCAACTGGGCGCGAGATTGAGTCACCGCCTAAGGGCCGACCAGCTCAAGATCCTTTTGGCCTCCATCGTCCTGCTGGTTATGCTCCAGATGCTAGTCAGCCTTTTGCTCCCCCCCAAACTACTGCTGGTTCACAAAGGAGGGCATTGAGATGAATGTGGGGTCCCTCCGGGTTGGCAGTATGGCGGTGCTGTTGGGGTTGCCGTGGATATTGGGACTGCCATGGGGAGCGCTTGCCTGTTCGGTCCATCTGGAGGTGGTACCAGAGACGGTGGGCATCGGGGCGTTCTTTCAAGGGCGCAACGTCAATGTTTCCGCTACGGTCCCAAATGGGGCAGCGGCCGTGGTGGAGATCTTGGGCAGCCCTGTCGCGGAAAGGCTCATGCACAAAGGACGCTGGGGGCCGCTATGGGTCAACCGAGGAGAGGTGGAGGTCAGCGATGCACCTTCTCTGTACCTGGCCGCGAGCACAGAGCCGGCTTTGCTGCACAACTCTTCCGATTTTCGCGCATGGGGCTACGGGGCGCTGAGCGAGAGGATACAGTTCCCAGGGCTGGTTAGCGGAGAAAAGCGGGGATGGATCCTCCGCGAATTCCTCAAATTGAAAGAAGCAGAGGGCCTCTACGGTATATTCCCAGGCAAGGCGCGGGCGTCCGATCTCGGAGGTGACTGCCCCAAGGTGACTACCTCTTTCTTCTTGCGAAGCAATGTGAAACCGGGGCGGTACGAGGTTCGTTTGTCGCTAATAGAGAACGGGGAGCTGAAACGCCAAACGAGCACTTTCATGGAGGTACGGCTGGTTGGCTTGCCAGCTCTCCTTCGGTCACTGGCTTACAACCATCCGCTCCTGTATGGGATCTTGGCTGTGGTACTGGCCATGATGGCCGGGTTCCTGATCGGGCGTGTCTTCAGTGGCCGCGGGGGACACTGAAACCACACGGGCGGCGAGCTTTATCTGACGTCTGATGGACAGGGCCATGGAGAGATACTTCGAAAAAATACGCAGGATCCTACTACCGAGGGCAGAACCGTCCGAGTTGTCCGAACTCTTCGAGCACTTCCAGGCTCTGTTACAGGACCATCAACAACTGATGGTAACGATCGCCGACCTCGGCGAGAAATCCGGGGGGGAGTACATCTTTGACCGCAAGTATCTCGATGACACAGTCAACCAGCTCAGAGGCGACTTGCTACGCCTCGTCGAACGACTGAATCTGCTCACGAACAACAAGTTCATGGCCCTTTACTCGAGCGTGGACCGCATCCTCCTCCAGATCGAAGCCGAGCTCAGGGGACGTTTGGCCCTGTCGGACGAGATGCCACTTGCGGTCTCGTTGGATGCCTTGCCCCTCGATCACCCGGAGCTTGTCGGGGGGAAAGCCGACGCGCTGGCCAGGATCCGACAGAGGCTCGGCCTGAGGGTCCCGGACGGGTTCGTTGCCACCACCCGGGCTTATAGGCGAGTCTTGCAGCACAACCGGTTGGAGGATCGGATCCATGCCTGGCTCGAGTCTTGGGCGTCAGGGAAATCGGACGCCCGCCAGGCCTCCCGCCAGATCCAATACAGCATCCTCGCAGCGACTGTACCTTCGGACGTGGCCTCCGCCATAAGACGACTGGCGGAACGGAGCGCGACATCCTGGGCCGTGCGAAGCAGCGCCTATGGGGAGGACGGCGAGCTATCCTTCGCAGGGCTCCATGAGACGGTGTTGGACGTCCCGACCCGGGAGCTGTTGACAGCGTACCGTCGGGTCCTGGCCAGCCTCTTTTCCCAGGAGGCCTTAACCTACCGTCGAGAGATGGGCATGCTGGGGGAGGAAGCCGCCATGGCCGTCCTGTTCCAGGAAATGGTCCAGGGTCGGTCCGCCGGGGTCATCCACACTGTAGATGTCACCAACCCGCGGCAGGATACCTTGGTCATCTACGCGTCGCAAGGGCCCGGACGTCTAGTTGTCGAGGGCATAGGCGAGGTGCAACGGCTCTCCGTGAAGAAAGGCCTTTCGCAAGAAACCGTGAGGCAGAGTACGGAGGTCCACACGGAGCTGTCCGCTGCGGGCAGCACCCCGCACGGGCCGGCTTTTCCATCGGACGCTCAGGGGAGACCAATCCTTGGAAACGAAGCGATGAAGACCCTCACTGCTGCAGCGATGACGCTCGAGAGGTTCTTCAAGCGCCCCCAGGAGATAGAATGGACAATCGATCCAGCGGGGTGCTGCTGGATACTGCAGTCGAGGGCCTTGTCCTTTTCTATGGAGACCGGGCCGCTGAACGATGCTGTGCGTGAGTCCTGTTCTCGCTACCGTGTGCTGGTTAGAGACACCGGTGTCGTTGCTCATGCAGGGGTGGGGGCGGGACCCGTGTATCAGGTGAGGTCAGAGAGTGACATGCCTTTGTTCCCGGATGGGGCCGTCTTGTTGACGAGATACACGGCGCCTTGGCTAGCTGCTGTGGTGCCAAAGGCAGCGGCCCTCGTCGCGGAACGTGGCTCCTCTGCAGGACATCTGGCGACCATTGCTAGGGAATTCCGAGTCCCGACCCTCCTGGGGGTGGAGGGAGCCACCGAGCTCCTGCCGCAAGGAGAAGAGGTGACAGTGGATGCGAAACAGCGGGTCATTTACCTGGGGGTGGTCAAAGAACTCCTCATGTACGAGCTCGCCAAGGGTGCTGTGTTCGAGGAGTCCCCGGAATTCAGGCTGCTGCGTAGGCTCCTCAGGCGCATTGCGCCGCTCCATCTGGTGGACCCAAGTGCCCCAGAGTTCACTCCAGAAGGGTGCAGATCGGTGCACGACGTGATCCGTTTCGCTCATGAAAAGGCCGTCCAGGAGTTGATGGATCTGCCGCACCTGCTCAAACGTTTCCGAGGGATCAAAGTGTGGCGGCTGGTTTCGGAGGTACCCATGGGCCTGAAGGTCTTGGACATGGGTGGCGGTGTGGACCCTCGGACCGAGGGCGACAGGTTGTTGCCCGAACGGATCCTTTCGGCCCCTTTGAAATGCCTCTGGAGGGGTCTGTCGAAACCCGGGATTTGGAGCACGGCCCCTGTAGATGTGGATTTCAAGGGGATGATGTCCAGCTTGACGAAGACCAAGGCCGAGCTGCCGGGGTTCATCGAATTCACTGGCTTCAACCTGGCAGTGATCACTGGCAATTACATGAACCTGCACTTGCGCCTCGGATATCACCTGAATCTGATCGATGCGCGGATGGAGACGGAACCAGCCCGCAATCACATCTACTTCCGCTTCGTGGGCGGCGTCACTGACATAACCCGCAGGTCGCGCCGTGCGCACCTCCTTGCCCATGTCCTGTCTCGCTACGACTTCAAGGTCGACATCAAGGGGGACCTGATCGTGGCGAGGATACTCCACATAACAGCAGAAGAGATGGAATCTCGCCTGGAGATGTTAGGCCGTTTGATAGGTTTCACCCGTCAGCTAGATATACAGTTGAGAAACAATGATGATGTCTTGAAGTTCGCGGAGTCCTTTCTAAGAGACGAGCAGGAAGGAGCTCCGCTGACAATAGGAGGGAAACATGAACGCCCAGAAGATTAGGATTCTAGTGCTGGATGATGAGCCCATCGTTTGTAAGCGTCTCCAACCTGCCCTGGAGAAGCTGGGGTACGAGGTCAGGACCTTCACAAGCAGCCTGGAGGCCATGGACCACTTAGAGGAAAACGACTACGATATCATCATAACGGACCTCAAGATGAGGGGGCTGGACGGGATGCGGTTTCTTCAGGAGGCCAAGAGACGCTCTCCCCGGACCGAGGTCATCGTCATAACCGGATTTGCCACACTGGAGACCGCCAGGGAATCTTTCCAGAGGGGCGTGTTCGACTTCATAGCCAAGCCCTTCAAGCTCGGTGAGATTCAGGAGGTAGTAGCGAGGGCCGCCTCGAAACTCAGGGAACTTACGGTCTGATCTTGCAGGCTGCGGATGCATTGCTCGGGGCGGTCCGAAGCACAGCCGAGGCGCCAAGAGGAGACGATCTCTTTCGACGAAGGAGATCGAAAGAATTCGAGGGGGAGTCGCCATGAGGATCCTGTTCGCCGGGGATGAGAATCCATACAGCGCATACGCGTTAGAGGAAACCGCCAGACTGGCCATGAATACGTGGGCCGACGTGATCTTGCTGGGGGTATCCTCTTTGGTGCCGGCCTCTGCGGGAGGCGGGGAGATCAGGGAGGCGATGCACGAGTATAGGGACAAATTCTTGAAACACGTTGGCGATAAGGAATCCCCATATGCCATGAGCAGGTGGACCTACGAGTGGGTCCCGAGGAGACCGAACGTCTGGGAAGAGATGCTGGTGCGTCGTGGTGCCAAGAAGGATTTGCAGGTGCGGGTCCGAGTGGGGATGGTCGCATCGGAGATCTTGGCCGAGGCAAAGGACCAGGAGACTGATCTCATCGTCCTGGGCTGCGGCCAGGGAGAGCAGTGCCTGTGGGAGGATTCCTCGCCCGTGCCCCAAAAGGTTGTCAGCGAGGCGGAGTGCTCTGTTCTGGTGGTAAAGGAGCGGCAAAGCTTCAGCCGCATCCTGGCGTGCCTGGATCAGAGTTACATCAGCCAAGATTCGTTAGAGATGATGAATCAGATGGCCACCATCCATGGTGCTGAGCTGGAGTTGGTCGGCCTGACTCAGGAAGGTGGCCTCAAGAAGGACGTGTACAGACGTCTGATTGAAATCGGCGATTATTACGAGGACCGGCAGCTCAACGTAGGGACACGCTTAGCCGAGATCTCCGAATTCGAGAGCTTCATCGCTAGGGAATTGAAGGAGGACTTGTTGGCACTCTGGATGGGGAAGAGGTCGCTCTTGGACCGGTTCTTCCCCAGGGAGTGGGTAGGTCGTTTCGTCGGGAAGTGCCGAACCTCGGTACTGGTGATGCGATAGGTATGTTGCTGCCGGTCGTTGTCCGGTAGCACGAGGAGACATCCGAGAGCTTGGGAGACTAGAGGGGTGATGCCATGAAGATCTTGGTAGCGGTCGACAGGAGCGAGGAATCCCAGATAGCCCTACGTTACACGTGTCACCTGCTGGAACATTTTGAGGCAGAGGTCGACGCCGTTTACGTCAAGCCTGACGTAGTGGAAGCGGCTCTCGATGGCGCATACGCCCCTTTTACCACGACAGCAGACGTCCAGAGGGCTATCGAGGATGACGCGCAGAAGGCTCTGGAGGGGATCATCGAGGCTTGCGAAGCCTGCCTCGGTGCCAAGATCCCTTGCGAGCCGCGCGTGGCAGTTGGCGACCCTGCCGAGGAGATACTCAGTCTGGCCAATGAAGGGGGGTATGACATGATCGTCCTTGGCTCTCACGGCCGTTCCTCACTGAGGGGCTTCCTGTTGGGCGCCGTCCACGCCAAGATCCTTCACCATGCCTCCCAACCGGTCATGATCTTGCGTAACTTCCGGCCTGTCCAGAAGATCCTGGTAGCTTATAGGGGCTCCAAGTGCGATCAGGGTGCCCTGGAATTCATTGCGCCGCTCTTCACCAAGAGAAGGCCACAGATCACGGTCATGCACGTTCAAGAGACCGAGCTAGGAGAAAAGGAGGAGTCTGCCAGGGCGTGTCTCCTGAGTGGAGAAGTCGCGCTCAGGGCCAAGGGCTTCGCTCCGGCAACGAAGCTCGCCAAAGGCGACTTCGTGGATGAAATCTTGAAGGCAGTGGCGGTGGAGCGCTACGACTTGCTGGTCCTCGGTGCATATGGACGTAGGCGGCCCAAGTACTTAAAGATGATCAGCGATGAAGCACTCAATCTGGTTCGCCTGACCACCCGTCCCGTCCTGGTCTTCCGGGAGCAAGGTCAGGACGGGGAGGCCAATCGCGGATAGAACTAGGGGGATATTAGACTCGGAGGCTTCCTTTTCGCTGAGTTGGGAGAGATTTCGTCCGTTGTCCAGAGCCTGCACGCGGACAGGACTCGCCAGGTAAGGACTGGAATTAGCCATCCTCCGCGTGATATTCCCCTGACTCGGTGCACCGCGAAATTGTAACTGGTCACGGGGGGTGGCGGCATTGATCCATTTCGTCTATCTGGTCTATTCCGTCTGTTCGGTCTATTTCGTCTATCTGTTCCGTCTGGTCTATTTGGTCTGTTTCGTCCATGCTCGATTTTCGGGGGGATTTGGCCTCCGGGGGATGCTTGCCCCCTCCCTCGGTCGGCCTAAGCTTCGCCTCGGCCGAGAGGGCTTCCCCCAGGTCCAAATCCTGGAAGATCGAAGCGCCTGCGCCAAGTCGCTCCGAGAAACGCCACCACCCTGTGATCGCTTACGCGAAATTTGGGTAAGGTTTTCACCTCACGCAGGTGGCGCTGTCAGGCAGGAATCCCAGAGGCTGCAGGGGCGTTGACAGCCTCGACAGCCTTGAGAGGACCTGGCTAGCCTAAGGTATTGACAAGACCGCCACTTGCCGCCACATCGGCTGGAGCCCGGTTCCGGAACTTAGCGGACCTACCGGACCCGAGGCTGCCTTCTTGTGTGAGGAGATGTAGGAGCGGCTCACCGCCTGGCTGGGACGACGGTCATCGGGCGAGGGAGGCAGTTGCTGCAGCGCGTGGCGCTTTGCTATCATCCGCTGAGAATATGGACAGCCCGTTGTAGTCCATGCTAGCTGCAAGAGAGAGACACGCCATGCCCGAATCGGAAAAGATGGAAAGATCGGCAAGGTCGGGGAACCGAAGGGTCCATATGGCCAACGAGAGGACGTTCCTCGCCTGGATAAGGACGAGCATCGCCATCATGGCCTTCGGTTTCGTGGTGGAGAAGTTCGCCCTGTTCGTCCAGCAGATGGAGTGCTTTTTCGGTGGAAAGCACCAGCCAGGGATGGGCATGGAGGCGGCCGCCCGGGGCACAGGCTACTCGTCCATCCTCGGCATATTCCTGGTTGGGCTGGGTGCCTTGATGGGGGCCCTTGCCTTCGTCAGGTACAAGAGGGTGGAGAGGCAGATCGACGATGGGTTGTACCACCCATCCTTGATCCTCGATATACTGCTCACTATCGCGGTCATGGCCATCGGTACCTTCCTCGTGATATTCTTGATCCACAAGCCGTGATCGATGTCACTTCGGCGGCCGGATGACCTCTTGAAGCCGTCATCGCGGACGCTGCTCCATATCGACCCCGGAGGAAACAAGATGCGCCGAGCAGCTGCGGCACTTCTGGCCGGGTTGGTGCTCCTGGCCCTCGGTCCCGGGACCCCGAGGGCCGAGGACAAAGGGGAAGAGCCCTGCCCCCCCTTGGACTTCGACAAGACCATCGTCTCCAGGCTTTACGAGGCGCTCCACAACGGAATAAAGACGCACGTGATCTGGGCGGGCAGCCCCCATCACAAGAACGTGGCCTTGACCTTCGACGACGGCCCCAACGCCAAATACACCCCTCTTGTCCTGAAGGTCCTCGAGGGGCACAAGGTTCGTGCCACCTTTTTCCTCATCGGTAGGGAGGCCTCCAGGCGTCCCGAGCTGGTGAGAGAGGTCCATCTTGCCGGTCACGAGATAGGAAACCACACCTATTCGCATGTGAGGTTGCCCGAGATCCCTTCGAATGCCATCAGGCGCGAGCTGGAGAGCACACGGGACATCCTCCGGGAAGTGACTGGGAGAGAGACAATCCTGTTACGGCCGCCCTGGGGCTTCCTTGACAGCCGATCGCTGGCGGAGATCGCGCTCAGGCGGTTCGCCACTGTGCTTTGGTCCGTGGACTCCCGCGACTGGTCAAGACCGGGGGCTCGTGTCATCGTCCACAACGTCCTGTCCAAGGTGCAGCCAGGCTCCATCATCCTCTGCCACGACGACCACGAGCAGATCGTGGAGGCCCTGCCCGAGATCATCGAGGGCCTCAAGGAGCAGGGATACCAGTTCATAACCGTTTCCGAGATGATAGCCCTCTCCATGTGAGTCCCGGTTCCTCAGGCTGGAAGGGCCGGCCTCTTGACCCTGTGCATGAGGAATGCCGCCACCAAGGCGAACAGTGCGGCGACCAGGAAGGCCCATCGGAAGGACCCTGTGAGGTCCCGTATCCGCCCACCGATGAAATGGGCCGATATGGCCCCGAGCCCGTAGAACGGCGTCCACGCACCTATGACAGTGCCCATCACCTCTTTCCTGAAGTAATCCCCCCCGCACGCCCCGTACAGGGGCCAGGTGGGCCCGTAGAATACCCCGAGCACGGCGATGCTGAGGCACAGGCCGGTGAGGCTCTCTCCGGAGAGCAGGGCACCGAGGACGCTGACGGCCACTAGAAGGTTGGTCCCGATGAGGGTGTTCCTCCGACCTATGCGATCCGAGAGCATGGGTATGGTCAGCACGCCTACGACCTGGCTGAGGCCGTGGATGGTGGCCAAGAAGGAGGCTTCCTTGAAGCCGAACCCGAGCTCCCCTTCTGCGTAGTCCACCATGAAGGTGGTGACGATGTAGAGAGCGCAGGCGATGAAGAAGTAGGAGACACCGATGATCCAGAAATGCGGTGTCTTCAGGACATCTCGGTATCTGCCTTGCGCCGTCGATTCCTCATCGCCCTCGCCCTGCAAAGGACCTCTTGCCGCCTCTCCCCATGGGGCGAGATGGATCTCCTCGGGCGTGCTTCGAAGCCAAAGCGCGTTTATGAGGACCAAGAGGGAGGCTGCGGTCCCCAACACGTACCAGCATGCACGCCACGAAAAAGATGCCACCAGCAGCGGGAAGAGCCATCCCATGGTGGCGAAACCGAGGCCGAACCCTGTGGAGAGGATCCCCAGGGCCATGCCCCGCCTCTCCACACCGAACCACCTCTGGATCACCGTTATGACCGGGGTCCAGATGCCGGAGGCCCCGACCCCCACCACCCCGAAGAAGAGGCAGGCCGTCCAGAAGCGATCCACGGTCCCCATCAGGAGGGTCCCGACCCCCAGGGCGATGCAGCACACGCTGATGATCCGCCTGGCGCCCCAACGGTCCGTGAGGTTCCCCATGACCGGGGTGAGGCAAATGTACGCGGCCAAGTAAAGGTTGAATATGGTCCCACCCTGGGTGCGGTTCATCTCCAAGGCCCGGATCATCTCGGGCAGCACCACACCGAACCCGAGGCGGATCCCGTAGTTCACGAACAGGTCCAGGAAACATACCCCGAGTATCACCCACGCCCAATGGATGGGTCGGATCATGGACGTTCCCCTCCGGAGGGCTCAGAGGATTCGACCCCCTGTCGGCCGAGCCAGAGGCCGGCGCCGACGCAATTGCTCACGGGGGGTGGCGGCATTTCTCTCCGCTTCAAGTCTTCGGCGCTTGATTTTCCGAAGGATTTGGCCTCCGGGGGATGCTTGCCCCCTCCCTCGGTCGGCCTCAGCT
>Ga0068707_1000249_pt1 | contig 32385 bp, 19 predicted proteins | sample YNPNPMetaG_FD_66600 | JGI IMG/M metagenome (GOLD analysis project Ga0068707, IMG submission 66600) | Anoxygenic and chlorotrophic microbial mat microbial communities from Yellowstone National Park, USA - YNP NP MetaG | ecosystem: Environmental > Aquatic > Thermal springs > Hot (42-90C) >... | reverse complement strand
TTTGCGCTGGATAAGCTAAAGGGCACAAAGGCCGGCGCCAGCAGTGATGTCGGCCAGCCACAGCCTGCCATCGTTACCGAAGCGGAGGCGGAGCCAGCTGAAAATGCCGGCGCTCACCATAAGGTGTACCTGCCGCTCGATGGTGTCAGTGCCCAGTCTGACGAGGTGCGCTACCTGGCTCCAGTGTTGGTGGGCCGGCCACGCGCCCGCGAGTGTTTGCCTTCAGGCGTGGAAATAAAGGGTCGGATATTGGTGGTGGGGATGCCTGGTCGGGAAAGCGATATTCTTCAGGAAAAGCTGCGTCAGACTGGTGCAGAGCCAGTGTTTTTTGATGCCAGTGAGCCCATGGAGCAGGTGGCCGAGAAAGCCAAGGCCGCCGCCGCGCAGGCCGGTTTTGCGGGAGTTTTCTGGCTTTCGCCGCTTTCTCCGGCGGTGGAGCCGGATACCGTCGATGAAGCGGCATGGAAGCGAGCCATGGAACTACGGGCCAGGCTGGGTTTTAGGCTGGCTCAGGCACTAGATGGCAGGCTGGGAGAAAAGAGCTTTTTTGTTGCCGGGGTGAAAATGGGTGGCCACCTGGGGCTGAAGCCGGGCGCAAAGAATTGCGATCCGGCTGCGGGCGCCACCTGCGGATTTGTCAAAGCCCTTTCCCGTGAGTGGCCAAAGGTGCTGTGCAAGGTGGTGGACTTGCCGGTGGAAATTGCCCCCGAGGCGCTGGCCGAGACGCTCATCGAAGAGGCCCTTTACGATCGCGCCGTGGTCGAGGTGGCCCGTCAGGGCATCCGCCGCTGGGGCGTGGGGTTGGCCCGGGTGGAACCTCCGGCCGATGGACAAGCGCTTGCGGGAAGCGGTGTGCTGGAAAAGGATCCGGTGGTGTTGATTACCGGCGGCGCGGGTGATATCACCGGCGCCATTGCCGAAGATCTGGCGCGTAATCTGGGAGGCGTCTATGTACTTGTGGATCTGATGCCCGAACCGGAAGCCTCTGACCCCGACATCCAGCTTCTACAGCGTGACCGGCGTGCCCTCCAGCAACAGCTTGCCGAAAGGCTGCAGCGCGCAGGCGAGAAGGTGACGCCGGTAGCTGTCGAGAAATTGATCGGGCAGATCGAACGCCGGGCGGCAGCCCTGCGCAATCTGGAAAAATTGCGGGCCCTGGGCGCCCGAGCCGTGCAAATCCAGGCCGATGTGACCGACACCGAAGCGATAAAGAGGGTGATTGAAAAGGTACTGCTCAAGTTCGGACGGCTGGATCTGGTGCTGCATGCCGCCGGTCTGGAAAAGAGCCGCACCCTGGCCAAAAAGCCGGCCGAGGAATTCGATCGCATTCTCTCGGTCAAGGCCGACGGCCTGCATGCCTTGTTGGTGGCCACGCGCAATCTTCCCCTGAAGGGCCTGATGGCCTTCGGTTCGGTGGCCGGCCGCTTCGGCAACATTGGCCAGACTGACTACTCGGCGGCCAACGATCTGTTGGCCAAGACGGTTACCGCGATGAATCAACGCCGGCCGGGACTGCTTGGGCTGGTGCTGGCTTACAGCGGCTGGGAAGGCACGGGCATGGCCACCCGCGGTTCGGTGCCGCAGGCGCTGGAGGCGGCTGGCATAAACCTGATACCGCTGGCTGAAGGCGCCAGGTCGGTACGCCGGGCTCTGGCCGGAGCCATGCCGGGAGAGCTGGTGGTGGCGCGCTCGCTGGGAGTGCTCTTTGATTCGCTGCGCTCGCCGGGCGTCGATGTAGAGCTGATTGCCAGACGGCTGGAGGGTGATCGCGGTCGTTTTCCGCTCATCGGCAGGGTGCTGGACTGGACGCTGGCCGACGGGCTGAGGCTGGAGGTGGAGCTGGATCCGCGGGAGTACAAATTCCTGCAAGACCATCGCATCGAAGGGACGGCGGTGCTTCCAGGGGTGATCGCGGTGGAAATCTTCGCCGAGGCGGCGCTGCTGGCCCGGCCGGATCTCGACGTGGTGGCGGTGGAGGACCTCTATTTCGAGGCACCGCTGAAATTCTACCGTGACCAGCCCCGCCGAGCGGTACTACGACTGCTTCCCACCTGGGACAGACAGGGGCGAGTGCTGCTGATTACCATGGAGACGGAAAGAGAGCTGGCAGGAGGCCGCAGCCAGCGGCAGCGCCATTACCGGGCGCACATCCGACTGGATAACAGGCGAAGCGCGTCGAAGACCGATCCGGCGGCCATGGTGCAGCCCACTATTGGCCGCGACGCCATTTACAGCTTTTATTTCCACGGCCCCAGCTTCCAGGTGTTGCAAGGAGCGGGCAACGTCCAGGCTGGAAAGCTCGAAGGCGTCATGAATCCGCAGGCGGCAGATATCAATCTGGGAGCGGGGCGGCCGACCACCTGGCCCATGCACACCGAGTTGGCCTTCCAGGCCGCTGGTCTGTTGGAGGCTCGGGAGCATCAGCGCATGGGGCTGCCGGCGGCGGTGAAAAAACTGGTGCTGTACCAGACCGCTTCTGACTCCAACCCGGCCGAAGCGGTGGCCCGGGTGCTGGCTCGGGGCGAGAACGGCTCGACCAGCTATCAGGTGAAGGTCTGCGATCGCCAGGGCCGGGTGTTGGTAGAGCTGGAGGGTTACCGCACCTCGGCGCTGCCGGCCGCGCCGGCCAAAGACGTCCTGGATAAAATCGCCAAAGCCTGATCGATGACCGCCCAAGGCGGGCAAGAGAGCCTTCCTTTACAGGTTCTGGAGTCCGGCCGGTTGGAGCCTAAGGTGCGCTGGCTTCTGTGCCGGGGGACTCCAGACCTGGAAAAGGAAGAGTTTCTTCTTCCGCAGGAACTTCAGGATGGGCGGCGGTATCGCCATGCGGGTAGGTATCGGCAATGGCTGCTGGGCAGGGCGGCGGCCAAGTGGCTACTTTTGGAGCAGGCGGGCCTGAACTGGAGTTCGGAGAACGCTCGCCGTTTTTACCTGTTACGACACCCGGAGGGTTGGCCGCAGGTGTTTTACGCCGGTGGAAAAGAGTTGGCGTTGCCGTTGACTATCTCGCATTCGGCTGACTACGTTTTGTGCGCGCTTGGTGAAAAAGGGACGGGGGCACTGGGCGCGGACTTGGAAGTGATTGAAAAGCGTTCCGAGGCCTTGATAGAGGACTTTTTCACCGAGCGGGAAAAAGTCTTGTTGCAGGCTGTTTCATCCACTGAACGGGATCGGGCGGTCAACGCAGTCTGGTGCCTGAAGGAAGCTTTTCTCAAAGCCGAAAAAAGCGGTCTGCGCCGCCGGGCCACCGATGTTGAGGTGCTTTCCCTGGGTAACCTGACCGAAGATGGTTGGCACCAGGCGACGGTTGGCTTTTCCACCGCCTGGCGGGGGTTCTGGCGTACCTCGGAAAACGGTCGCCTTATTCTATCAATCTGCACCCAATAACCACATTATCCTACAGGGACTGTCCCCCTTGGTTGTGAAGGTAACCTGCTGAAAAGATTATATTTTATAGAGACTATTTCTTGATTTTGATGGAAGTGATTATTACATCCTGCAGTGGGCAATCACGGCCGAAGGGGCCTTTGGCGCCGGTGGCTACGGCGGCGATTTTATCCACAACTTCCATGCCCTTGGTGACCTTGCCGAAGACCGCATAGCCGAAATCACGTACCCCGTGATCCAGAAAGTCATTGTTTTTCAAGTTGATAAAGAATTGGTTGGTGGCCGAATCCACCTCGCTGGTACGGGCCATGGCCAGAGTGCCCCGTTCGTTCTTCAGCCCGTTGGCGGCTTCGTTCTTTATTGGATCATGTGTCTGGCGACGGTTGAACTTAGCGTCGAAGCCACCGCCCTGAATCATGAAGTCCTTGATAACCCGATGGAAAATCGTTCCGTCGTAGGCTTTCTCCTGGACGTACTTGAGGAAGTTCTCTACGGTAATGGGCGCCTTGTCTTTATAAAGCACCGCTTCGATGGTACCCATGTTAGTTTGGATTTCAACCGTTGGATTGGCAGACTTCTCCGCTGGACCAGCCGCCAGAAGTGGTGCCGCTGCCAAAAACGAAAGCATCAGAAAAAGACCGGTTTCCATAGTTCCCTCCTTTTTACTTCAGCTGGTTTTTCAACAAATCACCCAGGGTGCCAAAACTTTCTTTGGCCTGGGCTTTCTCCAGATATTGGTCCACCTGGGAGCGTTCTTCTTCCTCCAGCGCAGCCCGACGACTCAGACGGATGCGCTTTCCGCCTTCGGCAACTTCCAGTACTTTTACCTTTACCTTGCTTCCGGGCGTAAAGTGTTGCCTGGCGTCCGAGCCGCGTGGGGTGCCGAGCTCGACGTTGGGAATGAGCCCCTTGCGCCCTGGCCCTAGCTGCACAAATACCCCGAAGTTAGCTATGCTTTCAACCGTGCCCTCGACCACGTCGCCTACCAGCGGCAAGGCCCCGAACTCACCATCCTGCGGCACCCGGGCCAGGGAAATACGCCGCTGTTCGGCGTCGATGCCCAGCACCTCCACGGTTATTTCGTGCCCGACTTCGAGTACCTGATTGGGGTGGTTTACCCGATTGGGGGTGTTCAATTTCGAGATGTGCACCAGCCCCTCCACGCCGGGCTCAAGCTCTACAAACGCGCCGAAGGGCTCGATCTTGCTTACCCGCCCCTTTACCCGGCTGCCGGGCGGAAAGCGTTCGGCCACTTCCTGCCAGGGGTCGGTCTCCAGACGCTTTAGGCTAAGGGTGATTTTGTCGTTGGCTTCGATGCTCAACACTTGCACGTGGACTTCCTCTCCGGCCTTCAGCAAGGCGCGCGGATCGGCGTTGCGCTGATAGGAAATTTCGGACGCGGGTAGAAAGCCGTCCAGCCCGCCCAGATCGATAAAAGCGCCAAAGTTGTGGGTGGATTTTACCGTGCCGTTTACGATGTCCCCCACTTTCAGCGAACGGCGCAACTCCTCGGCCCGGCGCTTCTGTTCCACCTCCAGAATCGCCCGGCGCGACAACACCAGATCCACCCGCCGGCCAGAAGTTTCATACTTGGTGATCAGGAAGGCGTATTTTTTCCCCACGTGCACCGCGGGATCTTCGCAATATTTAAGCTCTATCTGGCTTATGGGGCAGAAGGCGCGTAGGCCGGCGACCTCGACATCGAAGCCTCCCTTGCGGGTGGCCAGTACCCGGCCATCCACCGGCAGCCGGTTTTTGAAGGCTTCGGCCAAATGTTCGCGGTCGCGGATGCCCTTGGCCAGCCGCCGGCTCAGAAACAGCCCTTCGCTACCCGAGGAAATAACGCAGGCCTCGATGGTCGTGCCCGGTTGAGGAAGTTCTCCCTTTTCATCTCGCAACTCTTCGCTGGCAATGAAACCTTCGCTTTTGCCTCCCAGGTCTACCACGGCGTATTCACCGCTATAGCCAGTAAGCTTTCCGGTGACCATCTGGCCGCGCTCAGAATGTTCCGGGGCTGCGGTTTGTTTTACCGCCTGGAGAAAAAGTTCTCTTTCGCTCTCATCCAGGCCGCTGTTTTCGGCGACTTGCCGCTCGTTGGGGGGTTGATGGTTGTCGGTCATATAAACGTTCCTCCTTCACGAACAGGCTACAAACTAACTCAATTTCAACACCCGAACAAGGAATATCGTTCCGGGACGGGGCAAGAGCGCAGTTTAAGCTGGCTCTGGTTCAGACTTCTCCAATTCGAACAAGCCAGCCCCGGCCGGTGGGCCAAAGTCGAAAGACGGGGATCTTTAGCTGGTAGCGCCCTGCTCGCCCTGCTGGCCAAGGTAGGCCTTATAATGTTCTTCGCAGAGCCCGTGGCGAAATACCGGCTTTAGGCATTCTTTCTTTTCGCCCCGCTTGCGCTTCTTGGCGTTGTAGTTGCAGGTCTTGTAGCGGGGTTTAGGCATCTCGCCCCGGCGCCATTTGCCGTAGTGCACGTTGCAGTAGCCCTTGGCCCGATAGGGGCGTTTGCAGCCCTTTACTCGACACTTTTTCTCGGCGGTTTTCTTTTCCTGAGTTGCTTCCTTCTTTTCTTCAGCCATGTCAGTAGCCTCCACTTGCAAAACTGAAGCGGCTTTTTACCCCACAAACCATATGCTTGGCAAGCTTTAACTGGGTGTTGTGTCTCGCTAAAGATTGGGTCGCCTTTTTTTCTGCTGATAGGGCAGAGGATCGAACCCCATCCACTCGATTCCCTGGACGTCCTGAAAACGCTTGGCCATTACCCCAAGAGCTTGCGGGTTGTTGTCAACCAGAATAAATCTGCGGCCGAGCTCCAGCGCCGCCACGCCCGTGGTTCCGCTGCCGGCAAAGAAGTCCAGGACGACGGCGCCGGGAAGCGAAGACGCCTGTACGATACGCCGTAAGATCCCCAGCGGCTTCTGGGTGGGATAGCCGGTCTTTTCCCGGCCGTTAGTCGGAACAATGGTGTGCCACCAGGTGTCGGTGGGCAGCTTGCCCCGGGCCGCTTTCTGCGGGCCCACCAGTTCCGGCGCCAGGTAGGGGATGCGCTCGATTTCATGCACATTGAACACCTGTCGCCCGGGGTTCTTGGCATAAAGCAATATGTTGTCGTGTTTTGCCGGCCAGCGGTTGCGCGGGCGCCCGCCATAGTCGTAGGCCCAGATGATTTCGTTCAGAAAATGGTCGCGGCCGAAAATACCGTCACAGAGCACCTTGCAGTAGTGCACCTCGCGCCAGTCCAAATGGAGATAGAGGCTGCCGTGGGGCGCAAGAACCCGGCGCGCCTCCACCAAACGCGGCTCCAGAAATGCCAGATAGTCGTCGAAGACGTCGCAGAAGCACTTTTTGCCCACAACAATGCTCTTATATCGGTTGCCCTGGAATCCAATGCGATCGCCTTTTTCGGAGCGAACAGTTCTAAGCTGGGTGCGTTCCTGGACCCGGCCGGTATTGAACGGCGGGTCTATGTAGATCAGATCGATCGAGTCGTCGGCAAGGCTGCGCAACAACTCAAGGTTGTCGCCGAAGTGTATCCGGCCAATCGGTTGGTCCTTCACCATGGCGTTGTTCATGGGCTAATCCGCCAACTGATTAGACAAAATAACATCGCTAAGTCAAATCACCGGCAATATTTTGGCTCGGAGATAGTTAACCAGGGGGGTGGAAAAGGCTAACCACCTGCGTCGGTAACGTCCAGGAGTAACGTCGGGGCCGCTCCTAGGGTGATGCCTGACGGATGTTCAACACATTACCCGACGAATAAGCGGCGAATTCTGGGGCGTACATGGGCTGAACCGTGGCCGGGGCCACTTTGAACTTGCCGCCCACCGCCGCCCGCAGCCGATGCACGAAAGGATACTCGCCCTGGGGAAGCTGCTCGAAGAAAAAGTTCATGCCGCTATCGCGCACTTCCTCGTACCACCAGATGCCCAGGTTCCATTTGTGGCCGGAGACCAGCGACACCGGCTCGCAGCCCGCAGGCCGGGGGTCGCGCAGGTGCACATAGCCTACCGGGTGCTTGGAGCGGAGCATGATATGCACCTCGATCTCGTCGCCCACTTCAATGGGAGTTCCCTCCGCCAGGGGTTTAAGCACGATTTCCTTGCCGCTCTTTTCCCGCTTGAAGAATTTGCGCTCCAGCGAGAGAAAATCCCCGCGCCCTTCTTCGGGCATCTTCTCCGTTGAAAAATGCCAGGTGGCCGAGGCCAGCATGAATCCTGGGGTCTCCTTCTCCACCGTTACCACCGATGCCCGTTTGGGATCGAACTGACCGCCGGGCAGGACCACCCGGTTGCCCTTGCCGGTGTATTCATCGGGTTCGAAAACGAAGTCACGCACCAGGTCTCCGACCCGCACCCTGGCCGCCTCACGCACCCCAAGTTGCTGCTGCTGCTTGAGGTAATGGGCCAGGGAGTAGATTACCTCGGCGGTGGCCTTGGTGGACTTCCAGTGGTTGAGTTTCTTGTTAAGAAACAGCCACAGCACCAGCCCATCGAGCTTGGGATCCTGTGGGTCTAGCTCCAGCTCGGTGCGAACGGCAAAGGCGTGAGTTTCTATGGTGTCGTTGTACCACAGCCAGGCCCGGTCTTCGGGCGCCCAGAAGGTGCCTTGGTCTTCAGCGGTCTTGGCCGAATCCATGACGCTTGCCCAAACCAGCCGGGCATCTTTCTCCCGGTCCATGCGTTTTAGGGTAAGGGCCAGGTAGCCTTTGAGCATGGGCGAGTGCTGCTTCCAGTGGCGGAAGGAGAATTCAAGCATGGTGGCGCGGTCCTTGGCGCTGAATACCCCGCCGGTCCAGCTGTCGTCGGGGTAGTTGGAAAGGGTGTAATTGAGAAATGTCACCAATTCCCAGCACAGGTCCATGGCCAGGCAATGGCTTACCAGCTCTTCGACATAATGCCGTTTCATGTAACCCCAGGCGCGCTGGATCATGTCTTTGGGAACTTCCACGCCGAACTCCAGCCCCTTGGAAAAGCCGTAGAGCAGATAGAGGGTAATGTAGGGGCTAGGTGGGCCTCCCGGAAACCAGGGAAAGGCGCCCAGTGAGGTTTGGGACTTGCGCAGTTTTTCCAGCGCCGCCTGGCGATGAGCCTGGGCGATCTCCGGCACCAATACGTTGATAAGACGCAGATTGGTTTTTTCGCCGCCCTGAGCCTCCTGCAGCCAGGGGGTTTCCTCCAGGGCGATTTTCCGGTTGGGGTCGGGCTGATCGAAGCGCTCCAGGCGCGTGGCGCGCTGGGAAAGCTTGCGGGCCATGTTCTTGACCGCCGGGAAGCGGTCATAGAGGGATGTGAGGATGCCGGTGGAAAGAAAACGGTTGAGCAGCTGTTCGGTGCATTCATAAGGATACTCTACCAGGTAGGGGATGGCGGCCAGCACCGAGTAAAAGAGCTGGGCGTCCAGGGTCACCACCAGCTGCTCATCAATGCGGCTGGGATCGTCGGTGCGGGCCATGTCCTCGAAACGCATCTCGCGCTTTTGCTGGCCGCGCAAGGTGACAAAACGCGATTGCATTAGATGCATGCGTCCCGGAAGCAATGGCAAAGGCCGTAGCTCTCCGTCGGAAAGCTCGCCCGCCCGCGCCACTACCTTTATCGCCACCAGCCCTACCCGGACCGGTGTTTTTATGCCAAAGGTCAGGTTGGTAGAACCACCGGCGGGAGCGGAAAATTTGCCCCGGGCGGCATTTTGGTCCAGGCCGAATTCCGCAAGCAGGCTTTTTTCGCTTCCGGGATCGATGATGTCGAAAGTCAATTCTCCGGACAGGGTTTTCTCCGAGGCGTTGTTTACCACCACCTTGAGCTGGGCAGTGTCGCCCTCGCGCAGAAAGCGCGGCAGATAGGGCCGGACCATGAGCTCTTTGACGGTGCGAGCTTCTTTCTTCAGTGAACCCGAAAGAAAATTTCTGGTGATAGCATGCACCCAGACGTTCCAGGAGGTGACCGAATCCGGCACCTGGAATTCGATCTTCACCGCGCCCTTTTTGTCGGTGAGCAGATGGGGCTGGAAAAATGCCGTCTCGGAAAAGTCCGTACGCAGCTCGACCGCAGGGGCGGCCGCTGCCTGGGGTTCTTGCGCGGGAGTGGGTTTGCCGCCTTCATGCTTGTCTTTTTCCCCGCTTACTGCTTCATCTGCAAACTCAAGCGCTTTTTTCTCCTGCCGGGCTGATTTTCCAGCGGGGACAGTGGCGGCTGGAACCGGAGAAGGTGCGTTCTTGGTCATGGGCCGCCCTTCCGCCGCCAAGTAATAGCCTCTGCGGTAGCCGGGACCGCCCACGCCGTAGCCGGATATGAATTCCAGGGAGGCCGGCTCCAAGATGGTGTATCCGGTTGGCTGGCGAAAACCGTTGCATGGCAGCCAGCTTAGCCGGCCGAGCGCCAGCGTCCAGCGGGTGAGCGGAGCGGCGGTGAAGTTGGGAAAGAGCGAAATGGGCGAGGGAGGCACATGCGGGGCGAAGATGTCCAGGCTGCGGTCGTACATGTAAGCCAGAACCTCTGCCCCCGCTACGGCCGCGTCTTTTCCGGCCGGGCCGCTTACCCGGACCGTCCAGGTTTCTTTCTGGCCTGGGCGGAGCAGGTCTCGGAAGCTGGAAAACTCCAGCTTCAGCTCCTTGTTGTCCCAGGGAACCTGGATGGTTCTGGAGAAATAAATGATCTGGTGATCTCGTACCAACCACAGGGCCAGCGAAAAACCGCCGCGCATCTTTTCCGTTACCGGGATTTCTAAAAGCGAAGGGTCCCGGCCGGTATTGAGCCGCTGGCGTTTTTCCAGTTTGCCTTCACGATAGAAGTCTATAAACAGCTGCTGATCTTCCAGGCCCGAATGCACCAGAAAACGGGCGGTCCCGCCGACTTTGACCACGTCGCTTTCTACCAGCAGCACCGCCGGCAGGCGAAGCTGCATTTTGCTATCGGCCACGATGAATTCGTACTGGGTGCGGTATTCCTTGCCGAAGGTGTCGCGGCTGGAATAGTGCAGGCGGTAAGCTCCAGGCTTGAGCTCTCCCAAATTGAACTCGGCTGAGCCGTCCTTTTGGTGCTCGAGTTCTCCCTGGCTCACCTGCCGTCCATCGGCCCAGAGTCTGAGGGCCAGCTGATGGTTGTATGCCGGTGCCCAGCGGGGGCGCTGACGGTCGCCCGGAGTGACGAGTTCGTCGGGGCGGCGCCCGCCGGCTGGGTCGGGAAGGGGAATTTCCACGGGCAGAGGGGTCTTTTCTGGGCCGGCCAGCTCGACCAGTTTCCAGCTACCTTTGCCGGGGGCCGGATCGCCGTCCAGGTTGGTGCGTTTTATTCTGGCCTTTGATGGTTTTCCCGCCATAAGAAATTCGTTTTCCAGGCTTATCGCCGCCTGAATGGCCACAAATCCTACCCGGAAGGACTTTTCCCCGTTGCGGGTCTCGCCCCCTTCGTCGGTTACTTCAACGCTTTCCCGGTAGCGGTAAGAAAGCTCGGGTTGGCTTTCGGCCAGCCGCTCGTCGGCCTTGGGGGTAAAAGTAATTTCAAAGGAGCCGTCTTCCTTTAGTTTGCTAGAGCCGCTTTCGATGGTCTCGGTGGCGGAGGCCTGTCCCGGATACCACCAGTACCACCACCAGGGCCATATGGGAGTGCGCTCGACCCGATAGTTTGCCCGACCAGAGGATACCGGCAGGCCGAAGTAATAGCGAGCTTCGCCTGTTATCTTAGCCGGCTGATTAAGGCGCAGCGGCTCTTTGGCCTCAAAAACCTTCACCTCAAAGGTTGGCCTCTTGTACTCCTCAACCCGGATGGGTGCCCAGCCGTTTGGTTCGGCGCGCAACGACCACTGACCGAGAAGCCTGCCGGAAGGTATGTCGAAACTGCCCGAGGCAGTGCCCTCGGCACCGGTGCGCAATTTTTGCGTCGCCACCTGCTGGCCGTTGGCGTCCACCAGGGTTATGTTTATCAGGGTGTTGGGCAGGGTGCGGAAATCCGCCCCCACGCGACTTCCGGAATAAGCCACTACCTTGAACTGCAAACTCTGTCCGGGGCGATAGACGCTGCGATCGGTATAGACTAAAGAGCCCACCGACTTTTCAGGCTGATTGTAGGCGTAGAGATAAATGTAGTTCGGATCCAGCGCCAGGTGCTTTCCCTTTTGGGCGAAGAGAAAATAGGATTCGTTGTTCCTGCCGCTGAAAGACGCCCGCCCATCGGCGCCGGTGCGGGTGGTAGAAACTGCGTGGTGTTTTTTCTGCCAGTCCCATTTGTAAAGCGAGATCTCTACGTTCTGAAGCGGCCGTCCGCTTTCGCCGGATACGGCGGTTACCTCCATAAAGTTGCCTTCCTGGCGGGCCACCAACACGATGTCGGTCAGAATGAAATTTAGGCCTACCAGCTGGTTGTCAGATTGGGAAAAGTCTTCCCGACCCGAGGCTACCACTAGGTAATAACCCGGCTCTCTGATGGGTGGGGTGATATAAGTACTGTGCAGGCGGTAATCGGTGGTTTCTGGAAGCGCAGTGGCCCATTGATGGTCTGGTTTGCGCTTGGTGATTTTTTCTATTTCCTGCCAGTTCGGGAAAATATTGTAATCCTTTGAACCGGCTATCATCTTTTCCAGATCCAAGGCGTAAGCCCGGAAAAAGATGCGGGACAGATTTTTATGCTGGATCAGAATAGAAGGTTTTCCCGGCCCGTCCTGGGCCATTCCCTGTAAAGTGTAGGCGGGTTGCTCGATGCTCTCTATTATGTAGCGGCAACGCTGGCCGCCAAAAGAGTTGGGAAAACGCTTCATGCCCTCAAGGGCCAGTTGTCTGGCCCTTACCAGCGCATCGGGTGAGTCTTCCTCTTTCACCCACTCGGCCAGTTCGGCCATGCCCAGCGCCCACCAGGGGTATTTTTCCAGGCCCTGCAATCTTTGGCGGAGAGCCTGGGTGATCAACAACCGATCTGCCTGGCTGGAAAAGGCGGAGTGTAGATAGCGCAGGCGCTCCAGGGCGGCGTCCAACGCCGCCTCGGCCCGCCGGGCCTCCAGGTGCCAGGCTTCCAGATCGGCTAGCGCGACAGCCAATTTTTCCAGCGGGTGGGTGGCCTGTAGGTGTCGGGCTAGTTCTTCCGCCGGCCCGGTCAGACTTTTAAGATCTAGGGCGAAGATAGAATTTTGCTCCGCCGGGCTCCAGCCGGATTTGTCGAAAAGGAGGGCCGCCCAGAGGTTGGTCACCAGGTCGCGCAAGGTGGGCCGGATGCCCCGCGGATAGTTGCCGCTCGATAAATAAGGAGACAATTTTTGATAGTCAATTTGGCCGAGCTGTTCTCTCCAGCGAAAGACTCTTTCGTAAGCGGCCGATGCTTCGGCGTAGATCTGTTCCTTGGTCCAGGCTTTCAGATCTACCGGCCCCTTGGATTCGACTCGCTGGCGCTGGTTGATTTCCCACCGGTATACCTGGGTGTAGTTTACCAGAAGCTGGGCGTAGAAAAGCTCCAGGGTGGTCTGGCTGAGCAGATCCTCCGGCCAGGGCTGTTCACGCAGCCAGCGCACGGCGGTTTCGTAGCCGTGAAGGGCGGTGCGAAACTGCACGGTGGTGATCAGAGCCTTGAGCACCTCTTCTCCGTTCTGGTTGGCCCGTGCTTTTTCCAGAATCTCCAGTACCTTCTGGGCCGCGGCCTCGAACTTTTGCTCGTTTTGCAGGGTCTCCACTTCTTTCCATGCCTGGGAGAACTTTCCCGACCACTTCTTAAAAGGAGGAGTCACAGGGCCTTTGCCTTCTTTTTTTCCTGCTTGCATATTTTTTTCTCCCGATTCGGCCGGCTGGAGAGCAAACACCGGCGGCTTCGAAATCAGCCCTAAAAATCCAAACAAGAACAACCTTCCCACCACGCGAAGGGTATGGCGTTTCATGGAAAACCTCCTTTGGTGCTTGCTTCCGCCGGTTATAAGCCTTACGGCGGAGGATTTGCAAGATAAATACGGCCGAGGATAAAAGAGGATCTATCTGATCCGAGAAACCCGTTGCCGGTAGTGCCTGTTTAAGTAGCCGGCAAAATTGCATTGATCACCTAGCCGGTTCGGTATATCTTGAGTTTCTAACGTCCATATGCAAAGGGTTCAGCGTATGAGAAACTTAGCTTTTATCCTTTTGGTGTTGGCCGTTGTGGAGGCGGGGGCTTTTGCCGCGGACCAGGCCGGGGAACAAGCCCTGGGAACTAAAAAGTACGACGACTTCGAACGGCCGCGGGCCTGCGCTGGCTGTCATAGGACTTTCTTTCCCCAGTGGCAGATGGCCATGATGAGCCAGGCCTATGTTCATCCCTGGGACGAAATCGAATACTTCTTGCTGGCGGTGCCCCACGCCCAGAGGGAAGCCAAAGTGGCCGGAGTCAGGGCTGGCTGTAACGGTTGTCACAGCCCCATGGCCTTTCTGTCCGGTGACGTGCCACCGCCGGTGCCGGCCAAAAGAAGCCGGGCCAACGAAGCGGTCTCCTGCGACGTTTGCCACACCATCTCCGGACGGGCCGAGGGCACTCCCTACAACTTTAATTATATTTCCAGCCCGGGCCATACCAAATACGGGCCGCGCGAGGGCTTGGAATCTCCCCATCACCAGACAAAAAAGCTCGACCTAATCAGCCAACCGGAATTTTGCGGCACCTGTCACAACGAAATGAGCCCCTACGGCGTCTGGGTAAAGGCCACCCAGATCGAATACGCCGAAGGGCCCTATCCCAAAATGGGCTTGCGCTGCCACGACTGTCACATGCCCAAAGCCCGGGGGCGGGTAGCGAGCATGTCTACCGAGGAAATCGACCTGCACCAGCACCTTTTCTGGGGCGCCCATTCGGAAGAAAAAATCCGCGGGGCCATCGAGCTGCGGCTGGTGCCGGACAGGCTGGAAGCCACTCCGGGGGAAACTATCAAATTTACCCTGTACCTTTTCAACGCCAAGGCCGGACACAAAATCCCCACCGGCTCGGTAGAAGATCGTCAATTGTGGGTGCACCTGGAAGCCCGGGACGCCAAGGGAAATGTCTACCACTTGCCCGTGGACAAAAAAGGTTTTCCGGGCGAAGAGACTACCATTGCCAGCGACGAACCGGCTTGGTTTGACCTGGGAGAAGCTCAAGGGCTCGGCGACTTCAAAGGTCTTCCCCGCGACGGTATTGCGCAAGGCGATCGTATCTTTCGCATGGCTTACCTAAATCCCAAAGGACAGATGACCATAATGCAATGGTACACGGCCTCTTTCGGCCCCGACTACCGTATCGGACCGCTGGAGACCAAGACCGAAACTTACACGTTCAAAATTCCTTCCAAAGCGCCCCTGGGGCCGCTCCGGGTAAGGGCCACTCTTTATTACCGCCTGCTGGTAAAACCGGTGGGTGAATTCTTGAAGGTGCCCGAAGAGGAATACGCCGACCGGATCATGAACCAAACGGAAGTGGCGTTGGAACTGGTTGACTGAAGGAGGGAGGCATGCGCACGAGATGGTTTTGGCTGTTGGCCTCGGCAGCGTTGGCAGCGGTGCTTACGGACGTGCGTCCTTCTCGGGCCATCCCGGCCTTTGCCCGAAAGCACGAGTTTTCCTGCACCACCTGTCACGATCCCTTTCCCCGCCTGAAGGCCTACGGCGAGGAATTCGCCGCCAATGCCTTCGCCCCTTCGGATCAGGAAATGCCTCCCCGTTATTACACCGACGTAGGCGACGACCGGTTGTCGCTGTTTCGGGAGATTCCGCTGGCCCTACGGGGAGACTTTTTCTTCGACTTTCAGCTCAACCGTCAGGAAGGCGAAGACGGATACAGTGACTTCAAGACTCCTTGGGTGGTAAAGCTCCTTTCCGGCGGGCGGCTGGCCCCGGATATCGGCTACTACCTTTATTTCATGTTGACCGAAGGGGGAGAGATCGTCGGCCTGGAAGATGTTTTCTTCCAGTTCAACAATCTCTTCGGCACGCCCCTGGACCTTACGCTGGGCCAATTTCAGCTTTGCGACGTTCTGATGAAACGCGAGCTGCGGCTTACCTTCCAGGACTACCTGCCGCTTAAGCTTCGGCCTGGCCGATCGGATATAGATCTTACCTACGATCGGGGGCTGGCTCTTTCGGCAGATTTTTCCTTCGGACTTTCGGCCTCTCTTTCGGTGACTAATGGAAGCCGCCTCAATTCGGCCGTCGACCACAACCTCGACCCGGATAGCTTCAAGAACTTCATGTTGCGGCTCTCGCAGGAACTGGGCCCGGTGCGGCTGGGAGCCTTTGGCTTTTTCGGCAAGGAAAAACGAGCCATGGAGGAAAACGGGCGGGCCTATAATGGAGTGAACGAATCGGTCATGGCCGGGGCAGACGCCACCCTGGATTTGAACCGCACTGCACTGAATGTGCTTTTTCTTTTCCGCCGCGATCTCAATCCGCAGCTTCGTCCGGCCAACGAACCCGAGACTCCCTGGGGCTACGGTTTTCTAGCCGAGGCGGTGACCCGCCTCTGGGGCGATCCCGGCCGGCTTTATGCCACGTTGCTTTTCAATAAAGTTGAAAGCCAGGTGGCAGACTGCGACCAGGAAAGCTATAGCGCCAGCATCACATTTCTTTTGCGCACCAACTTCAAACTTACCACAGAATACACTTTCTGGCGGGTGCGCGAGGATCGGGTGGCAAACGAACACCGGTTGATTTTCGGTCTGACTGGAGCTTTGTAAACCGACGGCTGGCCATCCTCTACTTGTCCGATTTGACATAATTTCGGGTTTACGTAAAATGGCCCTAATTTTATACAATCAGGTTTACTATTACCCGAAAAAGGAGGTCCTGGAACATGATGAAGTTCAAGAAGAATGGCGGGATGCTGGCGTTGGTGATGCTCGCCCTGGCTGTTTCTTTTGCTGCTTGCGGCGGTGAAGAAATCCTGGTCGATTATAGCGCGGCGCGGCATTTTATTTACAATGGTTCACCCCCTAATGCCCCAGAGCACGATGCCGTGGTTGCCTTGCTTCAGGTGCAGGGAGGCTCTGCTTACTTCTTCTGCTCTGGCACCTTGATTCGCCCCAATGTGGTGTTGACTGCCGCCCATTGTTTGAAAGGCAAGAAGGCCAACCGGGTACTGGCTGCCGTGGGAAACAGCCTCAGCGCAGGACAATATAAGCTTTACTATGGTGCTTCACTCACTGTACATCCCCAGTACAATTCCCGCACCATGGACAACGACATAGCGCTTCTAAAGCTCAAGAGCAATGTCGCTGGCGTAACCCCGGTTCCCGAGGCTCCGGCCACCATCGGTCTGGTACAGGGAGAAAGGCTCAATTTCGCCGGCTTTGGCGAGCAGGAAGACGGAACCTACGGGGTAAAACTCCAGGTCGACGGCACCCTGGATGGCTTTGGTTGCAGCGCCACCGATTGCAACTGCCAGGTGCCTCCGGGCATCCCCGCTCACCAGATTTGCTACAAACAGTCCCCGCCTGAGACCGGCACCGGTCCTTGCTTTGGCGACAGTGGCGGTCCCGCTTTTGTATACCGTAACGGCAAAGCCTACGTGGCCGGCATGACTTCTTATGGCGATCAGTATTGCACCGTCTACGGCGTAAGCACCCGCGCCGATGCCTTCGAAAGCTTTATCCACGGCTTTGCCGGCGCCGACTAGAATCTCTTTGTATTGAGAGCCTTGAAAGACCGGGGCCTGAAAAGCCCCGGTCTTTTTTTTCTTGACCAGCCACAGGGTTTTATTACTATGACGGCCGATAGGTTGGTAGCAGGCCGCAGGAAGGTTTTTTAACAAGTGGGAGGTTGCTCATGAATATCCCGTCGGATCTGAAATACACCCGGGAGCACGAATGGGCGCGCATCGAAGGCGACGTCGCCACCGTGGGCATCACCGACTATGCCCAGGAGGAATTAGGCGACATCGTCAATGTGGAATTGCCCGAAGAGGGCGACGAGGTGCGAAAGGAAGAGCCTTTCGGCGCGGTGGAATCGGTAAAGGCTTCGTCGGAAATTTTCGCACCGGTGTCGGGTAAAGTGCTAGAAGTGAACGAGCCCTTGCTCGATGCTCCGGCCACGCTCAACGAAGACCCCTATGACGATGGCTGGCTGATTAAGATACAAATGTCCAAACCGGAAGAGGTTGCCAGCCTGATGAGCGCCGAGCAATATGCCCGTTATTTGAAAGAAGAATCCAAATAACTAGAGAGGAAATTACCTTGCGTTACTTTCCGCATACGCCGGATCAAATCCGGCAGATGCTGAGCGACATTGGTGTCGCTTCGGTCGAACAGTTGTTTTCAACCATCCCTTCAGAAATGCGTCTGGGCCGGTCATTGAAGCTACCTGCCGGCATGTCGGAATCAGAGCTAAGCCGGCACCTGCGCCAGCTGTCCGCCAAAAACCAGGCGGGGGCGGATGGCATGCTTAGTTTCATAGGAGCCGGCCTGACCCACCATTTCGTGCCGGCGGCGGTAGACCAGTTGCTTTTGCGCGGCGAGTTTTTTACCGCTTACACTCCTTACCAGCCCGAGGCCAGCCAGGGAACGTTGCAGGCTATCTTCGAGTATCAGTCGATGATGGCCGAGCTTACCGGCTGCGAAGTGGTCAACGCCTCCATGTACGACGGCGCTTCGGCTGCGGCGGAAGCGCTGCTGATGGCCGGGCGCGTGGGCAAAAAGCGCAACCGGGTTTTGCTCGCGGGAGCGGTGCACCCCGAGACGGTGCAGGTCTGCCGCACCTATCTTACCGATTCGGGTCTGGATCTGGAGGAGATTCCCTTCGGCGGCGATGGCCTGATAGATTTGGGCCGTCTGGAAAGTCGCCTGGACGACAAAACAGCGGCCATTCTGGTACAGCAGCCCAATTTCTTCGGCTGCCTGGAAAACCTGCCCCGGCTGGCCGAGCTGGCCCATGGGAAGGGTGCGCTTATGGTGGTGTCGGTGTTGGAGCCGGTCTCGCTGGGGCTAATGGAAGCTCCGGCCAGGCTAGGGGCAGATATTGTTACCGCCGAGGGTGGTGGGTTGGCTGGAGCGCCCAACTTCGGCGGCCCTGGCCTGGGAATTTTCGGTTGCCGCGCCCAACACGTCTGGCAGATGCCTGGGCGGCTGGTGGGGCAGACCGTCGACAAGAACGGACAGCGTGGATTTGTGCTAACCTTGGCAGCCCGCGAACAGCACATCCGCCGCGCCCGCGCCACCTCGAACATCTGCACCAACGAAGGGCTGGTGGCGCTGGCCGCGACCATTCACCTGGCGCTGCTGGGGAAAACTGGCTTTTGCGAGCTGGCCCGCACCAACGCCGCCAACGCCCGGGCGACGCTCGAATTGTTGGAAAAAAAGGGCCGGGCCAGGCGGGCATTTCCGCAAACGGCGTTTTTCAATGAATTCGTTTTGCGGGTAGGCAAAGACGCAAAGGAACGCCTGGAAAAGGCCGCTTCCCATGGAGTATTGGCCGGTGTGTGGCTGGGCCGTTTCTTCGAGCAGCTTTCCGATTGCCTGCTCATCAGCGTAACCGAGCTTCACGACCGACGGTCTGCAGAACGCCTGGCCGAAGCGCTGGAGGTATAGCTCATGGCTGACGAAAAGAATACCGGCTTTGGAACCAGGGGGCTGGTGCGTCGGGAGCCTTTGCTCAACGAACGTTCAATAGCGGGGCGCCATGGCTACTCGCTTCCTCCGGCGTTCGGAGATGTCGCCGCCGCGGAAAATAGCATCCCACAGCAGTTGCGACGCCAGCAGCCACCGGCGTTGCCCGAGCTGGACGAGCCTACGGTGGTGCGGCATTTTACCCGGCTGAGCACCTGGAATCATGGTGTGGATTCGGGCATGTATCCCCTGGGCTCTTGCACCATGAAGTACAATCCCCGGCTCAACGAACTTATGGCGCGGCTGAGCGGTTTTACTCATCTGCATCCCTATGCCCCCGAAAGCATGAGCCAGGGGGCGCTAGAGTTGATGTGGGAACTGGAACAAGCGCTGTGCGAAATCACTGGCCTGAAGCGCTTTACCCTGCAACCGGCCGCTGGTGCCCAGGGTGAGCTATGCGGCATGAAGATGGTCCGTGCCTATCATACCGCCTGCGGCAATCCGCGCCAGAAGGTGATTATTCCCGATACCGCCCACGGCACCAATCCGGCGTCGGCGCACCTGGCCGGATACCGGGTGGTGGAAGTAAAAAGCGGCCCAGCGGGTTATCTGCAGGTGGAGGCCATCAAGCCGCTGCTGGATGAGCAGGTGGCTGCCATAATGCTCACCAACCCCAACACGCTGGGAGTGTTCGAGCGTGAGGTGGGTGAAATCGCCCGGCTCATGCACCAGGCCGGGGCGCTGGTGTATTGCGACGGAGCTAATCTAAACTCCCTGATGGGCATTGCCCGCCCGGGTGACATGGGGGTGGATGTACTGCAGGTAAATCTGCACAAAACCTTTTCCACTCCTCACGGAGGCGGAGGCCCGGGAAGCGGTCCGGTGGGTGTTTCGGAAAAGCTGGTGCCGTTTTTGCCCGTGCCCGTGGTCGAAAAAGACGCCAGCGGGCGCTTTTTCTTCGACTACCGACGCCCACAAAGCATCGGGCGCATGAAGGCGTTCTACGGCAACTTTGCCATTATGGTGCGGGCCTATAGTTATATCCGCGAGCTGGGAGGAGAGGGCCTGCGTCGTGCCACCGAGCTGGCGGTGTTGAACGCCAATTACCTGCGGGCGCGGCTTTCAAAGTTCCTCAAACCGGCGGTGGAAACGCCCAGCTTGCACGAAGCGGTGTTCTCTGACGAGGTTTTCGAGGGGCTGGGAATCGCCACTCTGGACGTGGCCAAGCGCTTGCTGGACTATGGCTTCCATCCACCCACGGTTTACTTCCCGCTGGTGGTTCACGGGGCCCTGATGATTGAACCTACCGAAACCGAATCGAAAGAGACGCTGGATGAGTTTATCTCGGCCATGGAAAAAATCCTGGACGAGGCCCGCCGCCAGCCAGACCTTCTGCACGGGGCGCCGCACCACACTCATGTCGGGAGGCTCGATGAAGTTGCCGCCGCCCGCGAACCCAAGTTGCACTGGTAAAAGCGGCCTGGGCGGGTGCTGGCTTCAGTAGGCCGGGCCCCGGGGGCGGAAAGTTCTTAGCAGCGGCCTTTCTCCTATTTCGAAGTAAAAGCCGAATTGAAAGCGGATCTTGCCGTCTGATTCTATCAGCCCCTGGGGTGGGTTGGGGAAGGGAGAAGCGGCGCGCAACGCTCGCATGGCTTCGTCGTCGAGAAAGTCTATGCCGCAGGAGCGCGCCAAAAAGAGGTCGTCCAGTTTGCCTTCCTGGTCGAGCTGCACCGAAACGATGGTGAAGCGGTCTTTTACCCCGTAAATGTTGCCGTAGGGATCATGACGCAGATAAACATCGGCCGGCCGCCAGTGTTCGGAGACGGAGCGCTTGACCCGATTGAAGTAAGTGGCGTATTTGAACTCCTTGCTGTTTAGCAGGGTGTCTTCGTCCTTGGGAAGGTCCTCGAGGTGATCATTGGCCGGGGCTCCGCTTACCAGGTCCAGATTTTTCAGCGAAGGCATTTTCAGGCTGGCCAGCGTCTTTTCGCCCTCTCCGAGATCGCCCTGGTCGGCCTGCTGCTGTTCCTCCCCGAGATTGAGCCGCAGACGGTCGCTGTTTCCGCGCAGCTGTTCGCTCGGCTGGTAGCGGGCTACCGTGCCGCTTTTGAGATCCAGCTTGAGTTTCAGTTCTTCACGCCTGGGAATGTCGGGTAGCTCCAGCTTTTCGGCTTTTTGTTCGCCAACCGGTTGGCGTTCGCCTTTCTTCAGTTCGGCCAGCGCGACGACTTGCTCTGGGCTGTCATCGGCCTGCTGAAGCTGCTTTTTCTGCCAATCGGCGACCGTTGGTCTGGGCTGGGCCACGTTGTAGTCCGGCCGGCGATGGCGGCTGGCGGACTCTTTTTCCACCCGGGTATTGTGTTCCGATAGAAAACGCGCCTCGTCCGGCGGCCGGTTGTCTGGGGTTGGAGCCACATCCACTATCTGTCCTTTAGGATCATTTTCCGGTTTCTGCTCGGGCTCTTGGGGTTTTTTCTGCTCGCGGTTTTGCGGAGATTCAACGGGCTTAATTTTTTGATTTTCAGCCCATTGTTGGGGTGAGATGCTCACCATGGAAATTTCAGTGATGTTTTCTACCGACCGGGGGGGGAACAGTTTATTCCAAAACTCCCATAGAGTTGGCAAGGCTGCTGAAAACAGAAGCTGTAGATGCACCACCAGCGCAAGCAGAAAAGAAATCACCCAAGGAGCTCTGTCCTTCCTTTCGTGCATCCTTTTATATACTATGCCCGGCCGCTCAGAGCGTCAATCAACCGCGCTAAACTCCCGAACGTTTAACTCGAACCGCTACATGTTCCGGTCAGCAGGCGATTATTGAAGAATTGGCCCCCGAAGATACACTAATTATAAGCAAGGAGGACAAAATGCGTCATTTTTCAATAGCGGCCTTATTGCTGAATTTGGTTTTAGTGGCCCCGATACCGGCCGACCCGCTTTTTCCGGAAAACGTTTCCTTGGAAGTTTCCTGGCCAGCCGGTACGGGGAGCGCTTTTAGGCCGATTCAGGATTTCAGCGGAAAAACTTACTACGTGGACGCCACAAATGGTTTCGACACCAACGACGGCTCGGCGCAATTTCCGCTAAAAACCATTGGCCGGGCGCTGGCGCTAGCTGCCGCCGGCGATGCCGTTGTGGTGCGCGCCGGCGTCTACCAGGAAGTTGTTGCTCCGCCCGATAAAAACCCCATCCCTACCCGGGCGCGTCCCATAATCCTGCGGGCCGATCCGGCCGACGGCCAGTCGGTGGTCATAGACGGCACAGGTCTTGAGCCGATAAAAGAAGGAACGCTGCAGAACGGGGCGGGGGTAAGCCTTTACCGCGACGGCGCCTTTGTCCTGGAAGGTTTTCGCATCCAGAATTTTTCCGGTTACGGCCTTTCGATCCAGCAGTGCGCCGACGTGGTGATAAGAAACTGCTCCTTTTTTAGAAACGGCCTGGGCTTGGCCGACGCGGTAGATATGCTGATAATATCCAGCCAGCAGACGCGCGTTATTGGCTGCAGCTTCGACGGCAACAGCGAAGTCGAGCGCGCCCTCGACGACCGCTCCACCGACAGCTGGATTTATCTCAATAAATTCAGAGGTTATCGCACGGCGGCCATACACCTTGGCCCCCATCCCGAGGGGGCCGGCTGCCGCATCGAGCACAATACCTTTCTTGATAACCCGGGCGTCCAGGGCGTGCTGGAGCTGGATCAGGTGTGGGGGGTGGAAATCGTTCGCAATCTGATGAAAGGCGGTGCGCTTACGGCCATTCGCATCGACGAATCGGAAAACGTAAGAGTGTTTCATAACACCATCATAGGCTTTCCCGAGGGCCTGGAGCTTCGGGCCCTTACCCGCTGTCGCATAAGCGCAAATATCATCTACGGAAACACCGTGGGCGTAGAGGCCCTTTCCATGCTCGACGCGGGTACATTGGCTGGAAATCTCTATTTTGCGAACAATGCCGATATCGACGGCCAAGCGGAGGATGCCTCGGCTATAATGGAAAATCCCGGGTTTGCCGACCCGGGTCTCGGTGACTTTTCTCTTTCGGCTTCATCACCGGCGCTGGACGCCGCGCCGGCCGATCTGGAAGTGCCTTACGGTGGTGGCGCCCGCGCCGACCTGGGAGCTTTCGAACGCGGGGCGGGTGAGCCTCCTTACGAATATCAACCCAAGGCCCAGGTGGCCGACCTTACCCCATTGATTTCCTGGAAATTTGCCGACGGCGAGGCTGGCCGCAGCCAGGCCAACTTCCGCATACAACTTGACCTCCTGCCCACTTTCGACTCGCTGGAGCTTGTCGATTCCAACTGGACCTCGGGGCAGGAAGGCCGCTGGACGGTGCCCGATGATTTCGCCCTTTCCCCCGGCGTCTGGTACGTGCGGGTAAAGCTGCAAAACGACCAGGGTCGCCAGGGTCCCTGGAGCCCGCCGCGGGCGGCCTTCGAAGTAGTGGCGCCGGCCGCCTGTGCCTCGCAAGGGGGAAAGGCTTGTGCCGAGCTCGACTCCTGCTCCGGCGAATGGACCGAGGCGAGCAACACGAGGCGCTGCTGCCTGGGCGAATGCCGGCCCTGTCCCGACGCCGATGGGGACAAGCATCTCGATAGCGCCTGTGGCGGCGACGACTGCAACGATGCCGACAAAAACATCTATCCTGGGGCCAGCGAGGTCTGCGACGACAAGATCGACAACGACTGCGACGGGGACACCGACCTTGACGACAGCGGCTGCGGCTGCATCGACCGCGACCGCGACGGCTACGGGGTGAACTGTCCCGCGGGGCCAGACTGCGACGACACCATTGCCTCGGTTTATCCGGGCGCCCCGGAGCTTTGCAACAACACCGACGACGACTGCGACGGAGCGACCGACGAAGGCTTCGAACTTGCCAAGGATCCGGAAAACTGCGGCGAATGCGGCTTTGGCTGCCGGCCCCAGGAAGTGTGCGATCTGGGCCAGTGTCTTTCGGAGTGCCGGGGTGGGCGGACCAATTGCGACCGAAGCTGCATCGACACCTCCAGTGACATGCAAAACTGTGGAGGCTGCGGAAAGGTTTGCGCCGCCTCCCACGCCACTACCTCCTGCATCCAGGGAGCGTGCCAGATAACCCTTTGCGAAAGCGGCTATCATGACCTAAATGGCCTTTTGGACGATGGCTGCGAATACCAATGCCAGCCGGCCCAGGAAGGCAAGGAAATCTGCACAGACGGCCTCGACAACGATTGCGATGGCCTTACGGACGAAGACTGCTCCGGCGGTTGCGGCTGCGGCGCTCAGCCCAAAAGCTCGGGCTCTATTTTCGCCCTGGCCTTGTTCCTTCTTCTTGCTCGGCGACGGGGTTAATCGCCGCTTACGGTAATCTGAACGGCCGTCTCCAGGCCGCGCCAGGAGACAAGGAGCGAGGCGGCGCCAGGGGACAGGGCTTTTACCCGGCCGGTCGCGTCCACTTCGGCCACTTGGGGAGCGAGGGAAACAAAACTAGCCTGGGTAGTAACCTCGCTTTGTCCTCCTTGTTCGTCGTGCTTGAAAACCTGCACGAAAAGCTGTCCTCCCGGCTGAAGAAGTGCTGCCTCTGGTTTTGCCTCCAGCCACTCGGCTGGCTGGTCGACCGCCACCTGACAGACGGCGGTACGGGAAGCGTAGCGGATGTGCACCGGTGTTGTACCCTGCCCGGAAGAAGTGACCAGCCCCGTCGGCGTCACTTCGGCCACGTCCGGGTCGAGGGCCACAAAATCGCTTTTTCCGGTCACGTCCTGAAACGTGCCGCCGAGGTAAACCGCCTGTACTTGCAGCTGCACCCGGTCTCCGCTTTCTAGGCGCATCCAAGCCGGAGTGACTACCAGGTCCACCAGCTCCTGCGGCCGATGAACCACAACGGTGGTGGTGCTCTGAAAGTTGCGGTGATAAGCCCGCACGAAGCTTTCCCCGGGGGCCAGGGCCACGACCAGGCCGCCCGGCTCGACCTTTATTATTTCAGAATTGCCGGTCTCGAAGCGGGTAAGGGCATGGTTGGTAAGATCCTCTACGCTCTGATCGGTAAAGCGGCCGATAAGCTGTAACCTAGCGCTTTCACCCACGTCGAGCTCGACCCGGGCCGGGACCAGATCCACCGCGTAAAGACTGCGGCCGCTTCCGGCTATCACTTCCGTCTGGGCCAGGAACTCGCCAAGCCGGGCAGTGACTTGCGTTCGGCCATCGCTTTGGGCAAAGACCAGCCCTTCGGAAGTTACGGTAGCTACCAATGGATCCGAGCTTTCGTAAACTGTTCCGAAAAGCGGCGAGCTAAGCTCTATTTCGCTTTCGTCGGTGAGCCGGCCGGTTAGGGTAAGCTGTTGGTATTTACCGAGAGCGAGTTCGAGCTCGGGCGGTGAAAGTTCGATGCGGTACAGGGGAAAGGGGGAAATTTCCACTGGAATCCGGGCATGCGCTCCCAGAAAATAGGCCTGTAAGTCGGTCCGGCCGGCTTTGTGCGCCCAGAGTTCCGGCCCGGTCTGCACCTCGGCCAGAAGATGGGAGCTGGTCCACAGCGCCAGTTCCTTGCGCCCGGAGACGTCTTCGGCGCGCATCCTCCAGCCTTCGGTGGTGAATTCTTCGTAAAGGGCGGTTACCCGGATTTTTACTTTTTGCCCGGCGTATAACTTCAAGGGATTGGGCTCGATGCGCAAGCCTGCTGGATAGTTCTCTTCCATCAGCCCGCTTCGGCCGCAGGCCGCCAAAAATATAAGCGGCAGCACTTGGAGCAGGCGCCTCAAAAACCGGGCCCTCCCCGCTGGCGATTACTTTTTCGGTGCGGGCAGAACTTCGGAGAAAAGCTCTTCGTCCATCAACCGACCTTCGGCCAGAAGCTGGCGGTATCTGATAAAATCGATGGTGTCTTTCCCGGTCTGTTTCCGGCTGTTGAAGGCCGAAAATCCCAAAAAGGCCTCGCCCATCATGTTGGTCATGAGCCACTGGCGGGCGGCGGCCTTGGCCTGGTCCCAGAAAAAGCGCTTTTTGGCCCGCACGCTTTCGATGCTCATCTGCAGACAGCCAGGAAATAGATTAGCCAGGTGCCAGATCATTTTGTCCACTTCGGCATCCAGCAAAGAAAGGTCCACCTGGCAGGATTTTTTCAGCTCTCGGGCCTCTTCCAGTTCCTTTCCCTGCTTGAATTCGCCGTAGACGATCTGGCCGTCGCGGATGTAACTGTCGGTAATCACTTCCGGATTGGGAATAAAGCGCCCGTCTTTTTTGAGCACCGGCACCACCTTGGAGATCATGCCCTTTAGCTTCATCTTGTAAGCCGACCAAAGTTCGCAGGAGATACAGTTCCACATGGCGTCTTCGGCGGTAAGGAACCAAGGCAGGAAGTCCGAAGCACCGCCTACCGGAGCCGAACCATGGCGTGGACCGGCCTGACCGAAAACCGCCAGATCTGAGGCCACCGCCAAGTCGCAGGCCATGCCGATTTCCTGACCGCCGGCCACCCGCATGCCGTTTACCCGGCAGATAACCGGTTTTTTGCAGTTGAGAATGCCGTCCACCATGGAGTTGAAAAGGTCCATGTAGGCGCCGTATTCCTCGGGCCGCCTGGAATAATATTCGGCGTATTCTTTGGTGTTTCCGCCGGTGCAGAAGGCTTGGTGGCCGGCGCCGGTCAGTACCACCGCCACCACCGAGCGATCCACCGAGGCCGATTGCAGAGCGGCGATGACGCCTTTTACCATCTGGGTGGTGTAGGAATTGTACTGGGCGGGGTTGTTGAGCGTGATGCGGGCAACAAAGAGCCCCTCGACCGCTTTGCCCTGACCGTCTTTCAGCGGCGTCTTTTCAAAAACCGTGCAGGGGGGCTCCTTGCCCCAAACGTTCTGGTACTCGATGGAATGATTTTTCAAAGCATTGTCTCTGGTGAGCCACTCTGTTTTCATGGGCACCTCCGGTATCGTGATTTCTTTGCTTCTATACCCCAGCGCTGCGGGCCATAGCAAGCAAAAATGACCGTTCAGCCAAGCACCTTGCAGAAAATAGCCTTGCCGTCGCCAGGGGTGTAAAAGTCTTCTAATTCGGCCTCCAGCCGGTAGCCGCAGCCTTGGTAAAATGCGCGGGTGGGGAGGTATTGCGGCCGGGTGGAGGTGTCCACGTATATGCGCCGACCGCCGGCTGCGGCGATGAGTTTTTCGGTCTGCAAAAGAATTTTTCGCCCCAGTCCCCGCCTTTGAAATTCTGGATGAACCACTATCCAGTAAAGATCGAAGCTCGACCGGGTGGCTGGTATTGGCCCATAACAACTGTAGCCAGCAAGCTGTCCTTCGATTTCAGCGAAAACAAAAAAGTAACCGCTGCTGTCTCCGCGCGCCAGGCGCTCTTCGACCAGTTCGCGGGCTATCTGGGTCTCTTCCTGGTTAAAAAACCCGGTTGCCTCGGCGAGTTTGAAAACCCGTTCAGCGTCTTCGGCCCGGGGCTCGGTGCGATAAAATATTTCCTGTTCCATGGCGCTATAAAGACTATACAAACCAATTTTTTTCTCAAATTATCTGTTGACTACCTGGTGGCGAAATCTCAGAATGGCTTGCTCTGGCTAGTGAAAGGAGCAAGTCATGAGAAGTTGTAAGGGTAAAATCGCTTCTTTGGTGTTGGTTTTACTCGCCGGTTGCGGAGGAGCGAGCAATCCCTGTCCTCCCGATCAGACCAGTTGCAATGGAGTCTGCGTAAATTTGCAGACCGATCGCAATCACTGTGGAAGCTGCGATAGAAGCTGCCTGGGCGGCCAGCAGTGCACCGCCGGCGACTGCGTCCCCTGCGACAACGAATGCCAGCAGGGCGAAAAGCGCTGTATTGTCGGCACCAATAATCAATTTCAGTCCTGTGGAGATCCCGACGGCGACACCTGCCTGGAATGGGGCCCGCCCCAGACCTGTCCGGCTGGTCAGGTTTGTGCCGGCGGTATTTGTCAGCTGGCCTGCGACGACGAGTGTAGCAGCCTGGGGCAGAAGGCCTGCGACAAAGACGGCGCCAACGGCTGGCGCCAGTGCGGCGAATACGACAACGACGATTGCCTGGACTGGGGACCGCTAAACCCATGCGGCACCGGCCAGGCCTGCCAGGGTGGCGAGTGTGTGGGCACCTGCACCAGCACCTGCACCACCGCCAATGAGACCCGTTGCGCTCTGCCTCCTAAAAACGGCATAGAAACCTGCGGCGATTTCAACCAGGACGGCTGTCTGGAGTGGGGCGGCTACGTGGCCTGCCCCTCGGGCCAGACCTGCGATTCCCGAAACCGCCAGTGCACCTCCAACTGCACCAACGACTGTTCCACCGGCCAGCGCCTCTGCGACGGAAACGGCTATCGCACCTGCGGCCAGTACGATGAAGACACCTGCCTGGACTGGTCGGCGGTAACCAACTGCCAAAGCTGGGAGACCTGCGACACTCAGACCGGCACCTGCAAAACCGCCTGCACCGACGAGTGCACCCAGGGCCAGAAGAGCTGCGACCGCAACAACGTGGAAGTCTGTGCCAACTGGGACGCCGACCCCTGCCTGGAGTATGGCCTTTTGGAAACCTGTCCGGCGGGCAAAAGATGTGAGAACGGAGTTTGTGTAGAAGACTGCAAGAACGAATGCGAACCTACCGGCTCGCGCCAGTGCCAGACCGACAGCCAGGGCCAGCCCGGCTATGTGGTATGCGGCAACTGGGACGGCGACACCTGCCTGGAGTGGAGCTCCATTACTCTCTGTCAGGCCGGGGAAAGCTGTTCCGCCGGCCAATGTTCCGCCACCTGCACCAACGAATGTACCAGCGGCCAGAAGCAGTGCGTGGGCACGACCGGCTGGCGCACCTGTGGCCAGTACGACAACGACTCCTGCCTGGACTGGTCGGCGGTGACCAATTGCCAGAGCTGGGAAGTTTGCGATCCCGCCAGCGTAAGCTGCGCGACCAACTGCACCGACCAGTGCAACGTGACCGGCAGCACCCAGTGCGCGGACAACAACACCGGCTATCAGACCTGTGGTAACTGGAACCAGGATCCTTGCTTGGAATGGAGTCCCACGACCAGTTGTGGAGTTGGAAAAATCTGCGATCCGGCTACCGGCCAGTGCCGTGACGATTGCATCAACCAATGCACCGAGGGCCAGCGCCAGTGCCTGGACAACGACACCTATCAGCTTTGCGGTAACTGGGATGGCGATTCCTGTCTGGAGTGGGGAGGAAACACCGACTGTCAGTCAGGCTATGTCTGCTCCAGTGGAAATTGTTCCTCCAACTGCCAGGACGAATGCAGCCAGGGCGGAACGACGTTCTGCGACGGCACAGGCGGTTGGCGGCTGTGCGGCAACTTCGATGCCGACCCCTGCTTGGATGCCGGAAGCTACAACCAGTGCGCCTGGAACGAGCAGTGCCAGAACGGCACCTGTGTGGTCATCTGCACCAACGAGTGCACCCCCCAGGACACCCGCTGCAACACCGCTAGCACGGCGGTGGAGGTTTGCGCCTCCAGCGGCGATGCCGACCCCTGCTACGAGTGGAAGACCCAGGTAAACTGCGTCTCCGGCAGCGAGGTCTGCCACGGGGCGGTGTGCGTAAGCAACACTCCGCCGGCAAAGTTATTGATAAGCAAGGTGCTTTACGACGACGATGGAACAGACAAAGAATATGTGTACATAGAGATTTTCGGCCCGGCCGATCTGCAGCTAAATCATTACTCTCTGGTGGGCATAAACGGAAACGGTGGCACGGTCTATGTGACCATTCCGCTGGATGGCTACACCGTGCCCTCCGACCAGCACTTTGTGGTGGCCCACACCGAGACGGCCTGGGATAATGCCCTGGTCGACATGAAACACAACGGGGCCGACCTGCAAAACGGTCCCGACGCGGTGCAGGTGGTCTGGGCCGGCGTGACCGTGGTTGATGCCCTGGGTTATGAGACGGGAGCCATCGGTGGAGAGGGCACGGAAGCGCCCAGCGCCGATTTCGACACCACCAAAGGCATCCAGTACTGCCTAGGCCGGCGTTTCGACAACACCAACATGACTTATCTGGACACCGACGACAACAGCATAGACTTTATTAAAAAGACCTACTGCACTCCGGGCGACATTACCTTCGGCCTGCGCCTGGCGGAATACGACACCTACTCTGCAGGCGTCGGTGCCACGCCGGCGGTGGATCCGAACAGCGGTGCGGTGTTTATGCCCAGTGCTGATTACTTTGACGAAATTCTTTCCGATTTTACCGGTCCAGCCTGGTTTGACACGGTCGCCGGCGACAAGAGCTCGCCGGCCCTTTCCCCCGACGGCGCCGCCGTTTTTGTGGGCATAGCCAACGGTGCAGGGAACGCCAATTCAGGTCTACGCGCTTACCGCACCCGCGCTGGCGGAAATAGCGGCACTACGGCTGTCCAGCTATGGCATGCGCTGCAGGGCACGGAAATCAAATCTTCTCCGGCAGTCGATGCCAGCGGCAACATCTATGTGGGAACGCGCGGCGGGGGCTTTGTCTCGCTAAATCCCTCGAACGGAAGCGTTCGTTGGACCTGGGCCGAATCGAACTGGATCGACAGCTCCCCCGCCCTCGGCCCCATCGGTTCGGGCGCCGCGCAACTGGTGGTATTCGGCGTGGGCGGGATAGGAAGCGGCAAGATCGTGGCCCTCAATACCTCCAACGGCTCGGTGGCCTGGCAGGTGACCACTCCGACCGGGGGCTGCAACGGCTCTCCCGGCATCGGCTCCGACGGCACGGTGTACATCGGCTGCGACGATGGTTATCTCTATGCTTTGAACGGAGAGACGGGTGCGATAAAGACCGGTTTTCCGGTAATCATCTCGGCCAATTCCAGTGGCACCCGCGAACAGGTAAAGGGCCGTTCGGTGGCGGTGGCGCCGGCTTCGGGAGGCGGGGATCTCATTTTCGCCACCTCGGCCGGCTCGGCGGTAAATTTCAACGTGGTAAACTCTGCCGGCCAGAAAAACAGTTACAACTTCGGAGAGGCTTTGTCTTCCGTGACCATCACCCGCGACGGTGGCTTTGCCATGGTCATCGGCGACCCGGGCGCGCCCGGCATGTTCGTCCTGGCCTATAGCCCCTACTGGACGCTGGAGTGGTACGATTACATCGGTAGCTACGATGCTTCGGCCTGGATAACTTCCTCGCCCAACGCGCTACACATCACCGATGGCAACTACGGCCTGGTTTACGTAGCCACCAACGATGGAAAGGTGTACGTCTATTATGGAGCGGCCGGCGTCTATGGCAATGCCGGCTCTTTCCCCAAATTCCGGAGCAATGAAGCCAATAGTGGCGTCAGAAGGTAACTCTTAGACAAGGAGGAACGAGTAATGCGAAGAAAGACTTTGTTTCTTACCCTAACTCTAAGCCTGGCCTTGCCGGCCGCGGCCAGTGTGTTGCTACCACTTACCGTGGAAGACATGGCTGCCAAGGCCGAACTGGTGCTCGTTGGCCAGGTCAACCAGGTAAGGTACGAGGAGGAAGGCGGCAGCCGTCTCTACACCAGGGTGTTGATAACTCCCGAGGAAATGCTCAAGGGCCAGGCCAAGTCGCCGACGGTGGAAGTAAAATTCATCGGCGGGCGCAAGGTCGACCTGGTGGCCGAAATGCCGGGAGCGCCTTCTTTCCGGGCGGGCGAGAAGGTACTGGTATTTCTGGAGCCCCGGCAGGACGGAGACGGCTATCTTACCCTGGCCATGTATCTGGGAAAGTTCGAAATCGTCCGCGATCCCCAAAGCGGCCGGGAGCTGGCGGTGCGCGGCCCTAAGGCGCGCGGAGTCAGCATCGTGGGAGACAATAATCCGGTCGAAAAACAGGATGTAATGGCCCTCGACGACATCCGGGCGCTGGTTCGTAAAGCGGGAGGTGGCAAATGAAAACGCTCATCAATAGAATGAGTTTTCTGCCCGCAATCCTGGGCGCGCTTCTTTATGCCGCCGGCTGCGGCGGTGGGGGCAGCACTCCCACCGACGCCGGCCACGACGGCGACGACGGCAGCCAGATCGAATGCACTTCGGCCGCCGAATGCGACGATCAGAATCCCTGCACCGACGATCAGTGCGTGGCCGGAAAGTGCCGGCACATAAACAACACCCTGCCCTGCGAAGACGGCAACCTGTGCACCGAAGCCGACTCCTGCAAAGACGGCGTCTGCGTGGGCGGGAGGCAGAAGAACTGTGACGACAAAAACGTCTGCACCAACGACGTTTGTGACCCCAAAACCGGCTGCGTATACACCAACAATCAGGGTCCCTGCGACGACGGCAATGCCTGCACCGTGGGTGAAAAATGCCTAGACGGCGTCTGCGCCGGCGGCTCGGCCGTCGACTGCGACGACGGCAATGTCTGCACCGACGACTCCTGCGACGCCAAGTCCGGTTGTGTGTACACCAACAACACCGCCCCCTGCGACGACGGCCAGAAGTGCTCCACCAACGACAAATGCAAAAACGGCGTCTGCGCGGGCGAGACCGCTCTCGATTGCAACGACAACAACCCCTGCACC
>Ga0068707_1000248_pt1 | contig 32402 bp, 28 predicted proteins | sample YNPNPMetaG_FD_66600 | JGI IMG/M metagenome (GOLD analysis project Ga0068707, IMG submission 66600) | Anoxygenic and chlorotrophic microbial mat microbial communities from Yellowstone National Park, USA - YNP NP MetaG | ecosystem: Environmental > Aquatic > Thermal springs > Hot (42-90C) >... | reverse complement strand
CCCTCGGTCGGCCTCAGCTTCGCTTCGGCCGAGAGGGCTTCCCCCAGGTCCGAATCCTGGAAAATCGAAGCGCCTCCGCCAAGCCGCTCCGAGAAACGCCGCCACCCTGTGATCACTTACCCCATGATCTCTAACGTGGAGGAGCGATCACAAACGATGTATTCTGTATCATCGGTAACTGCCACGCCTTGGTGGAGCTGAATCTCGTGCGCCATGACACGTGGTGAAGAGGGCAACTTCTGGGCCGGTGTGGACGTGGGGGCGTCGACGACCAAGGCGGTGGTCATCGATGAGTCCCGAACCATCCGCGGGCACCACGTGCAACGCTCGGGCGTGGACTACGCAGCCGGCTCCAGGGAGTCCTACATCGAGGCCCTGCGCTGCGGGCAGATCAGTGAAGGTCATGTGGTGGGGGTCGTCTCGACCGGGTACGGGAGGAGGAATGTCCCCTTCGCCGCGCATTGCAGGACGGAGATCGGCTGCCACATGAAAGGGTGCTATCATCATTACCCCCATGCGGCCAGCATCGTGGACATCGGGGGACAGGACTGCAAGGTCATCCACATGGACGAGCTCGGCAGGCGCACCGGTTTCAAGATGAATCGCAAGTGTGCAGCCGGCACAGGGGCCTTCCTGGAGGAGATCGCCCTGAGGCTTGGGCTGGATGTCTCTGCACTGGATCCGCTGGCAAGGCGATCCACCAAGGAGATCCGCATAGGGGCCTACTGTACGGTGTTCACCTCCACCGAGATCCTCACCTGGATTCGAAAAGGGGAGAAGGTGGAGGACATCGTGCGCGGGGTGTTCGACTCGGTGGTGCAGCGGATCCTGGAGATGGACCCCTTGGCGGGGACCGTCTTGCTCACGGGAGGCGTGATCCAGCACAACCCCATCCTGGCGGAGATCTTGACGCAGCGGCTGGGAAAGAGGGTCATGGTCCCGCCGCGACCGCAGCTCATGGGCGCTTTCGGGGCCGCGCTTTACGCCATGGAGTTGGGGAAAGGGATTTCCTCGGAAGGCAGAGCGGGGGACTTGGATGGAGCCTGAAAGGAATCGGGGCAAGGAGATCCGTTCCACGGCGCACCTGAGACGCGTCATGGCTGAGCACTTTGCAGGCCTGGACGAGGCCGCGCGAAAGGGGGAGCCCAAGATCGCATGGTGCACCAGCGTGGGGCCAGCGGAGCTGCTCAGGGCCATGGGTTTCCTGGTCTACTTCCCTGAGAATCATGGAGCGCTCTTGGGTGCGAGCCGCAAGGCCATGGACTATATCCCGGTCGCCAATGCTGCAGGATACTCGCCGGATATCTGTTCCTATCTCACCAGCGACGTGGGGGCCTACCTTCAGGGGGAGACCCCCCTTTCCCGAAGCTACGGGATCGCCAAGGTGCCGAGGCCGAACGTGCTGGTTTACAACACGAACCAGTGCCGGGACGTGCAGGATTGGTTCCACTTCTACGGCAGGGAATTCGGTGTCCCTGTGGTGGGGATCACCTCCCCTAGGGCCGTGGAGGAGCTCTCCGAGGCCCACGTGGAGGATGTCTCCCACCAGATGCGAGGCCTGATCCCGGTCCTGGAGAGGGTCTCGGGCCGGTCCTTCGACATGGAGGAGCTGAGGCGTGTGGTGGGTCTTTCCAGACGCTGTTCCGACCTCTGGGAGGAGGTCCTGGACACGGCGAGGGCCATCCCTTCCCCCTGGACCTTCTTCGACCACACCATACACATGGGACCTGCGGTGGTGGCCAGGGGCACGCAGGAGGCGGTGGATTACTATGAGCTGCTGCTGGCCGAGCTGAAGGGGCGTGTGCAGGAGCGCTTTGCCGCGGTGGACGAAGAGCGGCACAGGCTCTATTGGGAAGGCATGCCCATATGGGGGAAGCTCAGGGATCTCTCGAACACGTTTTCCGCTCTCGGCTCCTCCATCGTGGCGTCGACGTATTGCAACTCTTGGATTTTCAAGGCCTTCGACCCTGAGGATCCGTTCCGGAGCATGGCCAGGGCTTACACGGACATCTTCATCTGTCACTCCGAGGGGTGGAAGGAGAGATACATAGAGAGGATGGTCGAGTCCTTCAAGATCGACGGGATCCTCTTCCATGACGCCAAGACGTGCCCCAACAACTCCAACAGCCGTTACGGTATGCCCCAAAGGCTGCAGGAGCGACTGGGCGTTCCTTGCCTGGTCATCCAGGGCGACCTGAACGACCTGCGCTGTTATTCGGAAGAGCAGGCCCGGACCAACATCGAGGCATTCGTGGAGCAGTTGGAGGAGGCCTGAAAGGCCCCTGTAGTCATCGGGCTTCTTGGCTGCCTGGTTGCACCCAGACACCAGCCTCGGCACGGACAATTCGTGAAGGGGGCGAGGTCCCCCTGATTCACCCCAAGAGAAGCGGAGGAGCTCGTTGGACCTGTGGTTAGGGAGGAGAGGATTCCTGCGATAAGTCTTACCACCAACGAGGTGAAGGGATCATGGCACAAGGACAGCCTCGATTCCTATATGAAGAGTAGATACGGGGATCCGGTATGACGGCCCTGCTCAGGGCCTCTCCCCCGGCTTCCCCTCCATCGCGCGGTATTGACTTGCCCCCCCCTCCCTCGTGTAATAGTCACGATATCGTGACCATGGATGTGGCCGAGACCCAATGACTCCTCGGGAGGAAGATCCAATGTCGGATAGAGTTACCCTGGTGCGGGCGGGATGGATGATTGCGGCCCATGATCTTCCGGCCGTGGCCGACGGTGCTGTGGCAGTGAAAGGCGATTCCATAGAGGCTGTAGGGACTTATGCGCAGCTCTCCCAGCAATACCCAGGGTGCCCTGTGATCGGAGAGGGTCGATACCTTCTCATTCCCGGCCTCATCAACGCCCACAGCCATGGCCGTGGGCTCACGGATTTCCAGCGGGGGGCCTTGGACAATACCCTGGAGTCATGGCTCATCGATACGCGGAAGTACATCCCGGTTTCGACTTACGACGATGTGGCGCTGTCGGCGATCCGGCTCCTCAAGTCCGGGGTCACTACGACGATGCACAACCACATCCTAAAGGATCCGGTGGCATACGAAAGCGAGTTCGAGGAAGCCATCCGGGCTTACTCCGACGCGGGCATGCGTGTTCAGTTCAACCCCGGGGTGCGAAACGACAATCCCTTTGTCTATGGCGACAACGCCGCATTTCTCCAGAGACTTCCCGAGGACGTGCGGCGGGCCTTGACCCGTCCCCTGCCCCCAGGGGCGCTGAGCGGGGAAAACTTCGTCCGTGCGGTCCAGGATCTGCGAAAGCGATGCGAAGGTCCCATGTGCAGGATCGGCTTTGGGCCACTGGCCCCGCAGTGGTGCACGGACTCACTGCTCAGGGAGATTCGGCAGGCGGCCGACGAGATGGAAGCCCCGTTTCACCTTCACGCCGTCCAATCCGTCTTCCAGAAGATCTACGGGCTGAAGAGATATGGAAAGACGCTCATCGCCCATCTAGGCGACATCGGCCTTCTGGGACCGAACCTGGTCATAGGCCATTGCGTGTGGCCCACCGAGTCCGACATCAGGCTCCTGGCAGCCACGGGCACCGGTGTCACCCACCATCCCTCATGCAACCTCAGGCAGAGAAACGGCATTGCCCCGGTCTACACCATGCTCAAAGCCGGGGTCAAGGTGGGGCTGGGCTTGGACGGCAAGTCCATAAACGATGACGACGACTTCATACAGGAGATGAAGGTCTGTTACCGTCTCCACAGGTTGCCCTCCCTGGAGCTCAATTCCCCCCACCTGACAAGCCGAGAGGTGCTCCTCATGGCCACGGAGAACCCCGCCAAGCTCCTCGGCTTCGGAAGGGAACTGGGCCGGCTGGAGCCGAGCCGAAAGGCGGATCTGGTGCTCCTGGACTACGAGGCCATGTGCGCTCCTTATGTGGACCCGGCTCACGACCCAGTGGATGTGCTCCTGTATCGGGGCCTGGGGCGGCACGTCCGAACCGTCATGGTGGCGGGGAAGATAGTGGTTCAGGATGGAAGGGTGCTCACCCTGGACGAGGCTGAAATAGGGCGAAGGCTGGCCATCGCGGCTGGCCGCCCCAGGACTGACGCGGAGAGGGAGTTCGTGCGGGTCATGGACGTGCTCAAAGGGCATGTGATCGAGTTCTACAAGGGCTGGAGCGAGGAGCTCAGGATCGACCCGTTCTATAAGGTGAACTCCCGGATCGACGGACTCTGAGAGATCAAGGGGCAGGGCAAAACCCCGTTTGACGGCTCCGTGAGGAGTCCATCTGCCGGTTTCACTGTAAGTGATCACGGGGTGACGGCGTCTCTCGGAGCGGCTTGGCGGAGGCGCTTCGATTTTCCAGGATTCGGGCCTGGGGGAAGCCCTCTCGGCCGAAGCTGAGGCCGACCGAGGGAGGAGGGGGCAAGCATCCCCCGGAGGCCAAAGCATTCGGGAATCGCGCCCCCAATAGGTGACGATCCCGTGTTTTGTTCGGACCTGACAGACCAGACAGACGAGACAGACGGAACAGACGAGATAGACCAGACAGACGGAATAGACCGGTGCCGTCACCCCCCGTGAGCAGTTGCGTTTCACTTGCATCCCTGGTCGCTGGGACCTGGCCCCGGGCCACGCCTCAACATTCAGGGGTGACGCCTCTTGGATCTGGGGCCTCCTATCGCGCCGTCGCTGGGAACGCCCCTCCGAGAACCTCAAGAAAGGAATTCGTTGACAAAGTATTAAAGTTATAATAAGAAGACAGTTGCGAGCTTGGTGAGTCCTTCGGAGGTCGGTCCATGTCCAGATACGATCTGGTGGTGAGAGGCGGGCAGATCGTCATGCCCCGGGTTGGGGTGTTTCGAGCGGATATAGGCGTGAAATCCGGGAGGATTGCCGCAATAGCAGCCGAGATCCCCTCCCCAGATTGTGAGCGGGCCATAGACGCCACCGGACTTCACGTATTTCCGGGGGTGGTGGACTCCCATTTCCACGTGGGCATCTACCGCCCCTTCAGCGAGGATGCGGCCAGTGAATCGGCCTCGGCCGCCTCCGGGGGTGTGACGACCATCATGAGCTACTTTCGGACCGGACAGAACTACCTGAACAAGACAGGCCCGTACCGGGAGATCTTTCCGGAGCTCATGTCCAGATCGGCCGGGGCGTTCCTCACGGATCACGCCTTTCATATAGCCATTATGAGCCGTGAGCAGTTGGCGGAGATCGAATGGCTGGTTCGAGAATGCGGGGTGACCACGTTCAAGTATTACATGTTCTATAAGAGCCTCGACCTATCCGGCTCCAAACAGAGCCACGGATATCTGATGCTCAGGGAGTCACTGGATTTCGGCTTTCTCTACCTCTTCATGAAGGAGGTCGCTCGAATGAACCGCGCCCTGGCAGGAAGGGGGGAGGTGCGTTTGAGCATCCATTGTGAGAACCCGGAGATCATCACCGCCACCATGGAGGAGACAAAGGCCAACCCCACGGGCAATGCCATGCGGGATTACAGCCAAGCTCGTCCCGGTTGGCAGGAGGAACTGGCCATCAAGGAGGTGGGGGTCATCGCCAAGGAGACGGCGTGCCCCATCAACTTCCTTCACTTGAGCAGCCGCCAAGCCGTGGAGGCGGCCCGGCAGGTCAAATCCGAGCAGCCCGAATTGAATCACCTCCTGGAGGGGACGCTCCACCACCTCTCCATGAGCTACGAGAACGATTACGGCATGTTAGGAAAGGTGAACCCCCCGGTCCGAGGCAGGGCCGATGTAGAGCATCTGTGGTCTGCTGTCCTGGCCGGAGACATCCAGACCGTGGTGAGCGACCATGCCTGTCACCCCAAGGCCCTGCGCCAGGGTGAACTCTGGAGCATAATGCCGGGCTTTGGCGGGACAGCCCTTATGTTTCCAGTGCTGGTGGGCGAGGGCCATTTCCGAAGGGGGCTCGCATTGACTCGGATTGCGGAGCTCAGTGCCTTCAACCCAGCGGTCGCCCACGGGCTCTATCCGAGGAAAGGCTCCCTGATGGTGGGCGCGGATGCCGACCTGGCAGTGGTGGACCTGAACTGGGAAAAGGAGGTCACCGCAGCGGCACTACATTCTGCCCAGGATTACACCCCCTTCGAGGGGCTTCGCCTGAAGGGTTGGCCCAGGTTCACCCTCTTGAGGGGCCAGCTGACCTTTGCCGAGGGCCAAGTGGTGGGCAAGCCGGGCATGGGCGACTACCTCCATAGACCCATTTGATCCGGTGGCATGAGGATGGTGCACAGGGATACGGCCATACCCCTCTACTACCAGTTGGCGACGATACTCCGAAAGAGGATCGTCTCCATGGAGCTGCGCCCGGGGGATCCTTTCCCGAGCGAGGAGGCCCTGGCAGATGAATACGGGGTGAGCCGCATCACGGTGCGCCACGCCCTCTCCATCCTCGTGGAAGAGGGGCTCCTTAAGCGCCACCGGGGAAAGGGCACGTTCGTCTCGGAGCAGGCACGCACCGTGGAGTCGCCTCGGTCCTCGGGGTTCATAGAGGACATCATAGCCATGGGGCACAAGACCCGTGTGAAGATCCTGCACATGGGTCTGGTGGAGGCCCGCGGCGTTGTCCAGGAGCGGTTGGGTCTCGATCCAGGGGCACGGGTATTGCGCATCGAGAAGGTGCGGCTTCTGGATGGGAGTCCTTTCTCCCATGTGGTGAATTATCTCCCTGAGGAGATCGGCCTCAGGATCCAGTCCATGGACCTCACCGAGAGGCCGCTCTTGTCCATTCTCGAGGAGGACCTGAGGATTAGGGCCTGGAAGGCCCTCCAGACCATCGAGGCCACGGTGGCCGAGCCGGACGTGGCCGCCCACCTCGGTATCAGGACCGGAGACCCGCTCCTGCGCGTGGAGCGGACGGTGTTCGATTCCAAGGGCAAACCCATCGAGCACGTATGGGTCCTCTACCGTGCCGACAGGTACCACTTCACGGTGCGGCTGCGCAGGAAGAAGTCGCGATCCTCTTACGGCTGGGAGCAGGCATGAGCCAACCCCATCGAGAGCTGGCCTCACGGAACAACGTGGCCATGAAGATAGCCCAAAGTGCCATCGCGGCGACCTACGAGGAGATCCCTCCGGACGTGGTGCACCAGACCAAGCGGGTGCTTCTGGACACACTGGGCTGTGCCATAGGCGGTTACTCCAGCGACGCCTCCAGGATAATCCAGGAGGTGGTGAGCGAATGTGGCCACCCTGGTGAGGCCACCGTGTTCGGAAGCGGCCTCAAGAGCTCCATGGGCATGGTGGCGCTTGCCAACGGGGCGATGGTTCGCTTCCTGGACTACAACGACACGGCCTTCATCCTCCATGGGGAGACCTACCGGACAGGTTACCACCCCAGCGAGGTGATCCCAGCCATCCTGGCCTTGGCAGAGAAAGAGGGGCTCTCTGGCCGGGAGGTCATCGTGGCCATAAATCTTGGATACGACCTGTCCCTGGCCTTTCTCAAGGGGGTGACCGGCCCTGGCATGGAGAAGCGGGGCTGGAACGGGGATACCCGCGGGGCCTATGTCATGCCAGTGGTGCTGGGGCGAATGATGGGGCTCAGCCCAGAGCAGATCCAGAACGCCGTGGGCATAGCGGGTTCGTGCCACGCTGTCTTGGGCATTCTCGACACAGCCGCTGAGGAGTACACCAACACCAAGAACATCCGCTTTCCCACCATGGCACAGGCCAGCTTCCAGGCATTGGCCCTGGCGCGCAAGGGTTTCACCGGGCCGACCCGCATGATAGAGGGCCAGGGAGGGTTTGCAGAGGTCATCATGGGAGGTCATTACGATTTTCAACCACTTCTGGACTTCAAGGGGAGCTGGACCATCCGTGAGACCTGTCTCAAGTCCATCATTGCCGACTTCTCGGCCCACGGCCACCTGACCGCCACGCTCACCCTTGCACGAGAACACGATATCCATCCCGAAGACGTGGTCTCCATACGCATCACGACGAGCAAGAGGTGTGCTGACCACACGGGTGACCCGGTCAAGAAATACCCCCGCAACAAAGAGACCGCTGACCACAGCTCCTACTGGCTCACGGCCATTGCCATCCTGGAGCGGGCCATCGGTCCCGATCAGTTCAAGCCAGAGAAGTACACAGAGCCGAGGGCACTGGAGCTGATAGAGAAGATCATCCTCCTCGGGGATCCTTCCCTGGACAAGGAAAGGCCGGCGGGCATCTCGGAGATCACGCTCAAGGATGGGCGCCTGTTGAGGAAGCGGGTGGACTACCCGCGAGGGCATGCCAGGAACCCCATGAGCGACCAGGAAGTGGAGTCCAAGTTCCGATCCATGGCTTCCAGGGTCATGCCGCGGGACCAGATGGAGAGGCTGATAGAGACCGTCTGGAAGTTGGATGAACTCAACGACGTCGGCCATATCACAGCTCTGATGGTCTTCGGTGGAGATTGACGAAAGCGGTGGGGTGATGGCGAGGCTGTACGAGTACCAAGGTAAGGAACTCCTGAGAAAGATGGGCATGGCTGCGCCGCTTGGCGAGTGCGTGGATACGCCTTCAGCAGCCCGCAAGGCCGCAGCTGCGATCGGCAAGCCAACGGTCATCAAGGCTCAGGTCTTCGCGGCCGGCCGGCTCAAAGCCGGCGGGATCCTGTTTGCTGCCACCCCAGAGGAGGCCGAGATCAGGGCCCGCCAGCTCCTGGGCTGCCAGATCAAGGGGCTTCGGGTCTCGAAGGTCCTGGTGGAGGAACAGTTGAATGTGGAGCGGGAGTTCTTCTGCGGCGTGACGGTGAGCAACTCCCACAGGATAAAGGGTCCGGTGCTGATCTTTGGAGCAGAGGGCGGCACATCGGTGGAGGAGGTGGCCAGGCGCAATCCGGAGCGGGTGGCCACCCTCCAAGTGGACTACCTGGCCGGTGTGGGGATGGAGGATGCGCGGGAGCTACTGTCGCGAGTCTCCTTCGATGGCCCGCCCTTAGCGGGTGAAACGGCCCATGAGGTGGCTCAGGCCTTGGTTCGGATCTACGAGGCCTTCGTGGCTTACGATGCGCGGGGGGTGGAGGTCAACCCGCTGGTCTTGAGAAAAGAAGGAGGTGTGGTGGCCGCGGATTGCCACTTCACCATAGACGACAACTCCGTTTTTCGCCACCCGGAACTCCAGATCCTGGTACCGAGGGATATGGACCGCCCACCCACCGATCTGGAGGTCCGGGCATGGTCCATCGAGGAGGGGGATTATCGGGGAACGGGTTATTTCGCCCAGATGGTACCGGAGATCCAGGGTGAGGGCTGGCTGGGGTTCCACGGTATAGGAGGGGGAGGCGCCATGCTGGGCGCCACGGCCTTTGTGGCCAGGGGCCTCAAGATCGCCAATTATGCCGACACCAGCGGGGATCCCCCGGCCAGCAAGGTTTACAGTGTCGTCAAGTACATCCTATCCCAGCCCATAGACGGCTACGTGCTCATGGGGGCGGTCCTGGCCAATCAGGAGATGTGGCACCACGCCCATGCCCTGGTCAAGGCCTTCAGGGAAGAGGCCCCTAAGAGGCCCGGTTTTCCGGTGGTCCTTCTGCTGGCAGGCAACAAGGAGAAAGAAGCCCATGAGATCATCCGAAACGGCTTCAAGGATCTGCAGCTGAGATGGGAGCTTTACGGGCGGGAATACATCTACGCCACTGACTTCATAGCAGACAGGGTGGAGGCCCTGGTCAAGGAGTATCAGGCTGACAAGAGGTGACCGCACATGGCCGAGGTAGATCACCTGCAGTTTCGGACTCGAAAGACCAGGATCACCATCGATTACAGCCGCTGCATACCTGCCCAGGAGAAGACCTCCCAGCCTGTCTGCGGCTTCGCCTGCGTCAAGGCGTGCCGGCTTTACGGCCGAAACGTGCTCAAGATAGAGGGGAACCGGCCGGTCCTGGCCGTAGCCGATCCGGAGGAGATCGTCAGGCTCGACAATGAGTGCCTGAGCTGTGAGTATCAGTGCTCGGTGATGGGCACCGGGTGCATTGAGATCTCGGTGAACCTCCTTTGAGGGCCGTAGGGAGGTCTCCCCTCCTTGGGAGGGATTCCAGGGATCCATAGCCCCGGGGCACGAAGGGGTAAGGGCATGGCCATATTGAGTGACGAAAACACCCGGATGCTCATCCAGGGCATCACCGGACGATTTGGGCAGGGCGTGGCCAGGCGCATGCTCGAGGTGGGCTCCAAGGTGGTGGCAGGGGTGACCCCCGGCCGGGGCGGGCAGGTAGTTTGGGGGATCCCGGTCTTCGATAGCGTGGCGAAGGCGATCGCTGTGGTAGGAGAGGTGGACGCTGCGGTCACCGTGGTGCCGGGACCTGAGGCCAAGGGGGCCGTGGTCGAGGCCTTTGAGGCCGGCATCAAGACAGTGCTGATGCGCGTGGAGCGGGTCCCCCTCCACGATGCCATGTGGATAATCGCCCAGGCCAGGAAACACCAGATACGGCTTATCGGTCCGGGTTCTGCGGGAGTGGTGAGCCCAGGCAGGGCCTCTCTCGGTGGGCTGGGCGGCTTCATCGGTTCCTCGGATCTGCCAAGGATCGCCTTTCGCCAGGGCCGAATCGGTGTGGTCTCCCGCTCCGGCGGGCAGACCACCACCCTCAGCTGGGTCGTCTGCTCCGCTGGTTTCGGGATCAGCACCGCGGTGCATCTGGGCTCAGAGCCTGTGCTTGGCACAACCCTGGCTGAGATCCTTCCCCTGTTCCAGGCGGACCAAGAGACTGACGGGGTCGTCTATTTCGGAGAGATCGGCACGGTGATGGAAGAGGAGGCGGCCGAGCTCATCGCCGCCGGGGGCTACACCAAACCCCTGGTGGCGTACATCGCTGGCAGTGGCCTTCCCGCCGGGCTTCGCTTTTCTCATGCAAGCGCCATAGTCGAGGGCGGCAGGGGCTCGGCCGAGAGCAAGATCGAAGCCCTGAGGTCAGTGGGGGCACACGTGGTGGACCGACCCGACGAACTGGGGCAGGCCCTGAAATCGGTTTTCGGCCGCTGAAGCCAAGGCCTTCAAGGGGTTTTTTTCCATGGCAACGCTCATTCGCTCGATGCTCTACGTGCCGGCCAACAGTTGGCGCATGATCAACAACTGCTTAAGCGAAGGGGCGGATGCGGTCATCCTCGACCTCGAGGACGGCTGTCCCATGGGTGAAAAGGAGACGGCCCGCGTCTTCGCCCGTGACGCCATACCCATGATCCGCGAGCAAGGCCTTCACGTGTTCGTGCGGGTAAACGGTATGGACACAGGGATGACCGCCGAGGATCTGGAATACGTGATGACACACGGCCTCGAGGGGATCATGCTTCCCAAGACAGAAGCTGCAGAAGAGATCCGGACCCTCGATGCCATGCTGGCAACTCTGGAGAAGGAAAGGGGGATCGAGACGGGCCAGACAGCCATCATGGCCCTGATCGAGACTCCCCTTGGGGTGCTTGAGGTGAGGGAGATAATCGGGGCTAGCCCCAGGGTCATGGGGATCGCCTTCGGGGCAGGGGATTATTCACGCGAGATGGGTGCCGGCATGGGCGTGACGAGGATCCCGCCCGAGGACTACTTCACCATGACGCTCGCAGCCCGCTCAGCCCTGGCCATGGCCGCCCGCGCCTCAGGGGTCCATGCCATTGACACCCCTTTCTTCGGTCTCGTCATAGACATCGACGGGCTCGTTCGGGAGGCCAGCAAGGTGAAGCTCCTGGGCTTTTCGGGCAAACAGCTCACTCATCCCCGCCACGTGGCACCTGTGAACCAGGTCTTTTCCCCTGCGGCGGAGGACGTGGAGCTGGCCAGGCAGGTGGTAGCTGCCTATGCGGAAGCGCAGGCCAAGGGGCTCGGGGCCACCTCTTTGGGCGGCCGGATGATCGACTACGGCTCCTTCAGGCGGGCGCAGGCCCTCCTGGACCTGGACGAGGCCATACGGGCCAGGGAATCGCGCCGGGCAGAGGAGTGACCCCATGGAGTCGCTGGCCATCAGGTACGCCCGCTTCTGCGTGGAGACTCGATACGAGACCCTGCCCGAACCGGTCATCAAACAGGGCAAGAAGCTCCTCTTGGATCTCCTCGGGGTGGCCTTGGCCGGATACGCTCTCATGGAGTTCCCACGCATGATGGCAACTTATTTGAAGGAGTTGGGCGGTAGAGGCGAGGCCACCATCTTTCAGACCCCGGGGAAATACCCGGCCGTCCATGCCGCAATGGCCAATGCAGCATGCGCCCACGCCCTGGACATGGATGACGGCCACCGCTTCGCGGCATCCCATCCTGGCACGGTGGTGATCCCGGCGGCCCTCGCAGCAACCGAGATGGCCGGGGCATCCACCAGGGATCTCTTGGCCGGCATAGTGGCCGGCTACGAGGTCATGATCCGCTTGGGCATGGCCATCAACCCATCGAGTCTGAACAGGGGGTTCCACACGACGGGCATCACCGGGGTCTTTGGCGCGGCCGGTGCCGCGGCCAGGATCCTGGGCCTCTCCCTGGATGAGGCCGCAAGCGGCCTCGGCTTGGCAGGGCTTCAGGCATCGGGGTTGCTCCAGGTAAACCATGATGCCCAGGGCGCCAAGGTGAAGCCCATCAACCCGGCCAGGGCGGCCTCCTCCGGCATCTTGGCTGCAACGCTGGCTCGACGTGGGGCCAAGGGGCCACTTGGGATCCTGGAGGGGGAGGATGGCTTGCTCAGGGCCGTGGCAGACGATGTGAAGGCCGATCTCCTCACCGAAGGTCTCGGGGAGGAATACGAGATCCTGAGGACATATCTCAAGCTCCACGCGGCCTGCCGGCACGCCCACGCCCCGCTGGATGCGGCTTTGACGGCCCTGAGGCAGGTCCCGGAGGGCGTCTCGGATCTCCAGGCAGTGGTCGTGGAGACGTATGCAGCAGCCGTGCGGCTGGCTGGTATCCCTCACGTCACCACCCCCTCGGCAGGCAAGTTCAGCATCCCCTTCTCAGTGGCCCTGGCCCTCCACCGGGGTTCTGCATCTGCGGCCGATTTCGATGAAACGGCGGTCGCGGACAGTTCTGTACAGGATCTGGCCAGGAGGGTGGAGCTAAGGGTGAGCCCGGAATGGGAGCGGCTCTACCCCCAGAAGCGGGGGGCCAAGGTGACTCTGATCACGCGCGGGGGGAGATCTTACATCGCCTCGGTGGAGCTGGCCAAGGGGGAGCCCGAAAACCCCGCGACCTGGGATGAGATCCTGGATAAATTCAAGGCCAATGCCCGGTTCGTTCTTTCGGATGGTGGATGCCGTGAGCTGTCAGATGCAGTAATGGATCTGGAGAACAGGGAGCTGGCGGATATCGTCAGGTGGCTGTAATCCGAGGCAGTTGAGAGGGTGAGTCGGCAGGGAGATGGGGTGAAGCAAGTGGTGTGCGGCAAAATACCGGACCGCGTGAGGGGAGAAGATGGTCAAGGCCATATTGGGTTACGACATAGAGCCCGGCATCACAGTGGAGCTGTACGAGAAGTGGCTGCGTGAGGTCCACCTACCGGACCTGCGGAAGATACCCGGGCTTCGGCGGGTGGTCCTCAACACAGTGAAAGGGGTGGTCCGCGGGGAGACCACCTTCTACAGGATCGCCGAGCTTCATTATGATGACATGGCCTCCTTCGAAAGGGCGGCAAGATGGAGGCTGGACAACCCCGTGCCGCCAGAGAGAGGGCCTGAGGGGAAGACGGCATTCAGGTTTTACGTGGTGTGCGAGAGCGAGGAGGTGGAGTTCAGTTGAACCGCGGGGCCCCAGGGCTCATCCTATGGAGTGACGATCCAGATAGTCTTCCATGGGATGTGGAGACCGACGTCCTGGTGATCGGTGCCGGGGGTTGCGGGCTGGTGGCCGCCCTTTCCGCTGCCCAGGAGGGAGCCAGGGTCCTGGTGGTTGAGAAGGAAGGGAAGGCTGCCGGGAACACGGCCCTGAGCCAGGGGATGATCCCCGGGGCCGGATCCAGATTGCAGCGGGAGGCGGGTATCCACGACTCGCCAGAGCTCATGGCCCGTGACATCATGGCCAAGAATCATGGGGAGAGCGACCCGGAGTTGACCCTTCACGTGGCCCGCCAATCGGGCCCGCTGGTGGATTGGCTCGTCGACACACTGGGGATCCAGCTACGCCTCGTGACCAACTTCCTTTACCCAGGACATTCCACCTATCGCGTCCATGCCCCGGCCAGCACCAAGGGGGTCCAGCTCCTGAAGCAGCTCCTGGATGCCTGTCGGGCCAACGGCAAGATAGACATAGCCTACTCTGCCCCCGCCCGGAGGCTCGTCGCGCACCCGGAACACGGGGCTGTCCTCGGGGCCGAGGTGGAGATCAAGGGGGTGGGGTTGAACCTGGCCAGGGCGTCCAGGACCGTCCTAGCCCTGAACGGCTTTGGGGCCAACCGGGAGATGGTGTCTCGCTACATCCCTGAGATGGCGCAGGCCCTGTACTTCGGTCACGAGGGCAACACTGGTGAAGGCATCCTATGGGGGGCGGCCCTGGGCGCGGCCCTGGAGAACATGGGTTCCTATCAGGCCCACGGATCCGTGGCCTATCCCCACGGGACCCTCTTGACCTGGGCCGCCATCTCCCTCGGGGGCTACCAGGTGAACAAGCGGGGAATGCGTTTCGTTGATGAGAGCCACGGATACTCGGAGCACGCCTTGGACGTCCTGGCCCAGGAAGGAGGGGTGGCTGTGGAGATCTTCGACCAGGTCATACTGGACCAGATCTCCGACTTTGAGGACTTCCGGCAGTGCATGGAGATGGGCGCGGTGCGCAGGTTCGACACCATCCGGGATCTGGCCATTGGCATGCGGCTCCCTGTGGACGAAATGCTCAGGACCCATGACTCCTTCCAGCGGGCGGCTCGGGGGGAGTCTCCGGATCCACTGGGTCGCTCCGATATCACCCGTCCCCTGGAGCCGCCTCTTTACGCGGTGCAGGTCACGGGCGCACTCTTCCACACCCAGGGCGGCCTCAAGGTGGACCGTCGGGCCAGGGTGATGCGCCCGGACGGTTCTCTGGTTTCGAACCTCTACGCAGGAGGCGGCACGGCCGCCGGGTTCTCGGGCCGGAAGGGACCCTACGGCTATTTGTCGTGTAACGGGCTTCTGGCTGCGCTGGTCCTGGGGCGCATTGCCGGGCAGGAGGCAGGCCGGGAGGCCTTGGCCTAGACGTATGCTTTCGCAAGACCCATGTCAGGAGAAAGGAGGCGGTCATGAGCAAGGAGAGTGGAAATGGAGGGGCGACCCGGAGGGATTTCCTCAAGGCCACGGCGGCGGCAGGGGCCGTGGCAACAGTGGGATCGCTGGGGTTTCCCAACGTGCTCAGGGGGGCCGAGCCCAAGGAGATCCTGATCGGGCACCTGCATCCCCTCTCAGGGTCCTTGGCCTTCGACGGGCAGGAGCTGAAGAACGGGCTCGTACTGGCGGTCCAGGAGATCAATGCGGCCGGAGGGATCAAGTCCCTGGGCGGGGCCAAGCTGAAACTGCTGGATGCGGACACAGAGGGAAAGCCAGAGAAGGCCATAAGTGAGGTGGAGCGGCTCTTCAACGCAGGGGCCGTGGCCGTCTTGGGCTGTTACCAGTCCGCAGTGACCCTGGTGGCGACCCAGGTAGCGGAGAAATTCAAACTCCCATTTGTGGTATCCGTGGCTGTGGCCGATGAGGTGACGGCCAGGGGATTCAAATACACGTTCCGCGTCCAGCCGAATGCCGAGCAGATGGCCTCCCAGACGGTCAAGTATCTGGCCGAGATCATACAGGCCTCGGGCCAAAGTGCCAAGACCATAGCGTATCTTCACGACAACACCGCATTCGGCCAGTCCTTGGTCGGGCACGTGGAGAAGTTCTCTTCACAGGCGGGCTTCCAGGTCATCCTGAAGGTCCCTTACTCCCCTGCGGCCCCGGATGTGAGCACTGAGGTGGGCAAGGTCAAGGCCGCTGGCGCCGATTTGGTCATGGCCACCGGCTATTTTGGCGACGGAGTCCGCGTGCTCAAGACGATGCGGGACCTCAAGCTCACGGCCAAGGCCATCGTGGGCTGTGGAAACGGGGCCTTCAGCCATCCCAAGTTCGTCCAGGAGCTCGGCAAGCTGACCGAATATGTAATGGACGGCAACTATCGAGCCAACCCGAAGAGCGAGCTGACCAAAAAGGCCTTTGCAAATTACAAGAAGGCCTTCGGAACGGAGATGGGCTCTTCCACGGTCTTCTCGTACCAGCCCATGTACGTCCTGGCCGACGCCCTCGAGCGTGCCAAGTCAACGGATCGCGAGGCCCTCAGGGAGGCCTTGGCCAAGACCGAACTGAAGGAGCACATCCTTCCGCAGGGGCCCATCGTCTTCGGCCCTGACGGTCAGAACAAGAATGCCGCGGCCGCCATGATGCAAGTCCTGGAAGGACAGATCAAGGTGGTGTGGCCCTCGGCCTATGCCGAGGCCAAGCCGGTCTTCCCTGTGCCGGCGTAGTCTTGCTTCGTCACATTGCCCTGATACCCCCACCCCTCACCCTGCCTCCCCGACCTCCCGTTTCAAATGGGGAGGTCGGGGAGGGGGGTGCCGGGAAACTGCGGGCGACCCATGACCTGGTCTTTCGCGATTCAGTCTCTGCTCAATGGCCTCCTCATAGGAGGGGTCTATTCGCTCACAGCCGTGGGATTGACCCTGATCTTTGGGGTCATGAGGATAGTGAACTTCGCCCATGGTTCCCTCATGATGCTGGGGATGTACGTCACCTACTGGTCGGTCTCGCTTTGGGGCGTGAATCCTTACCTCTCCATATTTCTGGTCATCCTGGTCCTCTTTGCGGTGGGAGCCGGTTTCCAGAAATTCCTCATCGAGCCCATCATGGCCGCGCCCGAGCACAATCAACTCCTCCTCACCCTGGGAGTATCCCTCTTCCTGGAGAATCTGGCCCTCTATCTCTGGTCGCCCGACTACAGAGTCCTCAAGACCTGGTATACGGATGTGAACTTCTACATCGGAGGGATCAGCCTCTCCCTGGTCAGGCTCCTGGCCTTCTTGCTGGCTGTGATCTTCGCCGCAGCCCTCTATCTACTCCTCAGCCGCACCGATCTGGGCAGGGCTGTGCGCGCGGCCAGCGAGGAGCCTGAGGGCGCGCTGCTCATGGGTATCAATGTGCGGCGGATCTACCTCTTCGCCTTCGGGGCCGGGGCAGCTTGCGCGGGAGTGGCCGGGGCGGCCATCACGCCGTTCTTCCCGGTCTACCCTTACGTGGGGGGGTTGTTTGTCATAAACGCCTTTGTGGTGGTCGTCCTGGGAGGCATGGGGAGTTTGGTGGGGGCCTTTGCCGGGGGGTTGATCATAGGAGTGGCCGAGAGCGTGGGTGCCATGTTTCTCCCCGGGGCGATGAAATCCATCATCTCGTTCGGCATCTTCGTAGTGATCTTGCTCTTCAGGCCCATGGGACTGTTCGGGGGGCGTAGTGGCTGAGAAGCCGCGGAGTGAAGGCAGACTGAGGAGATCCATGAGCCCCCGCGCATGGGTCCTCGCCATCCTCGTATTCGCGGGGCTCCACGCGTTGCCGTACCTGTTTCCCAAGATCACCCACAGCCTGATCATGATCCTTCTCTTCTCCCTGATGGGCCAGGGATGGAACGTGCTCGGCGGTTACGCCGGGCAGTTCAGTTTTGGCCACTCCCTCTTCTTCGGTCTAGGTGCCTACACCAGCAGCCTGCTCTTCGTGAAGGCGGGGATCACCCCCTGGATCGGGTTGTTCGGGGCCATAGGAGTCTCCATCTCTGTCGGCCTTTTCATCGGGTTCCTCAGTTTCAGGTATGGCCTGAAGGGGCCTTTCTTCGCCCTCATCATGTTGGCCTTCGCAGAGATCTGTCACATGGTCTCCAAGGGATGGGAATGGGTGAACGGTGCCAGGGGGATCCTCATCCCGCTCAAGGGCAATGCCCCCATCCTCTTCCAGTTCCTGGACAAGGAGCCGTTTTACCTCATCTTGCTTTGGCTGACTGCGGCCTCGATCTTCGTGGTCTGGAGGCTGGAGGGGACCAGGACCGGGCTCTACCTCATGGCGCTAAGGGAAGACCACGACGCCGCAGAAGCCCTTGGGGTGGACACCCTTTGCTACCAGATGAAAGCCATGGCCCTCTCTGCCGGGATGACAGGGCTTGGGGGGGGCATCTACGCCCAGTACCTCCTGTACATCGATCCGGACTCTACCTTCGGCGTGATCAACTCAGTGGAGATCATGCTGCGGCCCATCATCGGGGGACCTGGCACGGTGCTCGGCCCCCTCCTCGGCTCCCTGGTGCTGACCCCACTGTCGGAGGTGACCCGCTTGGCCCTGCAGGCGTACTCAGGGGCCTATCTCATGTTCTACGGGGCCATACTGGTGGCGGTGGTGATGTTCCTGCCCGATGGATTGGCTGGGTTGGTCAGAAGGGGACTGGCCTTGCGCAAGGGAGGGGAGAGATGAGCTCCGAGGCAGGCACCCTTCTTCTGGCAAGCCACCTGACGAAGTCCTTCAGCGGCCTCAAGGCGGTCTCGGATGTCTCCCTGACCGTGAGGCAGGGGGAAATCGTCGGGATCATCGGCCCCAACGGCGCGGGAAAGACCACGTTGTTCAACCTCATCTCCGGGTTCCTGAGGCCTGATGGAGGAACGGTGACCTTCGACGGCCAAAACATTGTAGGACTCAAGCCTCATCGGATCTGTCAGCTCGGCTTGACCAGGACTTTCCAGATCGTGAAGCCCTTTGGCCATCTGACGGCCCTGGAGAACGTCTCGGTGGGGGCGTTTGCCCGATGCAGCGACATCTCCACGGTGGAGAGGAGGGCATGGGATCTCCTCGAATTCGTGGGGCTGGAGAGAAAGGCCCTTTTTGCAGCATCCAGCCTGACCACGCCCGATCGCAAGAGGCTCGAGCTGGCCCGTGCCCTTGCCACGCAGCCCAAGTTGATCCTGCTGGACGAGGTCATGGCAGGCCTCAACCCGGCGGAAAAGGAAGATGTCATAGCCCTGGTGCGCAAGGTGCGCGACTCAGGGGTAGCCGTGCTACTGATCGAGCACGCCATGCGGGTGATTATGGGGCTGAGCGACCGTCTGGTCGTCCTTCACCACGGGGAGTGCATCTTCTCCGGCTCTCCCCAGGAGGCATGCTCGGACCCTGGCGTCATCGAGGCGTACTTGGGCCGACACGGAGTGGCCTGACGGTGACACAGGGGGCCTCGGTAGATGACACGGTGTCGAGGGGTCGGAACGTCATGGGGCTTCTGAACGTCAAGGAAGTGGATGCAGGCTACGGTCAGGTTCAGATCCTGAGGAAGGTGTCGCTGGAGGTGGAGGAGGGAGAGGTCGTGTGCGTGCTCGGCTCCAACGGCTCGGGAAAGACCACTACCGTGCGGGCCTTGAGCGGGCTGGTTCAGATATCCAGCGGGCACATCTACTTTGAAGGGCAGGAGATCACCCATCTTCCCCCTTACGACCGCGTCGCCTTGGGGCTGGTGGTGGTGCCCGAGGGTCGGAAGATATTCCCCACCCTCACGGTCCTGGAAAACCTCCAAATGGGCTCTTACTTGAGATCAGCCAAGGCCAGGAGGGACAGTTCCCTCAGGCGCGTGATGGACCTCTTCCCCGTCCTGGAGGAACGGAGATCTCAGGCAGCGGGGACCCTCTCGGGGGGGGAGCAGCAGATGCTGGCCCTAGGGAGAGGCCTCATGTCCCTTCCCAGGCTCTTCGTCCTGGACGAACCCTCGCTGGGGTTGGCACCTTTGGTGGTGGAAGACATCTTTCGCGTGATCCTGGATATCAACCGCGAGGGGATGACGATCCTGCTCGTGGAGCAGAATGTGGCCCAGGCCCTGGCCATGTCCCATCGGGCATACGTGCTGGAAGAAGGGGCTGTGGGCCTCTCCGGCGAAGGGAGGGCCCTGCTGGAAAACGACCATGTGAAACGGGTCTACCTGGGCATGGGGACATGAGACTTATTCGCCACGGCCATGCCAAGGACGCGCAGGGCCCGCGGCATCCTGGTTCGCATTGGCAAGGATGTGGAGGGGAAAGGAGGTTGCCATGTCGGAGTATCTGACTCGTTTGTCCGAGTTTGCGGAGGGGCTGCGATTCCAGGAACTTCCCTCTCATGTCGTCACCCGTGCCAAGGAGGTGCTGGCGGACACCCTGGCGGTGATCGCGGCCGGGGCACAGGAGCCAGAGGTCCTGGAGATGAGCCGTCGCCTCGTCCCCAGGCCTGGCAATGGTCCCGCGACGCTCCTGGGGCAGGGATATCGGGTCGACGTCCTGAACGCCAGCCTCGTCAACGGCACAGCCGGGACCTTCCTGGAGCTGGACGAAGGAAACCAGTTTGCCCGTGGTCACCCCGCCATACACGTGGTGCCGGCTGTCCTGGCTGTTGCCGAGGCCGAGGGATTTGGGGGAGAGGCTGTAATCGTGGCCCTGGTGCTCGGCTACGAGATCGGGGCGCGCGTCGGGATTGCGTCCAGGATTCGCATGTCCATGCATCCCCATGGGACCTGGGGCACGGTGGGTGCCGCGGTGGCTGTGGCCAAGCTCTATGGATGCGATGCCTCGGCAATGAGGGAGATCATCAATGTGAGTTCCTCGCTGGGCCTGGCCACTAGCAGAAGGACCATGCTGGAAGGAGGCACGGTACGGAACGTCTACTCCGGTGTCTCCAACCAGATGGGCGTTGTCGCTCATCGGTTGGTGGCCTCGGGTTTCACGGGAGAGGCCGACGGGCTCAGCACCGTGTACGGGGGCGTCGTCTCCGAGACCTTTTCGCCAGAGGCGATGACCGAGCAGCTGGGGGAGCGTTACGAGATCAGCCGCAACTACTTCAAGAGACACGCCTGTTGCCGGTACAACCACTCCGCGCTGGACAACCTTCAGGTGATCGTTTCGAGGCTCCCAGGTGGCCGGATCTTGCCGGATCAGGTGGAACGAGTGGAGGTAGAGACATACTCCCTGGCTGCGCAGCTCTGCGACCAGTCCCCGAAGAACATGCTGGCGGCCAAGTTCTCAATCCCTTTTGCGGTAGCGACCTATCTCGTGAACGGCGAGACGGGCGTGCGCGCCTTTCGCCCGCAGCAGGTTGCAAACCAGACCGTGCAGGCATTGGCTAAACGGGTCATTGTCAAAGAGGACCCTGCGCTCACAGCCATGATGCCGGCCAGGCGCCCATCCAGGGTGAGGCTGTTCATGAAGGACGGGACCATCCACGAGGCCGAGACTCACCTGAACAAGGGAGACTTCGAGGATCCCTACTCCCCAGACGAGCTCAGGCGCAAGTACTTCGAGCTGGCCTCGCCGGTTTGGGGAGAGGCAGTGGCAGAGGCGCTCTATGAGGATGTGAGCCGCTTGGAGGATGTCCAGGACATCCGGCGGGTGACCGATCGCCTGATCCATGGCTAGTTATTTGGCTGGAGACTCCCTGTTAAGGGCTTGAAGGTCTCTGAAGGCGTGATACCTGCCGACTCTGACATCCCCATGTGGCAGTGCATCGGGTGACGCGGTGTCGGTCGGCGAGGAGGGCGGTGAAAGGAGCCAGAGGCCCCGCCCCCTCGCTTTGCAAAATACGGCGGTCAGGGCGTGGGGCACCAGGGCGATATCCCGCCAATGGCCCCCTGAAAAATTGATTGACTTTTTCCCAAGGTTGCGTATATTCTAAATAATTTACAAGAGACCCAGATGGAGGACCCCCCTTGACCCTTTCTGAAAGGATCCAGCAGGAATTGGTGCACGCCATGAAGGCCCAGGACAAGGGAAGGCTCTCTGCGCTCCGGATGATCCGCGCCTCTCTCCAGAACCGCGAGATCGATAAACGGGCCCCGCTTACCGACGCCGAGGTAATCGAAACCTTGTCCTCCCTCGTCAAGAAGGGAAGGGAGTCCATCGAGCAGTTCCGATTGGGGGGGCGGGCGGACCTGGTGGAGAAGGAGGAGGCCGAACTCCGAGTCCTGCTCTCTTTCCTGCCCCAACAGATGGATGACGAGGAGATAAGGGGAGTGATCCGCTCGGCGATTCGGGAATTGGGTGCCCAAGGGCCGAAGGATTTGGGGCCGGTGATGAAGTCGGTCATGGCGCGGCTCAAAGGGAGGGCGGAGGGAAAGCTCGTCCAGCAGTTGGCTCGTGAGATTCTGGCCTCGCTGCGTCCTTGATGGAAGGGCCTCCGGAGGTTGTGATTGCCGGGTGGAATTCCTGAGGAGACCATCGCCGAGCTCCTTCGGCGGGCCGACATAGTGGAGGTGATAGGGGAACACGTTGCCTTGAGGAAGGTGGGGGCCGGGTACCAGGGGCTGTGCCCTTTTCATCCCGACTCCAAACCCTCTTTCCACGTGAATGCGGCGCGGCAATTCTTTCACTGCTTCGGGTGCGGGGCAGGTGGCAACGTCTTCCATTTCCTGATGCAGCTCCATCACATGACCTTCCCCGAGGCGGTGAGGCACATGGCCGCCCGGTATGGTTTGAAGATCCCCGAGCGGGAGCCTTCCCCTGAGGAAAAAAGGCGGAGGGAACAGCGAGATGTCCTCCTGGAGGCGAACGAGCTGGCTGCGGCTTTTTTCCGGCGAATACTGCTCGGTCCTGATGGGGAACGTGCCCGCCGCTATCTGCAAGCCCGGGGCATCTCGGAACAAACACAGGAGGTCTTCGGTCTAGGGCTCGCCCCTCCAGGGTGGAAAGGGCTGGTCGATCATCTGAGGCGAAGGGGGTTCTCGCCTTCTGTCGCCGAGCATGCTGGTCTGATCATCCAAAAAGAGGGAGGTGGGCATTACGACAGATTCAGAGGTCGGCTCATCTTCCCCATCCACGACGAAGGGGGACGCGTCATCGGGTTCGGCGGTAGGACACTGAGCGACGAGACGCCCAAGTACATCAACAGCCCGGATTCGGCGATTTTCTCGAAAGGGAAGAACCTCTATGGGCTCCATCTGGCCCGGGGGGCCGTGAGGGAGCTCGAATCGGTGGTGGTGGTGGAGGGATACACGGACCTGCTGGCCCTCTATGAGGCCGGGGTCCGCAACGTGGTAGCCACCCTGGGAACTGCGCTGACACTGGATCACCTTCACAAGCTGAAGCGCTACACGAATTCGGTCATACACGTGTTCGATTCGGACGAGGCTGGGGAACGCGCCACTATGAGGGCGCTGGATTTGTGTCTGGAGCTGGGAATCTGGGGCCGGGTGTTGAGGTTACCTCCTTCCCATGACCCTGACTCCTACGTCCGCCAGGTCGGCGGGGAGGTCTTCAGGAAGGAGCTCGGGAGCGCCATACCGCTTATGGACTACTGGATCCAGCGCGTCCTACCCAGGGGCGATTTGTCGAATCCCGAGGAGAAGATTCGCTGCCTGGAGCAGGTGGTGCCCAGGCTGCGCAAGTTGGCCAACCCCGTAGCGCTGGACCACTATGTGGCGATCATAGCGGAACGTCTAAGGGTGCGGGAAGGAAGGGTGCGGGAGTTGCTCAAGGGGGGGGATCTTCGTGTCTCCCGCACAGCGTTGGAGGAAGCGCCTTGTGAGGACCCGGTGAGGACGGAGAGGCTGTTGCTGAAGGCCGTTCTGTCCAGACCGGCATTGTCACGCCTGTTGCCGGAGGATGCATTGGAGGGGATATCCGACCCGCATCTCCGGGCCCTGGCAACTTTGACGATCAAATGGGCTGAGGAGGGCGGAGGCCAAGATCTCCGAGATCTGGCGGCCAGGGTTCATGAGCCTCCCTTGGCCCGCACCCTCACGGGGCTTTTGGCGGGGCTGGACGAGGTGGGAGATGACCCGCAGCGCCTTTGCGAGCAATGCCTGAAGGACTTCAGGAGGAGACGCATCGAGCATCAAATTCAGCAGTTGAGAACGGCTATCGTTCGGGCGGAGAAGGAAAACGATGCGGAGACAAGCCGGGTCCTTGCGGCGAAGGTGCAGGAGCTTATTTTGCAAAGACAGAGGCTCAGGGGCTCCATGTGAAGGGGCGGCCTTGTTCCAACATATGAGGAGGCGCAACAGGTCACGGGGGGGTGGCGGCATTTTTCTCCCCTTCAAGTCTTGGGCGCTCGATTTTCCGAAGGATTTGGCCTCCGGGGGATGCTTGCCCCCTGCCTCGGTCGGCCTCGGCTCAGCTTCGGCCGAGAGGGCTTCGCCCAGGTGCAATTCCTGGAAAATCGAAGCGCTTTCGCCCTGCCTGCGCCGAGCGGGGCGCCTCAGGCAGGCAAGCCGCTTCGAGAAACGCCGTCACCCTGTGATCACTTACGAGGAGGCGTGGGGTCAATGGCGAAGAAACCCCCTGTTGAGGAATTGAGACAATTGATCGATATGGGTAAGGAAAAGGGTTTTCTTACCTTCGACGAGATCAATGAAGTGGTCCCGTCTGATCTCCTGTCGCCCGACCAGTACGACGATGTGATGACGATGTTCGGGGAGATGGACATCGAGGTGGTGGATGCCATCAAGAAGGTGGAGACCTCTCCCGAACAGGAGCCTTTCGTGGAGGGAGAGGCCCTCGCGGTGGAGGACGAGGAGGATTTCCTCGGCCGGACCAACGATCCGGTGAAGCTCTACCTGCGGGAGATGGGGGCGGTATCGCTTCTGACCCGAGAGGGGGAGGTGCAGATCGCCAAACGCATCGAGAGGGGACAGAAGAAGGTGGCACAGGTCATGCTGCGCAGCCCCATTACGGTCCAGGAGGTGATCTCTCTCGGGGAACAGCTTCGCCGCGGCAAGGTCAAGGTCAAGGATGTCATCCGCGATTTGGATGATGAGGACATCTATATGGTGGAGGACATCCACCTGCGCCGCGTATGTGAACTGGTGGACCGGGTCGCCGCCTTGGACCAGGAGATGAGAGCGCTCAGACAAAAAGTTCCCGGCAACGAGGAGTTGGTCCGGCGCTTCGAGGCCCTTTCAGACCAGATGCAAGAGGCCATCAAGGAGTTGAATCTCAATGATCGTCAGATCGAGGCTATAGTCAACAAACTCAAGGAGTACGTGGATCGCCTAGACGAGCAAGAGAAGGTCCTGTGCGACTGCGCCAGAGAGCTCGGATTGTCCGTGAAGGAGTTCAAGCGGCTCATCCGCAAGAGCAAGAGGACGCCTCGGGAAGTTCAAAAGATCAGCCGCGAACTGAGAGTCTCGGCCCACACCTTCCAGTCCATAGAGGAAAAGGCCCGCCGCGCCATCCAGGGGATCCGCAAGGTCGAACGGGAGGCGCAGATGAGCGGATATCGGCTGAGGCGGGATCTGAAGAAGGTCTTGGAGGGGGAGATGGAGGCCAAGACTGCCAAGAGGGAGCTCGTGGAGGCGAACCTCAGATTGGTGATAAGCATAGCGAAGAAATACACGAACCGGGGGCTGCAATTCCTCGATCTCATACAGGAAGGGAATATCGGCCTCATGAAGGCCGTGGACAAGTTCGAGTATCAGAGAGGATACAAATTCAGCACCTATGCCACCTGGTGGATAAGACAGGCCATCACTCGGGCCATCGCGGATCAGGCGAGGACCATCCGGATCCCAGTGCACATGATAGAGACGATCAACAAATTGATTCGCACCTCCAGATATCTGGTGCAGGAGATCGGGAGGGAGCCGACGCCCGAGGAGATCGCCGAGAAGATGGAGCTCCCGCTGGAGAAGGTGAGGAAGGTCCTGAAGATAGCCAAAGAGCCCATCTCTTTGGAGACCCCCATCGGCGAGGAAGAGGACTCCCACCTGGGGGACTTCATCGAGGACAAGAAGATAGTGTCTCCCTCAGAGGCGGTCATGAGGAGAAACCTGGCCGAGCAGACGCGTAAAGTCCTCGCCACGCTCACGCCGAGGGAGGAAAAGGTCCTGAGGATGCGTTTCGGCATAGGGGAGAAGGCGGACCACACACTGGAGGAAGTCGGTCAAGATTTTGAGGTGACCAGGGAGCGCATCCGGCAGATAGAGGCCAAGGCCCTGAGGAAGCTCAGGCATCCAAGCCGAAGCAAGAGGCTCAAGGCCTTCATAGAGAAGTGAAGGGGCGTGCCCTTCGCGATGCAGGCGATGCCCTGCTGTCCTCTCGGGAGGTCAAACAACACGGCGTGGCATGATCCGGCCTTTTTGCTTTTTGTCTGGGTAGAGGTATAATACGATACCATGGATGCAAACGGGCCCATAGCTCAGTTGGAAGAGCCACCGGCTCATAACCGGTTGGTCCCTGGTTCGAGGCCAGGTGGGCCCACCAAGCGTTGAGCCATGAGGCGATTGACACGTCTTCATCAAAAAAGGCCCCCCCGAGTTCGGCGGGAATCGCCTGCTGAAACGTGCACCCCTTCGGGTGCACGTTTCTTTTTGAAGGCCTCGGAGCGGTGAGGAGACCTCTGGTGCCCGGCATTGCTGTGCACAATGACCTGTGTCTGATCCCCTGACGGTCGGGGAGACGGCTCGGGGCGTTTCTCTCATGGGGGCGGGGATGAGCGCTTCATGATGCATCTTGGGAAACAAAGCTCTCGTCAAATCTCCGGATCGCCGGTCTCTGGAATTGGTGTCGGCTGGGAGGTGGCCGTTGGACGAACAGCTTAGATGGCTTGTAGAACTTCAAAGGAGCGACACGAGACTCATGGAGCTCCGCAGGCTGCGGACCGAGCTGCCCTTGGAACTGGAGCGGATCGCCGAAGAGATCCAAAGACAGCGTGCGCAACTGAACGAGACCCGGGAGCAACTGGAGGGGCTCAAGCTTCTTCGCAGAAAGAGGGAGAAAGATCTCGAGGTCGAGCTCGAGAAGGTCAAGAGGTCCCAAGCGCGGCTCTACGAGGCCAAGACGAACAAGGAGTACCAAGCCCTCCTCAAGGAGATAGAATCGGTCAAGGAGACCATCGGGCAACTGGAAGAAGAGATACTCCTCTTGATGGAGAAGATTGACGAGACGGTGGCGAAGCTCAACGCCAGCGAGCAGGCCTTCAGGGAGGAGGAAAGAGGGCTTTCGGCTCAGAGGGATTCCATCGCCGCGGAGATCGGGGGTTTGGAGTCCCAGGAGATGCAGTTACAAGAGCAAAGGGAAAAGGTCGCCTCCCAGGTCGACCCGAATTGGATGGCGGTATACGTCAAGGTCGCCAAGAGGTACGGAGGCCTAGCGGTGGTCCGGGTGGACGGAGGCACCTGCCAGGGGTGTTTCCTCAGCATACCACCGCAGCTCTACAACGAGATCTTGAAGAACGGTCCCGTGGTGCAGTGTCCCTTCTGTGGCAGGTTCATCTATCACGAGCCAGTCGGATCATCCTAGCGGGGGTCGTGAAAGCCCCTGGCGTTTGCACTGTTTGCCCGGTCATAGTCGATGTATCGGAGGGATCTCGAAGATCGGGAGGTGTCCGGTATAGGCAGGAAAACGTCGAGCGATGTATAATAAAGACAACGAGGTCGAAGTGCCCCGCATGGTCGCCGGCTCCATTTCGGGGCGGGAGGAAAGTCCGAGCTCCACAGGGCATGGTGCTCCGTAACGCGGAGTCCCGGTGACGGGAAGGAAAGTGCCACAGAGAACAGACCGCCCGCCGATGGCGGGGCAGTCCGCCAGCGGCGGGCAAGGGTGAAACGGTGAGGCAAGGGCTCACCAGACCGCCGGGCGACCGGCGGTGCTCGGCAAACCCCACCAGGAGCAAGACCGAATAGGAGGGGCTCTCCGCCTGCGGAGAGACGGATGGCCCGTCCGATCCCCTCGGGTGCGGTCGCTGGAGGTCCCAGGCAACCGGGGCCCTAGAGGAATGACCATGGCCCGCCCGGAGGAGGCTCCGAGCGGGAACAGGACTCGGCTTACAGGGGCACTTCGGCCTCGTACCGCACGGCTTCAAGACGCCCGCGGGACGGGTTCTGCCAGGGTGGATGAACCCGGGGGCGAGGCGGGAAACGCCTTCACGGCCGTCCCCTCTGATACCGGTTCACCGCTTGGCGGTGCTCTTCGAGGGTCCTGGAGAAGGTGTGGGATCCGTCGTTCCTGGAGACGAAATAGAGGTATCCCTCATCGTATGGGAAGAGGGCGGCCATTATCGCCTTCAGCCCCGGGTTGCATATCGGGCCCGGCGGAAGTCCAGGGAGCAGGTAGGTGTTGTAGGGGTGGAACGTGGCCAGGTCCTTTTTTCTGAGATCCCCGTCGAAACTCTCCAGACCGTAGATCACGCAGGGGTCGCTCTCCAGACGCATCCCCAGCTTCAACCTCCGATGTAATACCCCTGAGATCAGGGGCCGCTCGCTGGCCAGCGACGCCTCCTTCTCGATGATAGATGCCAGCGTGACCGTCTCCAGGACTGTCCAGCCCAGTTGGCTCGCTCTGGCCTGCAAGGAGGTATCGAAGACGTCGTGAAAGCGCTTGACCATTGTCCGTATGATCCTTTCCTCTCCTTCTCCAGGGGGAAAGAGATACGTGTCCGGGAAGAGGAATCCTTCCAGCGAGGATGCTTCGAAGCCGAGCAAGGCCGCTACGAAGCTGGTATCCCTGGTCTGCTGGATGAAAACGGATTTGTCTGCCAGCCCTTCCGAAGCCAGGCGCTCAGCGATCTGTCCGACCGTCAAGCCCTCCGGAACAGTGATCCGTCGCAGAAGGGCCTTGCCCCTGGTGATGCGATCCAGTATGTCCCGAGGGGAAGCCGGGCCATCGAACCGATAGCCGCCAGCCCTCACATTGCCTTGGTCTCCCCTCAAGATGGCCAATGCGACGAAGGCCGGGCGGCTCAACAGGAGCCCCTCGCGATGGAGCAAAGAGGCCACCCCTTTCAGACCTAACCCGGAAGGGATGTCCAGCTCTCTCGGAAAGGGTGGCTTTCCGTACGGCATGAACCACAGGAGCCACGAAAGATATCCCAAGAAGGAGGCCACACCCCCCAAGAAAAGAGCCACCCGAGCAGCCATGTTCAGCCTCATCACCGTTTCAGCTCAAGACCGTTTGCCGTCCGCGTATCGGCAATGTAGCCGAAGGGGGCAGGACCCACAATCAGGTCTCCCCGGCCTGCACACGGTCCTGCCCAAATGGATCATATTGATGTGAAGGGCCTGCATAGAATCGGGCGGGATCATGCCAGCGAGGATATCGTGAGCCCGATCCGCAGTGGTGCGCTCGCTCACCCAACCCAGCCTCTTGGCGACCCGGAGGACATGGGTGTCTACAGGGAAGGCAGGGTGCCCGAGCTCGAAGAGGAGCACGCATCTTGCGGTCTTTTTTCCTACCCCGGGGATGGCCATGAGGACCCTTTCGGCATCCTCGGCGCTGAGCACCCTGAGCCATTCCAAGGTCACCCCCCCGTTTGCCGCCTTGAGGTCTTCGAGCAGGCTGATGATCCTGACGGCCTTGGCATGTGCCAGCCCTCCTGTCCGGATGGCCTGTTCCACACCCTGGACGCCAGCGGCCAATGCCTCGTCCCACGTCGGAAATGCCGCCTTCAGCCCGGCAAAGGCCCGGTCCCGGTTCGTGTCGCTCGTATTCTGAGAAAGGATCGTCAGGATCAGGGCCTCCAGGACGTCCCCCAGGGGCGGCTTCGTTGGCCTTCCGTATGCCCTCTCCAGGGACCGGATGACCTCTTGGACGATGTCATCGCTGGGCCGCAAGACGCCTCCCTCTCCTCCGGGTTATCCAAACGTAGGTGGCCGGGAGCCCCAAGGAGACCCATACGCCCAGGACCGCGTACCGAAGAAACAGGAATCCGTCCCCGACAGGGAGGGCGGCCTTGAGAGAGAGGGCGAGGGCGGCTCCTGCGAACCAGCCCCCTAGACACTTGCCCACCTGGTGCATCCACGGGGCCTCTGTAGAAAAAGCCAACCAGTGGGATTCGACAAGATATCCCATGCAGAAACCCCACATAGCCCCTGAGGCCATGGCTTGAAACGGATTGGCTCGGAAAAGGAAGATAATGGCCGGCACCGCCACCCCAGCCCAAGGGAGGATCCTTCCCGCCCAGACCTTGGGCCTTGCGGATACGCGGTGGTCCACCCAGACCATGCCTGCCAGCAGGCATGCCCCAAAGATCCATCCGCCGACGATATCGATGGGGAAGTGAAGCCCCAGATAGATGCGAGAGAGAGAGATAAGCAAGACTGCGGCGCCCAGGAGCCAAGGTTTCGACCTCCATGGCTCTTTGCGGCCAAGCCATCCCCAGAAAACCACGGCGTTTTGAGCGTGACCGCTCGGAAAGGAGTAGCCGTTGCCTGAGGAACGGTAGAGTACCCGCACCCGCTCGCTGTCAGGCCTAGGGGTCTGAAAGAGCTCCTTCAGGGTGCTGTTGAGGCAGGCCGACAGCAGGAAAACCAGGGCGAGTCTCACTCCGTGGCGTCTGTCGGAACACCAGTAGTAAAGAGGCACGAAGAGCAGAAAAAAGGTCTCGCTGCCAAGGAAAGAGGCACAGATCGCCAGCCAGTCCAGCCACGGTGTTTGGACCGATTGGACGCGCATGATCAAGTCATATCCACAGATGAACTCGTCCATGAATCAGGATCACGAAGAGGCGCTTTCGAACATGATGCCGCCCTGGCCTTTCAAGAACTGCTCCAGGCCCTTGCGGTGGGTGACCGACATCTCCGAGAACTCGATGCCCAGAAGGAGTGCGGGGACCTGGCCATCCTTCTCAAGAACGATGTTGCGCAGCCGGCCCAGGGAGCGTATGGGACCCCATGGATCTGGCAGCCGGATCTCCAACCTCAAGGTGCAACCCAGTGGAAGCCCTTGCAGGGAGGGCTCTTGGACGCGCAGTCTGAGGCCCGAGATAGAGACATCGACGGATGTGCAGCGGAAAAGCTTACCCCGAAACTGTCCGGAAACTGGCGCGCTCGCAGCGACCGAGAGGGTCACATCGAGCTTTTCATTGTACCTGGGGTGCCTGCGTCTCTCCGAGAATCCAGTGGCGCTCCTCCTCGATTCGAGTTCGGCCATGCGTTGCCGGTAATACCCTTCCAGGAGACCCTTTATCTTCGGCGACCTGAGGACGATCTCCCGCATCGCGTCGAAACTCAGCTCGCAAAGGAGGACTTCCTCAACGGCCTGCACCGTCGCGCTCCTAGGGGCCCCCGTCAAGAATGACATCTCCCCGAAGAACTGGTTCTCCGAGAGCACGCCCACCGGGATTTCCCTCCCCCCTTGGCCGTAGGTGAGGACCCTGACCTTGCCATCCAGGATGATGAAGAGAGACTTGCCCCTGTCCCCCTGCCGGATGATCGTCTTTCCCCGGTCGAAGACAACGAGCCTGGCCGCGCTTAGGACCAACTCGAGCCCCTCTCTGTCCAGATCGGAGAAGATGGGGACAGAAGAGATGGCCTCGGCCAGTCTGGCCGACCGCCTGGCCCTTTCGCTCCTGGCCACTGCGGGAGTCATGTCCGTCCTGGACAACTCCTGCGTCTCTACCAGGGCGGTCTGCTCTGGTGGGATCTCCTCCAGCACGTATCGAAGAGGGACCTTTCCGATCCTCAGGATGTCCCCTGCATTGAGAATCGCCTTCCTGACCGGCTCTTCCTTGACGAAGGTCCCGTTGCGGCTGCCGAGGTCTTCCACCACTGTCTGTCCCTCCCACTGATAGAGCACCGCGTGCCTCCTCGACACGCTGGGGTCGGACAGGCGAATGGTGTTGGATGGACCCCGGCCGATGGTCACCCGTCCCTCCAGCGGGAAGACGCGACCGGCCACGAGCCCTTTCTCCAGCACGAGATAGGCCTTTGCCATTCCCAGCCAGCCTCGGTCTACAAGGAATGCCTCCCATCGGAATCCATTATCAGGAGCGCCGGCTGAAGTCAAGTTCCTTCAGGTTCCTTTCGGTTGGCCCTTCCGCCGTCCGCCACCACCCGATGATTCCTCGCGTTTCGTTGTCACCGCCTCGGGGTCGTAGTACCATTGGCAGACGAGCACGGGAGCCGGGAGACAGCAGGGTTGTCGGCGGGAGGCTGATATGGAGGCAGTGCTGTACGTAGTGGGCGCGCTGTGGATAGTCGTTGGGAGTTTCGTTGTCCTCTATACGGAGAAGGCGAGGAGGTGGTCGAGGGCGATTCTGAGGGCTATCTCGTTGAAGGCCGTGGCCTTGCTGGCCATCGTGACGGGGGTGCTGCTCATGCTCTCCGCCCCTTGGAGTCACTCCTTGTGGCTAGTGGAGGCCTTGGGGGCCCTGGCCCTGATCGAGGGGGCCTTGCTTCTGCTCCTCAGGGGGGAGAGGGGGGATTGGCTTTCGAACTGGTGGATGGAAAGGGCCTCCGACGTGACCTGGCGCCTGGGCGGGCTGATCGGGGTCATCCTGGGGGTCTTCCTGGTCCTTCGGCTGTGAGGTCCCACAGGCCGACCATTGGGTTACGGCGAGGGGCCTCTCTTCCGTTTTTTTTCTCCGCCCTTTGCGGCTGCAAATCTCGGGGGGAAGGCGGATCTCCACCGTCCTGGAGGAGATGGCCGTTGTTCCTCCAAGGCTCGAGGCCATGGCTATGAGCTCGTCATCACTGCCAGGATCTACCTAAGGCACAGCCCTGCCCTCGTCCCCCAGGAGCAACGGGAGGAACCGGCCGATCA
>Ga0068707_1000247_pt1 | contig 32531 bp, 31 predicted proteins | sample YNPNPMetaG_FD_66600 | JGI IMG/M metagenome (GOLD analysis project Ga0068707, IMG submission 66600) | Anoxygenic and chlorotrophic microbial mat microbial communities from Yellowstone National Park, USA - YNP NP MetaG | ecosystem: Environmental > Aquatic > Thermal springs > Hot (42-90C) >... | reverse complement strand
AGGACTATGTCCAACGGTTTGATCTTGTAATTGATCTTGGCCAGGGACTCCTTGACGTCGTCCACTGTCAGCAGATATCCCCTGCCGAAGTGCCTGACGTCTATGCGCACGCCGTCGCTGATGCACCATCTGAGGTCCACCTGGTCTATGGTCTTGGAAGGTTTGCCCTCGGATGTGGGACCGAAGTGCCACGGGGCATCCAGGTGTGTGGCCATGTGGGTGATGCCGTGATATTCCTCCCAGGCAAGGGCCATGCCCTGGGGGAAGTCGTCCTGGGCCAGCCCCAGGGCCTTGCCGAGAAAGCGGGCCCCCTCCTTATGGTCCATGTATCTGATGTCGGGCTGAAAGCCGGTATAGTTGCAGTTCTCCAAGGGGATGGAAAGGTCTATGATCTGTTTTATCCTCATGGCGCGCTCCTTTCTGTGGTCTCGACCAACGTCCGCATGAAGTTCAAGTCTCGCCTCCCGCAACTGCTCACGCGGGGCATTGGCCTGTTCGTCCGTTTTGTCTGTTTCGTCTATGGCCGATTTCCGGGGGATTCGGGGGATCCCTGCCCCCTCCCTCGGTCGGCCTCAGCTCAGCTTCGGCCGAGAGGGCTTGCCCCAGGTCCAAATCCTGGAAGATCGAAGCGCCTCCGCCAAGCCGCTCCGAGAAACGCCGTCACCCTGTGATCACCTACCGCCTCCCAAAGGCCTCTCGGGCCAGCTCGGCCCGTGTCACACGTACAACATCCCGCCGTCCAGGAGTATGGACTGCCCGGTCATGCCGTCGGACTCCTCGGAGGCCAGGTAAACGGCGAGTGAGGCGATCTCCTCAGGCTGCAGCCATCGCCTCATGGGGACCCGCTGCGTAACCCACTCCAAGGCCTCCTGAGGGGTCACCCCCATGATCCGGCCGTGCCCCTCCCCGAAGACGGACTTCATGTCCGTCTCCACCAGCCCGGGGCAGATGGCGTTGACGGTTATCCCGTGAGGTGCCATCTCGAGGCCGGCACACCGGGTCAAAGCGACCAGCCCGTGCTTGGAGATGTTGTATGCGCTCTGGTTCATGGAGGCCCATTTGCCGGCAGTGGAGGCGATATTGACCACCTTGCCCTTCTTGCGCTCGAGCATGTGCCTCAGGACGAGCTGCGTGAGGACAAAGGGGCCGTAGATGTTCACCTTCATGATGCGGTCGAAATCCTCGTAGCTGTAGTCGACGAACCGCGAGGGCTTGTACACCCCCGCGTTGTTGACCAGGATGTCGATCCCTCCCAGGGCAGCGATCGCCCTCTCCACCATCTTCTCCACGGCATCGCGATCCGCTATGTCCAAGGGGTAAAGCTCCACCTTGCGGCCCGCCCCGGACGCCAGCCGTCGGGTCTCCTGGAGCGTCTCCAATCGGGTGGCACACAAGAAGAGATCCGCCCCTTCCTGGGCGAACCTAACGGCGATGGCCCTCCCGATGCCTCTGCCGGCCCCGGTTATCAATGCCCTTCGGTCCTTCAACCTCTGCGACGAACCCTTTGCGTCCATGTCGATCCTCTCCCGGATTCCCTCGCTTGGATAACCTCCCGTGCAATGGGGGCGCGAGCGGCCCTGATGTATGTCCCCTTGTTCGCTCTGCGCAACGGTCATGCCCCCGGCAGATCATGGGCGACCAAGGGCCCGGCCCTAGCTCGACTCGTAGGTCTTTTCGAAGACCTTTCCCTTGGTGGTGGTGCGAGCCAGTTCCTGCGGCTCCAGCCAGATGATCCTCGGCCTCACCTTGATCTTGGAGCTCATGGCGTCCTCTATCTCGCCCCTGAGATCGTCCAGTTTCTCCAAAGGGGTATGAACGCCCCGCTCTATCTTCAGCTTGAGGGGCGGCACCACCCTGGGGGGCGGTTCGTCCAGGACTATCCTGAACTGCCCCGTCACCCTGGGGACGAAGGACTGTATTACATCGGCGATCATGCTCGGATACACCATGACACCTTTGACCTTGAGCATGTCGTCGGTACGGCCGACCACCCTGTAACGAAAACCGCTCATGCCGCAGGGGCACGGCTCGGTGTAGATCTCGAAGATATCCCCAGGAGCGAACCGGACCCAGTAAGCCCAACCCTCCCCCTCGATCATGGTCATCAGCACCTCGCCTCTCTGGCCATGCTCGAAGGGAAGCGGTGCCTTGGTGTCCGGATCCACCAGCTCGACGATCATGAAATCATCCGCCACCTGGTGCATGCCCTGATACTCCGGGTGGTTGCAAGAGACCCCGAGGGCCGCCCCGAAGTCGTAAAGCCTGGCATTGTAGCCCGTCTCGATCCTCTTTCGGACCTCCGGTATCCCGGCCCCCGGCTCCCCGGCCGCGAGGATGGTCCTTATGCCAAGCTCGGAGACGGGGACCCCGAGGACCTCCGGAGACCTCTCCATGAGGTACTGGACCAGAGAGGGGGTGCCCGCCAGGGCAGTGGCCCTGAAATAACGGGCGTTCTTGAGGATCCTCTCGGTCCCTGACTCGGCCCCGACGGGCAGGCACAAGGCCCCCACCTTGTAAGGCCCTATCATGGTGGGGATGCCGGCGATGGTCATGCACAGCCCGAAGGCCCAGAGGATCCTGTCTTTGGGCCTGATACCGGCCCTCCAGGCGTACCTCGCGCACACCTCCCCGTAAAGGTTCCAGGCGTCGTTGTGGGTCTGGGCATAGGGCTGAGGCTCCCCGGTGGTCCCGCTGGTGGTGGACATCAAGTTGAGATCCTCATAGGCGTTTATGGGCAAGAGCTCGTCCAGGGCGGAGATGATGTCCCCTTCGTGCCTCTCCACCATCGCCCGCCAGTCGGCCTTGGTCATGGGGGGGCATGCGATCCTGAACTCCTCGAAGGTCTTTATCCTGTCTTCGTGGACGCCGTTATCCCTGAAGAGCCTGGAGAAGTAGGGAGATTTCTCCCTCAGGAGCGCTATTCGTTTCCTGAGCTTGTGATCCTGGATCTCCCTCATCTCAGGGGTGTTGAACTTGGGCTCGACCTCCATGTTCCAGTAAGGTCTTTCCTCGCCCATCGCACTGCCCTCCCGGTGTGACCCCGATGGGGGGAAAATCAGGCTCCTACCCCGAGATAGGTCCTCTTGACCTCCTCGTTGTCCCGGATGCTTTCGCTGTCCCCTTGATACTCGATGATCCCGTTGTCGATGATGTAATGCCAATCCCCGACCGCCAGGGCCAGCTTCAGGTTCTGCTCCGCCAAAACGAGAGGGACCTTCTTCCCCTTGAGCTCCATGATCACGGAGCCGATCTGCTCCACGATGATAGGGGCGAGGCCCTCGGTGGGCTCGTCCATGAGGATCAGCTGGGTCCTACCCAGGAACACCCTGCTTATGGCGAGCATCTGGAGCTGCCCCCCGCTGAGGAACTGGGCCTTCTGCTTGCGTCTCTCCCCGAGTATGGGGAAGAGGCCGTAGACCTTCTGCAACTCGGCCCGAGGATCGTCGACCCCAGCCTTGGCCATGGCCAGGCGGAGGTTCTCCTCCACCGAAAGGGTTGGGAAGACCCCTCGGCCTTGAGGGATGATCTTTATCCCCTTCATGAAGATCTGGTGTGGTCTCAGGCCCGAGATCACCTCCCCGCGGAACAGGATCTCACCCGAACGCGGCGGGGTCAGTCCCATGACGCTCCTGATCAAGGTGGTCTTGCCCGCGCCGTTTCTCCCGAGAAGGGAGACCACTTGGTTCTCCGCCACGGCCAAGGATACCCCGTGGAGGATATGGCTGGGACCATAGTAGGTGTCTATATCCTTGACTTCCAGGGCGTTCATAGTCCTCCCAGGTAGACCCTCCTCACCTCCGGATTGTTCTTGATCTCCTGCGGCGGACCCTCCGCGATCTTGGTGCCGTAGTCGAGGACCACTATGTTATGCGAGATGTTCATCACCAGGTGCATGTCATGCTCGATGAGCAGCACCGTCACACTCCTGGATATCTCCTCGATGAGGTCCATGGTCTGTGCGGTCTCCGCGGGCGACATGCCCGAGGTGGGCTCATCGAGGAGGAGTAGTTTCGGGTCCGTGGCCAAAGTCATGGCGATCTCCAAGTGGCGCTGGTCCCCGTGACTCAACTCCCTGGCAGGCCTGTCCCTGTGTTGCGCGATGCCGATACGCCTTAGGATGCCTTCGGCCTTTTCCGCCAGGCCGTCGAAGGTCGCAGAACCCTTCCTCAAGGAGATCCTCTCGGGCAGGCGGGACTGGCAGGCAAGGAGCACGTTTTCCATGACCGTGAGGGAACCGAACACATTGGTGATCTGAAAGGACCTGGCCAGCCCCATCTGGGAGATCACGTGAGGTTTGAGGCCGCTTATCTCCTTGCCTTCGAAGATGATCTTCCCGCTGCTCGGTGCAAAGCGGCCGCTGATCACGTTGAAAAGCGTGGTCTTGCCGGCCCCGTTTGGGCCGATGACGGAGGTGAGCTGGCCTTCGGATACACAAAAATCCAGATCCCTGATGACCTGGAGCCCGCCGAAGTTCTTACAGAGCCCCTTTACCTCTAACAACATGGCTGAAGACCTGTGACGGCAAGGCCCTCTTGGCCAAGCCCAAGATCCCTTCCGGTGAAAACAGTATGAAGACAACGTACACAGCCCCGAGGACCATGAGCCACGTGTCGTGCATCCATGTGCTCAGCACATCGCCCAGGTAGATGACGAAGGCCGCCCCTATGACCGGACCGATCAAAGTGCCCATTCCCCCCAGGAGGTCCATGATGAGGATCTCCCCCGAGAGCCCCCAGTGATAGACCGAAGACGAGACGAAGTTCTGGTACCCTGTGAAGAGGCACCCCCCCACCCCACCGTAGACCGCGGAGATGACGAAGGCGGTGAGTATGCAGCGATGGACGTTGAAACCCAGGAACTCGGTCCGCTCCTCGTTTTCGCGGATCCCCACCAGGGCCCTTCCCAGGGGCGAACGGACTATGTGGCGCGCCACCACGTATGCGAGCACCAGGAAGAGCAGTGAGAAATAGTAGTAGACCGTGCGGTTCCCCAGGTCCAGGGGGATTCCCAAGGTGGGCTTCGGGATCCCAGGCATCCCGTCGGCGGCCCCCACGAACTGCCAGGAGTTGAAGAAGAGGTAGAAGAACTGGGCGAAGGCGAAGGTCAGGAAGATGAAGTAGAGCCCCCTGCTCCTTATGCAGAGATAGCCGACCAGCACCCCGAGCATAGCGCACGCCGCCACGCTGGCCCCGAGGGCGAGCCAAATGGACGGGGAGACATGCTTGAAGAGTATCCCTGCCACGTAGGCCCCGCTCCCGAAGAACATGGCGTGCCCGAAGGAGGCCATGCCACAGTAACCCAGCAGGATATCGAACCCCAGGACCACGACACCGAAGACGAAGATGCGTACGAGCAAGGAGACGTAAAACTCGCTCACCACGGTGCCGGCCCCCAGCGGAAAGAGGACGAGGAGGGCCAGGAGCACCACGGCCAGGTACCGCTTGTAATCCGCCGCCGCCCTCATGGTCCTATACTCAAAGGCCTGGGCACCGCTCAAACCCCCCTGACCAAGCCTTCCGGCCTCCAAAGGAGGATCGCCACCATGACGATGTAGACCGTGAACTTGCTGAAGCCGGGCATCAACTGGGCGCCGAAGGACTCCGAAAGCCCCAGGATCAGCGCCCCGAGCACCGCCCCCCGGAAGCTGCCCAGGCCGCCGATCACCACGGCGATGAGCCCGCCTATCACCAGGTCAAGATCCATGACCGGGTTCAGGTTCCTCATGGCCCCGAGTATGACGCCGGCCACGGCCGCCAAGGCCGACCCCAAGGCGAAGACCAAGGTGAATACCCTGGACATGTTGATCCCGAAGGCCTCCACCAGCTCCCTATTGTGGATCCCGGCCCGCAGGATGACGCCCCAAGTGGTCTTGGTGATGAAGAGCCACAGACCCAGGGCCAGGGCCGCGCTGAAGAAGAAGACGAACAACCTGAACTTGGGGTAGTACACCCCCAAGATGTTGACCGGGCCCTGCAGGGAGCCAGGCTTGTCGATCCCCAGGGCATCCCCCCCCCAGGCGTACAGGACCACGTTGGCGATGATCATCGCCACGCCGTAGGTCAGGAAAAACTGTAGCAAGGGGTTCCTGGCGTAAAGGGGCCTCAGCGTGAAGAGCTCTATCAACAGGCCCAATAGGCCCACGACGAGGGGGGAGAGGATCAGGGCCCACCAGAAGTTGAACTTCAGCAGGATCAGGGTGTAGGCGAGGTACGCCCCCAACATGGCCAGGGAGCCGTGGGCGAAATTCACCACGCCCATTACCCCGAAGATGAGGGAGAGGCTGGATGCAACCAAGATGAGGGCTGACCCTATGGTCAGCCCGTAGAGAAGGTTGGTGACGAAGACCTCGAAGCTCATCGAAAACCGGCCTACAGCTTGCACTCGCCGCCGGGGCCGGTGGCGTCCCCAGGGGTGGTGACAGGCCCGAGCTCCGCCACAACCACCGGTGTGAGTTTCCCTCCGACCTTCTTGACCTGCCTGATGTAACCGGGATGCACTATGACGTGGTTGGGCCCGTAGCTGCATTGCCCCCTCGGTCCGACCCATTTTCGTTTCTCTATGGCGGCGATGAGCTTCTCGTTGTCAGGGTCCCCTCCGGTCTGGTCCAGGGCGTAGGTGATGGTCGTGCCCACCTCGTAGCCGATCATGGCCGGGTCATCGGCCTCCATCTTGGCGAACTTGAGGTAGGCCTCCTTGAATTCCACGTTTTCCTTGTGCGGGAGGGTAGGGGCCCAGTGGAAGATGTCGTACATCCCCTCGGCCGCGTCACCTATGGCCTCGCAAAGCTTCTCGGAGTAAGACCCTATGGTGGTCACGAAGGGGATGCCCTCCTTCTTCAGACCGAATTCGGCCAACTGCTTGGTGAAGTTGACGCAATCGGTCCCCCCCAGGAACCCCCCCACCACCTTGGGTCTCGGCTTGGCATTCATGATCTGGGAGAGAAAAGGGGCGTACTCCGAATGTCCAAGGGGGGGGTAGGCCTCGCCCACCACGGTCCCTCCCTTTTTCAGGTAGATCTCCTTGAACCAACCGCAGATGTCCCGGCCCGTGCTGTAGTCGGAGCCGATGAGGAAGATCTCCTTTCCCAGATGGTCGAAGACCCAAGGCACACCCGGGGCGCTGGCGCTGTAAGTGGTGTGGCCGCACATGAAGGTGTAACGGGAGCAATTGGATCCGGCGATCTTGACGTTCCCACCGTAGACCAGAAGCATCAACTTCTTCTTCGTCTTGCAGTACTCGGAGACGGCCAGGGCCGTGTGGCCGGCGGTGGGCCCCACAAGTACGTCAACCCCCTCTTTTTCCACGAGCTTCTGGGCCTTTTCCACCGCGACCTCGGGCTTGTTCTGGTCGTCCTCTGCGAAGAACTTGACGACGTCTCGGTACTTGGACTGGTCAAAGGCCAGGCGTATCGCCTTGTCCGCCCGCTCCCCCACGTAGGAGAATGCCCCGGAGTAAGACTGGACCATCCCCACCTTGATCTCCTTGGCCGCCCCCCTGGCCACGAAGGGGCCGGTCAATGTGCCCGCGGCGGCCAGGGCCCCTGCGGCCGCTGTGGTCTTGATGAAATCCCTCCTGGTCACGCTCATGTCCCTCTTTGCCATGGATTCCCTCCTTTTTGCTATGTCTAGGACATCACCACCATGGGGAGCCCCCGGACCATAAGGACCGAGTTGCCCCCCGATTTGCAAACGTCCGACACGGGGCCGCGGGCTCCATTCGCCCCATGAACCGATTCGGCTTCGCGAGGAGGGGATTCCCAGCCTTCCTCCTGGAGGGCAACGCCACTCTTTCCGGCCCGTGTCCTTGGCTCGAACCACCGCCTTGGGACTGGATCCGCGACAGCAACGATCTTGATTCTTGAGCTTATATGCGGATTAGGGAAGGATGTCAAGGCCGATGATCGGGCGGTTTCTTCCCCTCGTCCGCAGCGTACCCAAAGCTCATCATGGTGGGATGCGCGACGGAGACTCGGCGATGGACGGTCTCGGCCACCCATTGCCAGCGCAGGCCGCTGGGCCCCGACGGTGACGTGCGTGATCGCCCCCGCCCCGGTGGTACAGACGGTCGTTCCGGGGTCACCTAGTGCCGCGGCTCGGAGACGGCACGGTGACCATTGCGGCCCCGGCCTTGGCGTGTCTTGAAGAATTCTGGGTCGATCTCGCGCAAGGCGCGCTCCAGGCTCTCCAGCTCGGGGCTGTGGTCATCGGAGTGGGCCAGGGCGTGGTACTTGCCGATGAGGGCGTACCTGTCCTTGGGCGCATGGCGCAGGATCCTGTCGTAGCATGCCACTGCATCCTCGATCCGCCCCTGCCGGCGGTAAGCGTCTCCCAGTCTGTTGAGGATGTAAAGATTGTTCGGATCCACCTCGAGGAACCTCTTCCATGTCTCTATGGCCTCTTCGCGGCACTCCTTGCCCCTGTAAGCGTCAGCCAATCCCCCGAGGGCGAAGGTGTTCTTCTTGTCGAGGGCCAACGCACGCTGGTAATACTCTATGGCCTGATCCCACTGCCCGTTTCTGCGGTGGGCGTCCCCGAGTCGTGTCAGCAGGAAGACGTTGGTGGGGTTGTGTTCCAAGGCCTGCGTCCAGATCTCCATGGCCTTGTCAGGATCGGACTTGGCAGCGAAGCAGTCACCCAGCCCCACCAAGGTATAAGGATTCCTGGGATCCACCTCGAGGGCCCTTTGATAATACTCGATCGCCTTATCCCACTGCTCTTGCCTCCGGTACTGATCCGCGACCTTGTTGAGGATGTATATGTTGTCCGGGGCACGCTTCAGGAGTTCGTTCCAGTGGCAGAGGGCCCCATCCACGTCGCCCTTGCCCAGGTGGGCATCCCCCATCCCGGCCAGGGCGTAGACGTTGTCGGGGTTGGTGTCCAGGATCCTCTTGAAGTATTCCATCGCCCGATCGAATTTCTTCATCCGGAGGAAACAATTGCCTATCCCGTTGAGGGAGATCTCGTCGTCGGGTTCTATCTCCAGGACCGACTGATACTTGGCGATGGCCTCGTTGTACTGGCCGGCTTGGCGGTATGCCTCGGCCAAGCTCCTGATCAAGAGCGTGTGGTGGGGGAATCTGGATATGCCCTGCTCGAGCTGTTTGATGGCCTGGTGACCCTTTCCCTCTCTGATGAGGCGATGGGCCACGCGATAGATGTCCGAGGCGCTCTGGCGTTTTCGATTGGGTCTCAACACGGCGTGCTGCTCCTCCCTCGGGATTCCCTGGTCACGCAGTGCAGGACAAGGCCCATGCTCGAGGCCCCTCTGCTGCCCCCTATCTCCTGAAGACCGGAAAGGGATATAGGACATCCTGACCGGGGCCTGGCGGGCTCCAAAGGGCGTCTTCTGGAACGAAAGTGCATCCGCTAGGCATCCCGAGATTTTGTGTCAATTGTAAGGTGCCTTTCACCCCTTGTCAATCGTCGAGAGGCTCGTTTTCAGCGGCTGCTTCTCCGTGGGCAGGGGATGGCGCGAGCTCGTTATCCGGGCCCCTCCGGGCACGACGCCCGCCCCGGAGCCTCAGCCACGATCCCGGGGAAGCTGGATCCGGTGTTTCCGGATCTTGTAATGTATCCCCCTCGGAGTGAGTCCCAAGAGCTGGGCGGCCCTCCTCTGCACCCAGTTCGCCCGTTCCAGGGCCTGGAGGATGAGATCCCGCTCCAGCTCCTTCAGCCTCACCCCTCCCGGGGGAAGCTGGATCGAACGACTGCGCACATGCCCCGAGGAGCCCGGCGGGAGCATCAGGTCCTCGGGGGAAATGGCCTCCCCCCGGCAGAGGAGCACAGCCCTTTCCACCACGTTCTCGAGCTCGCGCACATTGCCGGGCCAAGGGTAAACCTCGAGGCGTTCCATGGCGGACGGTTGAAATCCTTTGGGGCCGCCCGGCCTTTCGCCGCCATACCTGCGCAGGAAGAATTCTGCCAGCATCGGTATGTCCTCTCTTCGTTCACGAAGGGGCGGGATATGGATCGGCACCACGCATAGGCGGTAGTAAAGGTCCTGCCGGAATCGCCTCTCCTCCATGGCGCGCCTCAGGTCCTGGTTGGTGGCAGCCAGGACCCTCACGTTCACCCGGATCGTCTTGGAGCCGCCCAAACGTTCGAAGCTCCCCTGCTCGAGCACCCTCAAGAGCTTGCCTTGGACCGCCGGGGCCATATCCCCCACTTCGTCGAGAAACAGGGTCCCCCCGTTGGCCTGCTCGAAGCGACCGATGCGTTGCCGTTCCGCCCCGGTAAAGGCCCCTTTCTCGTGGCCGAAGAGCTCGCTTTCGAGCAGGTTCTCGTGGAGATTGGCGCAGTTGACGGCCACAAAGGGTGCCCCTCTCCTCGGGCTGTTGTAATGTATGGCCGCCGCAAAGAGCTCCTTGCCAGTGCCGCTTTCCCCCTGGATCAGGACCGTCGCGTCGGAGGAGGCCACGCGGCGAACCATTCGGAGCACCTCCCTCATCTTCGCGCTCTTCCCCAGGATCCGGTCGAAGCCGTATATGTATGGCTGTTGGTGCCGAAGGTACTGGATCTCCCTGTGGAGCATGATCCGATCCATGGCCGCCTGGATGAGGACCCTGATGTGATCCATGGGCTGCGGCCTCAGCATGACGCTCCATGTCATGGGTCGCACAAGATCCCTGATCTCCCGTATGTCATCCCATCGGTCCAGCAACACGAACACCGGGAGATGCTCGTAGGTCTCCATCGCCTTCTTCAGGAGGCGCCTTTCGCCTGTGCCGACGCGCCCAGTGGAGAGCACCAGGATCTGGAACACCTCTTTACCCAGGAATGCGAGGGCATCACCGGGGGCCATGGCCCCGACTATCCGGACGCCCTCCTCGGGAAATGCGGCCAGGAGCCCGTCGAGGAATTGAGCCTCGTCGGCGACGACGAGAAGATTCCAAAGGGGTGATCCGTCTGCGGGGCGCTCCCTGGAAAACGCCGGCTCGCCCACTGTCTCCTCCCCCCTCGAGTGGGGTCCAGGGGTCAACGCAGCATCCGTGCCACGAGCTCCCTCACCTCGAAGAGATGAAACGGCTTCAGCAGGATATGGTTGGCCCCGGCGGCCACGGCCTCCTGGGCCACCTCCTCGCCGTAACCGGTCATGACCAGGATGGGGATCTCGGAGTCAACGGCTCGGATCTGTTGCACGAGATCGATCCCGCCCGAATACATGTAGACCACATCTGTCATGATCAGGCCATATGTGCCGGCCCTCCAAAGGCGGATGGCCTCCACCCCGTTTCTGGCGGTATCCACCGAGATCCCCATGCCCTCCATGCAGTTCTTCAGGAGGCTGAGGATTCCATCGTCATCATCCACCACTAGGATGCGTCTCTCGCCCTTGCGATACATGGCTCCAAAGCGCCCGCTGAGGCCCTTCTTGTATGGCCTACGCGATTATATTAGCATGTCTCTGCTGCATCAAGGGGGCGCTTCGGTGCCGCAGAGGTCGACCCGATCCGGTGCGGGGCTAGGTGTCAAGGCGCCATGACTCACCTGGAGCAATCGGTCACGGGGGAGATTGGTCCATCTGGTCTGTTCCGTCTGTCTGCTTTACCCGTCTGCGCTTCGGCCGAGAGGGCTTCCCCCAGGTCCAAATCCTGGAAGATCGAAGCGCCTCCGCCGAGCCGCTCCGGGAAATGGTCGCCACAGCGTGATCGCTCACAAGTTCTCTCAGGAGGGGCCTTATGATCGCCGCCAGGGCAATGCAGATTCCCCCGTTCATCGTGATGGACGTAATGGAGAAGGCCGCGGAGATAGAGCGCCGCGGGATCGATGTGGTGCACATGGAGGTGGGGGAGCCCGATTTCGATACCCCCTCGTGCATTGTGGAAGCGGGCTGCAGGGCCATGAAGGAGGGCAGGACCCATTACACCCACTCCATGGGGGTGTTGCAACTGCGAGAGGCCATCTGCGAGCATTACCACGAGCGCTACGGGGTGGAGGTCTCGCCGGAAAGGGTGATCGTGACCGCGGGCACCTCCCCCGGGCTCTTCCTCGTTTTCTCGGCCCTCCTGGAGCCCGGAGACGAGGTCGTCCTGTCCGACCCGCACTATGCCTGCTATCCCCATTTCGTCCGCTTTCTGCAGGGGCGGCCGAGGTTCGTGGAGGTGGAAGAGCGCGATGGCTTCCAGTACAAGGTTGATCGTATACGCGAGGCCCTGAGTGCGGCCACCAAGGCCATAGTGATCAACTCCCCGTCCAATCCCACCGGGAACCTGTTGGACGCGGATCGGATGGCGGCCATCGCCGGCATGGGTCCCATGGTCATCTCCGACGAGATCTACCACGGGCTCGTCTATGCCGGAGAAGAGCACTCGATTCTGGAGTTCACGGACAGGGCAGTGGTGCTGAACGGCTTCTCCAAGCTCTACGCCATGACCGGGTGGAGGCTCGGCTATCTGATCCTTCCCGAGGAGCTTGTGCGGCCCATACAGAAGATCCATCAGAACTTCTTCATATCGGCCAATGACTTCGTCCAATGGGCCGGGGTGGCTGCGCTGAGAGAGGCGCATGAGGACGTCCAGAGGATGCGAAGCATCTACAACGAACGTCGCATCACCATGATCCAAGGGCTCAGGAGGCTGGGCTTCGGGATAACGGTGGAGCCGACCGGTGCCTTCTACGTGCTGGCCAATGCCAGACATTACTGCCAGGAATCCTACGCCCTGGCCTTCGACATCCTGGAGAACGCCCACGTGGGTGTGGCCCCAGGGATCGACTTCGGGAGAAACGCCGAAGGATATCTGCGCTTCTCGTATGCCACCTCCAAGGAGCGCATCGAGGAAGGGCTCGACAGGATCGGGAGGTACCTGGCCCGAAGATTCGGTCGGTGAGTCTCGCTTGGATCGTGGATCGAACCGGGAGGGGGGCTCGCGGTAAACGACACAGGATCCGCTGCGGAAGGCCCGGAAGGATCTTCCGCCACGTCTTCCATCCTGCCGTCTTGTCCGGTATCGTGTACAATGTAGCGTGTGTCATGTGTCGTTCACGTTGGCCATGTCTCATTCCCATCAGGTGCGATTCATAAGAGGTTGCGCAAGGCCCGAACACTTCCCGCCGGAGGGTCTGGCGGAGGTCGTCTTCGTAGGCCGCTCCAACGTCGGCAAGTCTTCTCTGATCAACGCCATCTTGGGGATAAAGGGCCTTGCCAGGGTCAGCCGCACACCGGGGAAGACCCAGCAGATCAACTTCTTCGAGGTCGACCGCAGATTCATCATCGCGGATCTCCCCGGGTACGGCTTCGCTCAGGTGCCTGAGACGGTCCGAAGGGGTTGGGGCTCCCTGGTGGAGACGTATCTGAGCTCTCGCAGGACCATTCGTCTTGTGCTCTTCCTGCTGGATTTGAGGAGGATGCCCTCGCCTCTTGACCTGCAACTCCGGAGATGGCTCGAAAGACGTCCCCTGCCCGTGCGGTTCGTCCTGACCAAGGCGGACAAGGTCTCCAGCAACCAGAGGAAGGTCCAGGCCAGGAAGATCGGTGAGTCCCTGGGCGTATCATGGGAGGATCTGACCTTCTTCTCGGCCACTACCAAGGAGGGGACGAGGGAGCTGTGGGCGATCCTGCGCAATGCCCTTGACAACCCACCCCCGTCCTGTTTAAATAGCGCCTCCAGGTAGCCCGGGTGCCCTTCCGCAAGGATCCTGAAAGAATCGATTCCGAGGTCAAGGGACCGGGCGGCCACTCCAGGCCTGAAGCGTTGAGCGAGGATGATCCTCTGTCGTCATCTGGTACGCCCAGCGGCGAATGAAGGAGATTCCATAAGCTCCTTGGAGCTTATGGAATTCTTTTTTCTGCAGGGCTGATCGAACCGCCTTTGGCGGGCCTCCAAGGAGGGGACATGCCTTCGGACTATCTCCCGGTCTTCATCTTCCTGGCGGTGAGCGTGGGGCTCGCCGTATTGATCATCGCCCTTTCCACCCTCTTGGTGAGGCGCAGGCCGACGCCCCAGAAACTCATGCCTTATGAATGCGGGATGGACCCCATAGGGACGGCGCGGAAGCGTTTCTCGGTCAAGTTTTTCGTGATCGCCATGCTCTTCATCATCTTCGACATCGAGGCGGTCTTCCTATATCCATGGGCGGTTATCTTCAAGGAGCTTCGACTCTTTGGCCTGATCGAGATGGCCGTCTTCGTGGCCGTGCTCGTGATCGGGCTCGCATACGTATGGCGGAAAGGGGCTCTGGAATGGGACTGAACTGTCAACAGGGGGCGACGGTCTACACGGGCGTCTTGGAGAGGCTGGTGGGCCTTATCGGGAGGAGCTGGCCCGTGAGATGGGGATTCAAGAGCTCCATGTGGCCCATGGCATTCGGCACGGCATGCTGTGCCATGGAGATGATCGCTACCGGGGTCAGTCGCTTCGACTTGGCGCGTTTCGGGATGGAGGTCCTGCGTCCTTCCCCGAGACAGGCGGACCTTATGATCGTGGCCGGTAGGGTGGTCTACAAGATGCTCCCGCCGGTTTTGCGTCTCTACGAACAGATGGCGGAGCCCAAGTGGGTCATCGCCATGGGGGCGTGTGCCTCCACTGGGGGGCTTTTCAATACGTACTCTGTGGTGCAAGGGGTCGGGCAGTATCTCCCTGTGGACGTCTATGTCCCGGGATGCCCTCCAAGGCCGGAGGCCCTGCTCCACGGCATATTGAAGCTCCATGACAAGGTAATGAAGGGCATGGCCTAGCGGGCTTGCGAGAGGGGTGCCGGGATGGGTGAGACGAACACGGCTGTGGATCGCCTGCAGGCAAGCTTTCCAGAGGCGGTCTTGGAGGTTAGCGTATTTCGTGCACAGACCACCGCGGTGGTCCGAAGGGAGGATATCTTGCAGATCGGGAGATTCCTCAAGGAGGAGCCCGATCTGGCCTTCGACTACCTGACCCTGCTCAGCGCCGTCGACCTTTACCCGAGGGAGCCGCGCTTCGAGGTCGTCTACCAGCTGTACTCCATGAAATACCGCCATCGTCTGCGGCTCAAGGTGCGCCTCCCCTCGGAGGACCCGGTGGTGGACTCGGTGGTGCCACTGTGGCCAACGGCCAACTGGCACGAACGCGAGGCCTACGACCTGATGGGGATCCAGTTCAAGGACCATCCCGACCTCAGGAGGATCTTGCTGCCGGACGACTGGGAGGGGCATCCCCTGAGGAAGGACTATCCGTTGCTTGGACCGAGCCGGGCCGCATGAAGAGCCAAGGAGAGAGAAGGGAGATGTACGAGCCTCGCACCGAGACCCTCATGCTCAACGTAGGGCCCCACCACCCCAGCACCCACGGGGTCCTGCGCCTGGTTGTGGAGCTGGACGGGGAATACGTGGTCAATCTCACCCCGCACCTGGGCTATCTGCACAGCGGCTTCGAGAAGTTGGCCGAGTCCAAGACCTACCATCAGTACATACCTGTGACGGACCGGCTGGACTACATGGCCGGCTCCTACAACAACTTCGGCTACTGCTTGGCGGTGGAGAAGCTGCTCGACATAGAACTCCCACCAAGGGGGCAGTATATCCGGGTCCTCATGGGGGAACTCACGCGGATCTTCAGCCATCTGCTGTGGCTCGGTACCCATGCCGTGGACCTCGGCGCCCTGACCCCGGTCTTCTACATGGTCGGCAGGGAGCGCGAGCAGATCATGAATTTGTTCGAGATGGTAAGCGGGGGACGGCTCTTCCAGACCTATTTCCGCATCGGGGGGGTTGCAGCGGACCTCCCGGAGGGTTTTGTCGAGAAGGTGCGCGAATTCGTCAGCACCTTCCCTTACAAGGTGGACGACTACGAGGCGTTGCTGACCAAGAATCCCATCTGGATGGAACGAGGCGTGGGGGTAGGTGTCCTGTCCAGGAAGGACGCAATAGCCCTCGGGGCCAGCGGCCCTGTGGCCAGGGCCTCGGGTCTGGCATGGGACCTCCGCAAGGCCCACCCTTACTCCAGCTACGATCATTTCGACTTCAGCATCCCGGTCTTTCACGAGGGGGATGTCTACTCTCGGTATCTGGTGCGCATCGAGGAGATGCGGCAAAGCGCGCGCATCGTCCAGCAGGTCTTGGATCGGCTCCCCGACGGCCCTGTGTCGGCCGACGCCCCCAAGGTGGTGCCCCCCCCGAAGGAGATGACTCTGACCCGGATAGAATCCCTCATTCATCATTTCCTGATCATGGAAGAGGGGTTCAAGCCTCCCGTGGGGGAGGTATATATGAGCGTCGAGTCTCCCCACGGGGAACTGGGCTTCTACATAGTGAGCGACGGCGGGCCTAAGCCTTATCGCTTGAAGATCCGTCCACCATGTTTTGTCAACCTCCAGTCGCTGGCCACCATGGCCAGGGGGAGGCTTTTGTCCGATCTCATCGCCATCCTGACGAGCATCGACATTGTGTTGGCGGAGATCGATCGATGACGCTCTGGGGGAGGCGGGGGGCGGGCTTTGCCTCTTGGGCTCCCCTTGAGGCCGATGGCCAAAGGGAGGGCGTGAGGGCCGGCCGGGATGGGAGGGGCGCTGTTTGGGACATGAAGCGGCATGAACGCGGCATACAGCGAGACCTTTTTCATAGAGGGTGGGGACTTCAGCCGGGCTGGGGCCGCAGCGAGTCGGGTCAAGCAGATACTCAAGGAGATCGGGCTCGACAACCGTTACATAAAGAGGGCGGTGGTCATAGCCTATGAGGCCGAGATCAACGTCGTGTCTTACGCCCAGCGCGGACGTTTGACGCTGACGGTGAGTCCCTCGAGGATCGAGATCGTGGTGGAGGACGAGGGTCCGGGGATCGAGGACATAGAGCTGGCCATGCAGGAGGGCTACTCCACGGCTTCGGACTGGATACGGGAGATGGGATTCGGTGCCGGGATGGGGCTTCCCAACATCCGGAAGAACTCGGACGAGCTCAAGATAGACTCTCGGCTGGGGTCGGGGACCAAGGTCACGGCCGAGGTGAGAATGGAAGGTCCTGGAGCGGTGCCATGAGGTTGAGGGAGATCGTCGAGGCGCTGGGCCTTGAGGTTCGAAGCGGAGGGCACCTTCTGGACAAAGAGGTCAAAGGGGGGTATGCCAGCGACCTGTTGAGCGACGTGATGGCCCATGCAAAGGCGGGAGATCTTTGGATAACCCTCCAGGTGCACCTGAACATCGTGGCGGTGGCGACGCTGAACGATCTCGCTGGCATCGTGCTGGTCAACGGGAGGGAGCCCGAGGAGGTGACCCTGAGGAAGGCGGCGGAGGAGGGGGTGGTACTGATGGTCTCCCCGCTGAGCACCTTCGAGGTGGTCGGTCGCCTATATGAGCTGGGGATTCGAGGAGGAGATGGATCTTCGTGAGTTCCGGGCCGATCTTCACATCCATACCTCCCTCTCCCCTTGCAGCGATACCTGGTCCATGACCCCCAGGGCCATAGTGCGCAAGGCGTTGGAGATGAGGCTCGATCTCATAGCCATATGCGATCACAACTCCATGCGGAACGTCGAGGCCGTCCAGCGTGCGGCCCGGGGGCACGCCTTGGTGGTCCTGGCCGGGATGGAGGTGACCTCGGCGGAGGAGGTCCATACCCTGGGGATCTTCGGCGATCTCGGGGCCGCCTGGCGGATGCAGGAGCTAGTCGATGCGAACCTCCCAGGGGAGAACGCGCCGGAGTTCTTCGGGTACCAAGTCCTGATGGATGAGGAAGACGAGATCCTCGGCTCCGAGGACCGGTTCCTGGCCGGGGCCAGCACGCTCACCCTGGAGGAGGTCGTCGACGCGATCCGAGACAGGGGCGGGGTGGCCATCGCCAGCCACGTGGACCGGGAAGGCTTCGGGATACTGGGACAGCTCGGGCTGATCCCGCAGGGCCTGTCTTTGGACGCACTGGAGATATCCTGGGCCATGAGCCGTCCGGAGGCCAGGGAGCGGTTCCCCCAGATCAGGGGGTGGCCCCTGGTGCGGGGCTCCGATGCCCATAGACCGGACGAGGTGGGAAGGGCATCCACGAGGCTCAGGATGGCCGAGCCCGGCTTCGAGGAGCTGCGCCTGGCCCTTCGGGGAGAGGGGGGGAGAGGGGTGGTAGGCGGGGAGGCTTGAGTCGGTGGAGGACCTCTCCCTCCACATCCTGGACGTGGCCGAAAACGGGCTCAGGGCTGGGGCGAGGCACATCTGGATACGGGTCCTGGAGGACCTGAAGGCGGATCTCATGGAGATCGAGGTGGAGGACGACGGCAAGGGGATGGAACCGGCCATGGTGGAGAGGGTCCTGGACCCCTTCGTTACCACCCGCGAGACCCGCAGGGTGGGACTGGGGCTGCCCCTGCTGGAAGAGGCCGCTCGGATGGCCGGGGGTCGTGTGGAGGTATCTTCGACGCCCGGCAAGGGCACGACGGTCAGGGCCACCTTTCGCCACGGGCACATCGACCGCAAGCCGCTGGGCGATATGGGGATGACCATAGCGAGCCTCATCCTGGGTGGCCCCGACGTGGAGATCGTTTACCGACATCGGAGGGACGGAGAGGAATTCCATCTGGACACGAGGGAGCTGCGGCAGGAGCTGGAGCCGGTCCCTTTGAATCGGCCGGAGGTCCTCGCCTGGATCAGGCAGCAGGTCAGGGAGGGGCTCCGGGGCATCGGGGCGGTCGAGACGTGAGGGCCATCGGCCGGTTGCAAGTCGTCGCTGGTGAGCTTCGGGGCCCGACGGCGAATTGCCAAGACGCGAGGATGTCCCCGGGGCGGTTGGCTCGGGAAGGCCGCTGACAATCGCTTTTGGCACGTGGGGGGAAAATGACTCAGGTGGCGCAGGAACGCACGGTGGAGCTGGTTGAGACGCTCCCGGAGGAGGAGCTGGCCAAGCTGGAGCCGGTCATAGCCAAGTACGCCGGTCGCCCCGGCTATCTGATCCCGGCCCTGAAGGAGGCCCAGGAGATATTCGGCTACCTCCCGAGGGAGGTGCAGACCCGTCTGGGCCGAGGGCTCAACATCTCTCCGAGTTACATATACGGGGTGGTCTCTTTTTACGCCTTTTTCACGATGATCCCGCGCGGGAGGCACACGGTTCGCATTTGTCTGGGCACGGCCTGTTACGTGAAGGGGGCGCCCGAGATCCTCTCGAAGGTGGAGCAGGAGCTCGGCATCCGGGTGGGCCAGACCACCTCCGATAGAAGGTTCACCCTCTTGGAGGTAAGGTGCCTGGGGGCCTGCGGCCTTGCGCCGGTGATGATGGTCGGGGACGATACCCACGGGGCGTTGGAGCCAGGCACGGTGATGGACATCCTGGATCAGTACAAGTGAAAGGCCGATGGCGGGCCTCAGGGGCCGCCACGAGCCAGGCCTGAGGGGTGTTACCGTGGGCAAGATAAGCATAGAGGATCTGAGGAGGATCAAGGAGCGGGAGATGGCCCGCATGACCCTCCGGGAAGGGGAGCACCGGGCCAAGATCACCGTTCACATGGGGACCTGCGGCATCGCCTCCGGGGCCAGGAAGGTGCTGGACGCCTTTCTGGAGGCGGTGACGCAGGCGGGCGTCCTGGACGTGATCGTGACCCAGTCGGGGTGCGCGGGGCTTTGCAACCGGGAACCCATGGCGACGGTGGAGATCGTGGGCAAGGCCCCGCTCAAGTACGTGGACCTCGATCCGGACAAGGCCAGGCGCATCTTCAATGAGCACATCATCGGGGGGAAGGTGGTGGAGGAATACGCCCTGGCCAGGGGCAGCGAGACCACGGCCGGCTGAGACACCTCCCCTGACTGATGCGGAGAGGATGGCATCTGAACGAGTACGAAGAGATCCGCCAGGGGTATTTTGTCCGCACTCGGACGGGACCCGCATCGTTCAAACGCGCGGGTCCACAGGCCAGAGGCTGCGGACAACGGGCAGTTCCGAGAGGTAGAGGAGGGCAAGAGGAGATCGGTCTGATTTCGGGAGGGTTCCAACCTTGAAGACCTACAGAATGCACATGATGCTCTGCGGGGGCACTGGGTGCATCGCCAGCGGGAGCCCGGCGGTCAAGCAGGCCCTCGAACAGGAGTTGCTCAGGAGGGGCCTCCACGAGGAGGTCGAGGTGGTCATCACCGGGTGCAACGGCTTTTGCGCCATGGGGCCGATCATGACGGTCTTCCCGGACGGGATCTTTTACAACAAGCTCAGGCCGGAGCACGTGCCTCGGTTGGTGGAGGAGCACGTGCTCAAAGGCAGGCCCGTCAAGGAACTCCTCTTCGAAGAGCCCTTGGAGAAGGAGAAGGTGCCGCTCCTGAAGGACATCGGTTTCTTCGGAAATCAGAGGCTCATCGCCTTGCGAAACCGCGGGCTCATCGATGCGGAGAAGATCGACGAATACATAGCGCGTGACGGATATCAGGCCCTGGTCAAGGTACTGACGAGCATGACCCCGGAGGAGGTCATCGAGGAGATCAAGCTCTCCGGGCTCAGGGGCCGTGGCGGGGCAGGCTTTCCCACCGGGCTCAAATGGGAGGAGTGCCGAAAGTACGACCGGTTTCCCAAGTATACCATATGCAACGGCGACGAAGGGGACCCGGGGGCCTTCATGGACCGCTCCATCATGGAGGGGGACCCCCACTCCGTCCTCGAGGGCATGGCCATATCCGCATACGCCATCGGTGCCGAGAAGGGCTACATCTACGTGAGGGCCGAGTATCCACTGGCCATCAAGCGGTTGGGCATAGCCATCGAACAGGCCAGGGAATACGGTCTGCTGGGGGAGAACATCCTGGACCGGGGCTTCAACTTCGACATCGAGATCTACCCGGGGGCCGGCGCGTTCGTCTGCGGGGAGTCCACGGCCCTCATGTACTCCCTGGAGGGCAAGAGGGGAATGCCCAGGATCAAGCCCCCGAGGTCCGCGGAGGCCGGCCTTTGGGGGCAGCCCACCAACCTGAACAACGTGGAGACATACGCCAATGTCCCGCCCATCATCCTGAACGGGGGTGCGTGGTTCGCCTCCATAGGGACCGAGGGGAGCAAGGGGACCAAGGTCTTCGCTCTGACAGGCGCCGTCAACAACGTGGGCCTCGTGGAGGTCCCCATGGGGACCACGCTGCGCAGCCTCGTCTTCGACATCGGGGGGGGGATCCCCAAGAAGCGTCAGTTCAAGGCGGCCCAGATGGGAGGGCCCTCGGGCGGGTGCGTCCCGGCGAGCCTCCTGGACGTGCAGATCGACTACGACTCCTTGACCGAGATCGGGGCCATGATGGGCTCCGGGGGCGTGGTGGTCATGGACGATCGGACCTGCATGGTGGACACCGCGCGCTTCTTCACCGCCTTCTCCGTGGATGAGTCCTGCGGCAAGTGCATCCCCTGCCGTGAGGGGCTCAAGGTCATGTACGACAAGATGACCGACCTCGTGGAGGGAAGGGGGAAGGAGGGGGACGTTGAGGATTTGGAGAAGCTGGGCAGGCTGATCAAGGCCACGGCACATTGCGGTTTGGGCCAGACTGCCCCCAACCCCGTCCTGTCCACGATCAGATACTTTCGCGACGAGTACGACGCCCACATCAGGGAGAAGAGATGCCCCGCCAAGGTCTGCGTGGAGCTTCTCCAGTTCAGAGTGAACCCGGAGAAGTGCACGAAGTGCGGGGTTTGTTTCAGGAACTGCCCGGTCAAGGCCATCGAGTGGCAGAAGAAGCAGGTAGCGAGGATCGACAGGGACAAGTGCACCAGGTGCAAGACCTGCATAGTCAACTGCAAGTTCGACGCCATAGAGTGAGAGATGCGAGATGGATGACGCAAGATACAAAGCCGCATCCTGCATCATGACTCGAGGACGACATGCCTGAGATCACACTGACCATAGACGGGAAAGAGGTTTCTGTTGAGCGTGGCGCCACGATCCTGGAGGCCGCCGAGAAGGCGGGGGTCAGGATCCCGACCCTGTGTCACGACAAGAGGCTGATCCCCTTCGGGGCGTGCCGTATGTGCGTGGTGGAGCTCAAGGGTAGGCGCGGCCTGATGCCGGCGTGCTTCAATCCGGCGAGAAACGGGATGGAGGTCCTGACCAACACCCCTGCGGTGATAGAGGCCCGCAAGCTCCAGCTCCAGCTCATCCTGCGCCATCACCCCTTGGACTGCCCGGTGTGCGAGGCGGCAGGGGCGTGCCAGTTGCAGAACCTGGTGGTGGAATACGGGATAGAGGAGATCCCCTTCCCGAGAGAGGCACCCAAATTCCCCGTTGATCTCAGATCCCATTTCATCAAGAGGGACTCCAACCGGTGCATCCTGTGCGGTTGCTGCGTGAGGATCTGCAACGAGGTGCAGGGGGTCAATGAGCTGAGCTTCGTCAATCGCGGGATCAGGACGGAGATAAGCACCGATTTCGGCCGGCCGCTGGACTGCGAGTTCTGCGGGCAGTGTGTGTCGGCCTGCCCGGTGGGGGCCTTGGTGTACAAACCCCTGGGGCCCATGGGGCGTCCATGGGAGGTGACCAGGACCGAGACCGTCTGCGCATTTTGCGGCCTGGGGTGCTCGATGCTGCTCGAGACCAAGAAGGGCAGGGTAATCCAGGTCTCGTCCCGTTACGACATCGGCACCAATGAGGGGAACCTCTGTGTTAAAGGCCGCTTCGGCTGGACCTGCGTGCAGGCCGATGGCCGCCTGACCAAGCCGTTAGTGAGAGACGGAGAGAGATGGGCGGAGCTCTCCTGGGGGGAGGCCATGGAGAGGATAACCGGAAGGTGGAAGGAACTCCTGGCCAAAGGCGGAGGCGGGACAATTGCGGTCTTGGGCTCCGCCCGCCTCACGAACGAGGAGGCCTATGTCTTGCAACGTCTGGCCAGAGGCGTCCTCGGCACCCCTAATCTGGACCACGGGGCTGGGTTGAGCTACGCACCGTTGCTCCATGGGGTCGGGCCGGTCCTGGGCTATGCGGCGGCCACCAACGGGATCCGGGAGATCCGCGAGGCCGACGTGATCCTCGCCGTCTGCGGCGATTTCAAGGAGACCCACCCCGTGGCCAAGAACCAAGTGGTCCTGGCGTCGGGGAGGAGGAAGTCCAAGGTGATCGTCCTGGACCACGTGCACACCTCCCTTTGCGACCTGACCGGGGCGGAGGCCGTCTTCGTGCGGCCTGGCACGGAAGGGCTGGCCCTTCGCGGCATGATCCGGTGCATACTGGAAGAGGGGCTCTGGGATCGTGCCTTCGTGGAGAACAGGACCGAGGGGATCGAGGCACTGCGGGAGGCGGTGGAACCGTTCGGCCTGGATTTCGTGGCGCAAAGGACAGGTGCTCGGGAGGCCCAGATTAGGGAGGCGGCCGGGGCATTTGCCCGAGCCGGCACGGGGTGCATCCTCATGTCCTCGGGCACGCTGGGCGTGGGCGATCCGGTGGACCTGGCCCGCGCAGCGGCGTGTCTCGCGGCCCTGGTGGGAAAGGTTGGCCGCCGGGGGTGCGGACTCCACATATACGGTGAAAAGGCCAACAGCCAGGGCGCCCTGGACATGGGGCTCGTCCCCGGATTCCTGCCCGGGTACGTCTCCCTGGGGGATCCGGAGGGCCGAAAGGCACTGGAGGAGCTCTGGGGTGTCACCTTGCCGCAGGCGGCCGGCCACACGGCGCGGGCCATATTGCAGGGATGCGCCGAGGGTTCCATAGAGGGTCTCTACGTGGTGGGCGAGAACCCCATAGGGACCTATCCGGACAGGGCATGGGTGCAGGAGGCACTGGGGAAGGTGAAATTCCTGGTGGTTCAGGATCTATTCATGTCCGAGACGGCGAAGCTGGCCCATGTGGTCTTGCCCGTGGCCTCCTTCGCCGAGAAGGACGGGACTTTCACCAGCGTGGACAGGAGGATTCAGAGACTTCGCAAGTCCCTGGCCCCGCTGGACGGGGTCAAGACCGACCTGGAAATCTTCATGGATCTGGCGGCGGCCATGGGGAAGGCTTTCCCTTATCGGGGGCCAGAGGACGTCTTGGAAGAGGTGGGCAGGAGCGTTTCCCTCTACCGGGGGATCAGGTGGGGGGAGATACCGAGCGGCGGGCTTGCCTGGCCTTTGGGGGGCGACGGTGGGCCTCGGGGAACGACCCTACTCTATGCGGAGGAGTTCCCGCAGGGAAGGGCCCGCCTGGAGCTGGGGCCGTGGGACGAGGGCCCGCTCCAGGGCGGAGGCAAGGACTTTCCTTGGGTCCTTCATCCTCAGACCCGATGGTTCCACTCAGGGACCTTTTCGACATGGAGTCCTTCCCTCATGGAGGTCTGTCCCGGTCCGACGGTCCTTCTGCATTGGGAGGACGCCGAGGAGGCGGGTCTGCGGGAGGGCGACCAGGCCCGAGTCATATCTGCCCGCGGGGAGCTGGCTGCGCCCGTGAGGACCCGGCTGAGGGGCCCGCGCGGTGTGGTGCAGGTGGCTCACCATTTCAAGGAGCAGGCCTTGAACAGGCTGCTTGGATGGGGAGAGGGCTTGACCTGGGTCAGGGTGGAGAAGGCCTCGTAGAGGGGGCGGGTGAAACCTGGGAGTGCTGGAGGAGAGAGGGAGGCATGATGACTTGGGGGGCGGTCTTGCTGGTCCTGATCAAGGTGCTCTTGGCCATAGGCGTGCTCATGACGGTCATCGCATACATGACCCTCATGGAACGCAAGGTCCTTGCCTTCATCCAGGTCCGCTACGGGCCCAACAGGGTGGGCCCCTGGGGCCTTCTCCAGCCGCTGGCCGACGGGATCAAGCTCCTCTTCAAGGAGGAGATCACCGTGGCCGGGGCCGACAGGTTTCTGTACCTCCTGGCCCCAGCCATAGTGACGGTCTGCGCCTTGGTCCCCTTCGCCGTTGTCCCCTTCGGCAAGGGGATCGTGGGCCATAGCATCTTCGGCATACCCCTGGATCAATACGACCTGGGGCGCGGGGTCCTGGCGGACATCAACGTCGGGATCCTGTTCATATTCGCCATATCCTCCCTCGGGGTCTACGGGGTGGTGCTCGCGGGGTGGTCTTCCAACAACAAATACTCGCTCCTTGGAGGGGTCCGCTCATCCGCTCAAATGATCAGCTACGAGCTCTCGCTGGGGCTCAGCGTGGTGGGGATCCTCATCCTCTCAGGGACACTCAGCCTGGTGGGGATAGTGGAGGACCAGGACCAGATCTGGAAGTGGAACTGCTTTCGTCAGCCCCTGGGCTTCCTCCTTTTTCTGATAGCGGGATCGGCCGAGGTCTGCCGCACCCCCTTCGACTTCATCGAGTGCGACAACGAGCTTGTGGCCGGATATCAGACGGAATACAGCTCCATGAAGTTCGGGCTCTTCTATTTGGCCGAATACGGCCATCTGCTCCTGCTGAGCTCTCTGCTGACCACCCTGTTCCTGGGCGGGTGGCAAGGGCCGGTGCTGCCTCCGTTCATGTGGTTTGCAGGGAAGGTCTTCGCGGTGATCTTCTTCTTCATATGGGTGCGCGGCACATATCCCAGGTTGCGTTACGATCGCCTCATGCAATTGGGGTGGAAGGTGATGCTGCCTGCTGCGCTGTTCAACATCATGATCACGGCCCTGGTCTACACCCTTTATCTGGAGTTGCGGGCCTGAGATCCGGCCGGAGGAGGTCGAGGAAGAGGCATGATCAAGCCATTGATCAAGGGTTTGGGGGTCACGCTCAAGTACCTGTTCTCCCCAGCGGTGACGGAGCAATACCCGGAGGAGCGCTGGGAGCCTTATCCGCGCTACCGTGGGCGTCACAAGCTCCTGACCCATGAGGACGGGAGGATAAAGTGCGTGGCCTGCATGCTGTGTGCCACGGTCTGCCCCGCTCAGTGCATCCATGTGGAGGGGGCCAAGGACGACGAGGGGAGGCAATACCCCCGAGTCTATCAGATAGACCTGGGGAGGTGCATCTTCTGCGGGTTCTGCGTGGAGGCCTGCCCGGTGGAGGCCATCACCATGACCACTTATTACGAGCTGGCGGACTTCACCCTGGAGGCCTTGGTGCTGGGCAAAGAGGCACTGATGAAGGATCCGACCAAGACATGATGCAAGATCCACGATGCGCGATAGGGGATGCGGGAAGAGGGATGTCGGGGCGACTTTGGCTCGGTCACCTCTTCTGTATCCCGAACCAGGAATACTGCATCATGCATCGTGGATCTCGATGAGGGAGGAATCATGGAGGCCGTCTTCTTCTATCTCTTCGGTGGACTGGCGTTGATCTCCGCGGCGTTGGTGGTCTTCCAGCGCAAGCCCGTCCACAGCGCCATGGCGTTGATATTCACCTTCTTTTGCATCGCGGCCCTGTATCTCCTTCTGGAGGCGGAGTTCATAGCGGTCATACAGGTGCTGGTTTACGCAGGGGCCATCATGGTCCTCTTCCTCTTCGTCATCATGCTCCTCAACCTGGAAAAGGAGCAGGAGGTGGAGGCGGGAGGAGACCGCTTCCGCAAGTGGCTCGGCGGATTCATGGCCGTGCTGGCCTTCCTCCTCCTCACCCCGGTTTGGGCCTTGCAGATGCTGCCGGCCTTCAAGGGGACCTTCCCCCCGGAGAAGATCCAAGAGGTGGGCAACACGGTCTGGGTGGCAAGGTTGCTCTTCACTGACTACCTGCTTCCATTCGAGGTGGCTTCCATCTTGCTCCTGGCGGCCATCGTGGGGGCCGTGTTTTTCGCGATGAAGCGCTCATGAGCGGAGGTTGTCATGATCACCCTTTCCCATTACCTGATTTTGGCGGCTGCCCTGTTCACATTGGGGGTGATAGGCGTTTTCGTCAGAAGAAACGCCATAGTCATATTCATGTGCATCGAGCTGATGCTCAACGCCGTGAATTTGACCTTCATAGCCATCGCGCATCATCTCCAGGCGTTGGAGGGACAGATCTTCGTGTTTTTCGTTATGACGGTGGCCGCTGCCGAGGTGGCCGTAGGCTTGGCGATCATCGTGGTGATCTTCCGCAATCGTCAGACCATCTTGGTGGACGAGATCGATTTGCTCAAAGGGTGAAGTAGGGCCATGTTCCTCCGTGAGGACGGGTTGGGATCCATCGTTGGCCGTTGTGGGTGGCCGGCGGCGACCGGTCACGTGCAAGTGGCGACTGGGAGTCCCGCTGTAAGTGATGGCAGGGCGGAGGCGTTTCTCGGAGCGGCTTGGCGGAGGCGCTTCGATCTTACGGGATTTGGACCTGGGGGAAGCCCTCTCGGCCGAAGTGCAGCCGAGGCCGACCGAGGGCGGGGACAAGGATCCCCCGGAGGCCAAATCCTTTGGAAAATCGAGCGCCGAAGGCTCGAAGCAAAGAGAAATGCCGTCATCCCCCGTGACCATTTGCGCCCCGCTCAACCTATAGAAGGAGTTCTTCTATGATCGAGTTCATTTGGATCGTCCCTTTGTGTCCCCTGGTGGGCTTCTTGATCCACGGCCTGCTGGGCCCTTACGTCAGGAGGGAGTTCACGGGAGTCCTGGCATCCGGGGTCATCGGGCTGGGGTTCGTGATCTCGGCCGTTGCCTTCCAGGAACTCCTCATGTTGCCTCCCGCCCAGAGGAGCGTGCAGGTCACGGTGTACACCTGGGTCCTCTCGGGGGCCTTGAACGTCCCGGTCGGATTCCTGGTGGATCCCCTCTCGTGCGTGATGTTGATGGTGGTCAGCGGGGTCGGCTGCATCATCCATGTCTATTCGATAGGGTACATGCACGGTGAGCGCGGCTTCGTGCGGTATTTCGCCTACCTGAATCTTTTCGTGTTCGCCATGCTCACCCTGGTGAGCGCCAATAACTTCCTCCTGATGTTCGTGGGTTGGGAGGGAGTGGGGCTCTGTTCCTACCTGCTCATCGGCTACTACTACGAGAGGAAGTCCGCAGCGGACGCAGGCAAGAAGGCCTTCGTGGTGAACCGGATAGGCGATTTCGGGTTCATCCTCGGGATGCTACTGATCTTCTCGGTCTTCGGGACGCTGGACTTCATGGAGGTCTTCCGGAGGGCCCCGAGGGAGCTGGAGGCAGGCGGATTGATCATCACGGCCATCACGTTGCTGCTCTTCGTCGGGGCCACAGGAAAGAGCGCTCAGCTTCCCCTTTACACCTGGCTCCCCGATGCCATGGAGGGCCCTACCCCTGTGAGCGCCCTGATCCACGCGGCCACCATGGTCACCGCCGGGGTCTACATGGTGGCGCGATGCAACGTGCTGTACGCCATGGCCCCGGTGTCGATGACGGTCGTGGCCGTGGTCGGCGCCCTCACGGCCATCTTCGCGGCGTCCATAGGCCTGACCCAGTTCGATATCAAGAGGGTCTTGGCTTACTCCACCATAAGCCAGTTGGGTTACATGTTCTTGGCCTGCGGGGTGGGGGCCTGGGCGGCCGGCATCTTCCATCTCATGACCCACGCCTTCTTCAAGGCCTTGCTATTCATGGGTGCCGGAAGCGTGATGCATGCCTTGGCCGGCGAGCTGGACATGCGCAAGATGGGCTCCCTGCGCAACCACATGCCTCGGACCTACTGGACCTACCTGGTGGGCACCCTTGCCATCGCGGGGATCTTTCCCTTTGCCGGGTTTTTCAGCAAGGACGAGATCCTGTTCCGCGCCCTGACCCAGGGCAACATCTACTACTGGCTCATCGGTGCCACGGCCGCCTTCATGACCTCTTTCTACATGTTCAGGACCGTGTTCATGACCTTCCACGGTGAATCCCGCATGGATCCCCACGTGGCTCACCATGTCCACGAGTCCCCGCCGGTCATGACCGTCCCCCTGGTCATCCTGGCCTTCCTCTCGGTGATCGGAGGCTTCGTGGGGGTCCCGGTCATCCATGGGGGGAACGCGATCGGGGATTTCCTCTCGCCGGTCATGAGGGGGCAGGAGTTGCTGGCAGCTCCCGTGCACGGTACGGGGGCCCATCATTCCGCGGCACAGGAGCTCTTGCTCATGGCCATATCCCTGGGCATCGCGCTTGCGGGGTGGTGGCTTGCCAGGAAGTTCTATGTCACGAGCCCGGAGCTCCCCTCGAAGACGGCCAGGGCCCTTGGCGGGCTCTACGTGCTAGTTTTCAACAAGTACTGGGTGGACGAGCTTTACGACACCATCGCGGTGCGGCCCATAATCCGGTTCTCCAACTGGCTGTGGAACGTCGCCGACGACGGGATCATAGACTGGCTCGCCAACGGCTTCGCCAGGGTGACGGCCGAGGCGGGCGCCACCCTGAGGCATGTGCAGACGGGTCTGGTGCAGAACTACGCCCTTTCCATCTTGGTGGGGGTCATCTTCGTGTTGGGCTATATGGTTCTGCGCTGAGACGCCCATCGAGGGAAAGGGCGGTAGCGCAGGAGGCATAACGAGCAGCTAGGAGATCACTCATGGAGCAGTCGTTTCCCATACTGACCTTCATCATCTTCTTTCCCATGGTGGGGGTGTTGGCCCTGCTCTTCACGAACAAGGAGCAGCACTTCGGCATGAGGTGCACGGCTTTGTTCGTGACCGTGGTGGAGTTCCTGGTCTCCCTTCTACTTTACAGGGACTTCCAGATGGGGACCGCGGAGTTCCAGTTCGTCGAGCGGCAGATGTGGGTGGAATCCCTGGGGATCACCTATGCCCTCGGGATCGACGGTATCAGCCTCTTCCTCGTCCTATTGACGACCCTTCTCACAGCGATCTCGGTGCTGGCCTCCTGGACTGACATCAAGGCGAAGGTCAAGGAGTTCCTCATCTGTCTCCTCTTCCTGGAGACCGGGATGGTAGGGGTTTTCTGCTCCCTGGACCTGTTCCTCTTCTACGTCTTCTGGGAGGTGATGCTCATCCCCATGTACCTCCTGATCGGGATTTGGGGCACAGAGACCATGCGGAGATTCTTCGGTCGAGAGATGCCTGCCAGGGTTTATTCGGCCATCAAGTTCGTGCTCTTCACCATGGTGGGGAGCCTCATGATGCTTGTCGCCATCCTGGTCCTCTATTTCCATTACCATAGCGTCACGGGCACTTACACCTTTGATTTGATCAGGTACTACGAGATCAACATCCCGGTCCACCTCCAGACTTGGCTCTTTCTGGCCTTCTTCCTGGCCTTCGCCATAAAGGTCCCCATGTTCCCCTTCCATACATGGCTCCCGGACGCTCATACCGAGGCCCCGACGGTGGGCAGCGTTCTGCTGGCTGCCGTCCTGCTGAAGATGGGCACTTACGGTTTTCTGCGCTTCAGCATCCCCCTCTTTCCCAATGCGGCCCTCTCCGCCGTCGGTTGGATCTCCGTCTTGGCCATCATCGGGATCATCTACGGGGCGTGGGTGGCGATGGTCCAGAAGGACGCCAAGAGGCTGGTGGCATTCTCGAGCGTGAGCCATCTCGGCTTCGTGATGCTCGGGATGTTCGCCCTCACGGTGCAGGGGGTCGAGGGCAGCATCCTGCAGATGATCAACCATGGGCTGAGCACGGGGGCCCTCTTCCTAGTGGTGGGGATGATCTACGAGCGCAGGCACACCAGACTGATCTCGGAGTACGGGGGGATCTCGCGGGTGATGCCCATGTACGCGGCCTTCTTCATGATATTCACCCTTTCCTCCATAGGTCTCCCGGGGTTGAACGGCTTCGTCGGGGAGTTCTTGATCCTCCTGGGGACCTTCCTGGTCAACAAGACCTACGCCGTCATCGCGGCGACAGGGGTCATCTTCGCGGCCGTCTACATGCTGTGGATGTACCAGAGGGTCTTCTTCGGGGAGCTGACCAATCCAAAGAATTTCAAGCTCAAGGACCTGAACATTCGGGAGGCGGTCGTCCTGATCCCTTTGGTGATAGCCATCGCATGGATCGGTGTGTATCCCAAGCCTTTTCTCCAGAGGATGGAGCCTTCGGTCGCCGACCTCCTGCATCAAGTGAAGGCCAAGAGCGAGATGGCCCTCCGTTTGGAGGATGGACAGGGGGGGGCCAGGGTCGCCCGGTTCGTGGGGGACCAAAGCCGCCGGCTCGAGGGGAGGTAAGGGCATTGGGTTGTGCTCCGTGGTCATCTGGTCCGTTGCCGATGGTGGAGGGCCGGTGACCCCGGATGGCGCAGGAGTGAGGACATCTGACGGTGTCTTGTGGATCGACGTGGCACCGGATGGGCGTGTCCCGAGGCGACCAAAGAGTGACAATCGACCGCGGACGGTTCACAGGGGGCAACACCCCCTTCAGACCTGAAACAGGAGCGACACATGTTGTGGAGCATGGCCGATACGAACTTTTCGAGCATAGGGCCTGAGCTGATAGTGTGCCTGACCGGATTGGCGGTCCTCACCTTAGGGTTTGCTTCAAGGAGGCAGTTGGGGCGCCCCTTGGCCTATCTGAGCCTCGCCGGCATCGTGGCGGCCTTCGTTTTGGTCCTGGGCATGTGGGGGAGGACAGAGCTGGGTTTCAACAGGATGGTCGTGCTGGACGCCTTCTCCTTGTTCTTCCACGCAGTGCTCCTGCTTGCGGCCGGCGTCACGATCCTGATATCGCTGGACTACGTCGCCCAGGAAGGTTTCGAGCGTTACGAGTACTACGTGTTGATGCTCTTTGCCACCTTCGGGATGATGTTGATGGCCAGCGCCCAAGACCTCATCATGATCTTCCTCGGCCTCGAGACCATGAGCATCTCGGTCTACGTCCTGGCGGGCTGGCGCAAGGACCACCCGAGGGGCCATGAGGCCGCCTTGAAGTACCTCCTGCTGGGCGCCTTCTCGGGGGCGTTCCTCCTCTACGGGATCGCCCTCGTCTACGGAGCTACCGGGACCACGCAGCTCAAGGGCATTACGGATTTCCTGGCCCAGGGAGGATGGGGGAGCCGCAGCCAGATCTTGATGGTGGGGACTGCTTTGCTCCTCGTGGGCTTCGGGTTCAAGGTCGCCTCGGTACCGTTTCATATGTGGACCCCGGACGTCTACGAGGGGGCCCCTGCCCCCATCACCGCCTACATGGCGGCGGGGGTCAAGGCCGCGGCGTTCGCGGCGTTCCTCAGGGTCTTCTTTTACAGCCTCGGCGGTCTTCAGGCGGACTGGTCCATGGTGCTTTGGGTCATCGCGGTGGCCACCATGACCCTCGGAAATGTGGTGGCCCTGGCCCAGGAGAACATAAAGAGGATGCTCGCTTACTCCAGTATCGCACATGCCGGTTACATCCTCGTGGGCATGGTGGCCGGGGGGGAGATGGCCAGCGCCAGCGTCCTCTACTACCTGCTCGCTTACACGCTGATGAACATGGGGGCCTTCGCCGTGGTCACGGCCTTTGGTCGCAAGGGGGAGGAGAACGTCTTCATAGAGGACTACAGGGGCATGGGCTTTCGTTACCCCGTGCTGGGGGCGGCCATGGCCCTCTTCATGTTCTCGTTGGCAGGCCTGCCACCCACGGCAGGGTTCATGGCCAAGTTCTACGTCTTCTCCTCCGCGGTGGCCAAGGGGTACGTCATCTTGGTCGTCATCGCCGTCCTCAATTCCCTGGTCTCGGTCTATTACTACTTCCGGGTGACCATCAAGATCTACATGCAGGCCCAGGAGAAGGACCTGGAGGGGGTGGCCATGAGGCCTGCCATGGGGGTGGCCCTTGCCCTCATGGCCCTCGGGACCCTCTGGGTGGGGGTCTTCCCCAACACCTACCTGAGCCTGGCCAGACAGGCCCTTCCGTAAGGACTTTCCATACCCCGGGCCTTGCCGCCCCCCGGTGGATTGCGCTATCCTCC
>Ga0068707_1000246_pt1 | contig 32573 bp, 30 predicted proteins | sample YNPNPMetaG_FD_66600 | JGI IMG/M metagenome (GOLD analysis project Ga0068707, IMG submission 66600) | Anoxygenic and chlorotrophic microbial mat microbial communities from Yellowstone National Park, USA - YNP NP MetaG | ecosystem: Environmental > Aquatic > Thermal springs > Hot (42-90C) >... | reverse complement strand
GCCTTGCGGCTGGGGCCTCAGGCTATTCTCTGAAACTCGCGGGAAACATACCCTAGCCGCCGCCATTCCGTGATCGATTTACCGGCCTCGCCCGTCATAATTGCGATATGTCAGAAGAACAGATGAGTCGCCGTGCTTGGCTCACACGCCGGTGCCAGCGAAGGCGCGGCAGCGCGTTCGCGGAGACTGCGCTGATTCTGCTGCCGATGCTGGCGCTCGTGTTTGCGTTCATCGATCACGGCCTGGTGATCTTCATGCAGTCGACGTTCCAGCATGCGGTGCGGGAAGGCGTCCGCTATGCGGTCACCTACCAGACGATCGGCGGACTCGGCCACGACGCCTCCATCAAACAGGTGGTGTCACGGAGCGCCATGGGTTTCCTGCGGGGACGCGAGGACGCGATCAAGATCCGCTACTTTGATCCCGAGACGTTCCAGGAAGTCCCGGACAATCTGCCCGGAAATATCGTCGAGGTGTCCATCGAAGGATACCAGCATTCCTGGATCGCCCCGCTGTGGAGAACGGCCGGCGTCATCCAGCTCTCCGCGCGGGCTGCCGACCGCATGGAGGGCTTGCCAACCGGATCGGCGCCGCCCCCGCGTTGATTGAAAGGAGCGAGGCCAAATGGGGAAGGAACGGAAACGGCGGCGCGGGAGCGCGATCATCGAGTTCGCTCTGTCCTTCGCCTTGCTGATGCCGCTTTATGTCTGGATGCTGGTGTACGGCCTCGACCTGAAGCGGATGATGCAAACCAACCAGGTCAGCCGGGATGCCGGCCATATGTACGCCCGCGGCGTGGATTTCTCGCTGCCTGGCAACCAGGACATCATTGTCCGGCTGGCGGCGGGACTCAATCTCACCCGTACAGGCGGCTCGGGCGTGGTGATCCTGAGCAGGGTCATGAAAATCGGTCCCGCCGAGTGCGCCGATGGGGGCGTTGCCCTGCCGGATTGCGTCAACCTCAACCAGGCGGTCATCACCCAGCGGATCGTCATCGGCAACAAGTCGCTCAGGCCGAGCCGGATCGGCACGCCGCCGGACTCGATGCTGCTGCCGGACGGCAGCATCGCGCCCGCCGACTATCTCAAGCAGTCTTCAGCCCGGGCAACCGGGTTCGACGCGATTCTGAACCTGAACGAGGGCGAGTTTGCTTACGTCTCCGAAGCCTGGTTCGAATCGCAGGTCAGGGATTTCCCAACCACCAACAACCGGGGGCCGGTATATGCGCGCACGATTTTCTGAACAGCGGGGCATCGCCCTGATATTCCTCGCCGTCGGGTTGACTCTGATCCTCCTGATGGTGGCCCTCGCCGTCGATGCATCCTACCTCTACACGGTGCGAGCGAGGCTGTCCGCTTCCTGCGACGCGGCGGCGCTGGCTGCGGCGCGGTCGTTGAATGTCGGCCTCACCCTGGCCGAACAGGAAGCTTCGGCGCGGGCGCGCGCGCTGGCGTTCTTCGACGGAAACTTCCCCGAAGGAACCATGAACACGCGCAACCGCACGGTCAGCGTGGATGTGGCCGAGACAGCCATGCGCACGCGCACTGTCAATGTCCGCGCCTCCGTGGTCATGCCGACCTATTTCCTGCGGCTGGCCGGCTTCGACACCGTCAATGTCAGCGCGGAAGGCACCGCCTCGCGCCGTGACGTCAACCTCATCCTTGTTCTCGACCGCTCGGGCAGCATGGCCAACTCCGGCGCTTGCGAACCGATGAAGGCTGCCGCCCGTTCGTTTGTCTCCAAATTCGCCGAGGGACGCGACCGCCTGGGCATGATCTCCTTCAGCGGCGCCTGGAACCTTTCTTTCGCCCCCTCGAAGAATTTCAAAACCTCCTCGCCAACGCTGGACTCCGTCATCAGCGGGATCAACTGCGTGGGAGGCACCAACAGCGCAAGCGCCATTTCCGAGGCTTACAACCAGCTGGCGTCAATCAACGAGCCCGGCGCGCTCAACCTCATCCTGTTCTTCACCGACGGCAACCCCACAGGCCTCACCGCAACATACCCAATCCGCAAGTACTCCGATGTGTACGCGAAAAGCACCTGTTACGACATCCACGGACATCCAAACACAAACCCGGACTGGCTTGCTTCGGTGCAGAACCGCGTCGGCGTTCTGATCGGACTGGGCAACAGGCCCAGCGACAGCCCCACGAGCAAGCCCGTGGGACTGTTCAACCGTTACGTACCCACCCCGGGCACAACCGACTCGATTATCAACGGCCCAACCAACAGCGACACCAGCAGGCAGGGCTGTGCTTTCGCCTCCTCCCAGTCCTACGCCTACAAGGATGTTGCCTACGTGCCGGATTCCGACTACTACGGCAACGGCACACGCTCCGGCTATTACAGCGGCCTGCCGACCTTCAGCTCGGGCGCCTACGCGGGCAAGATCCGGTCCGACCGCTCCGACAGCGTTCTGATGGCCGCCACCAACGCCACACACAACGCGGCCAAGCGGATTCGCCAGGATTCCGCCCTGACTCCCGTTTTCTACGTCATCGGCCTTGGGGATGTGGACAGCAACCTGCTCTTGCGCATCGCCAACGACCCGGCAAGCCCCACGTACACGCGCAGCGAGCCGACGGGCATGTACGTCTATGCCCCCGACAAGACGCAACTGAACCAGGCGTTCGCCCGCATCGCTTCGGAAATTCTCCGCCTGTCGCGGTAACTGCGAGCGGAAGCCCGGGCCTCAGGTTCCGCGCGTCCCGCCTGCAACCGCGGGCGGCGGCCCGCTTCCCGCCGGCGCCGCGCCGGATGAAAATACGGGAAGACCCATGACACGCCTCCACGTGATCTTTCTGGCCTTGCTGGCCGCCGGCAAGCTGCCGGCGCAGTCTTCCCGCGAGATGAACGAGCTGAACTGGCAGGAATTCGCCCGGCTGGTTCCGTCGCAAATCCGGACTGTGCTGCTGCCCACGGGCACGCTGGAAGCGCACGGCGTCATCCACAACGGCGCCGACAACACCGCGCCCCTCGATCTGGCCCGGGCCATGGCGCCGCGGCTGAACGCGCTCGTCGCCCCTCTCATCCCCTACGGCGTCACCGGGAGCCTCGACGGCTACCCCGGCACGTTCCAGATTTCCGAAGCCGCATACCGCCCGTTTGTCGCCGACGTTCTGAAGGGCCTGGCGCGCAACGGCTTCCGCAACATCATCGTCGTCAACGGCCACGGCGGGCCGCAAACGGCCATCCTCAACGAGCTGGCCGAACAGGCCAGCCGCGAGCACCGCGTGCGCGTTCTGGTCGTCAACTGGTGGAGCGCCTGTTCGGAAGCCACTTTCAAGGTCTTCGGCGAAGACGGCGGCCACGCCGGCTGGAACGAAACGGCCTTCACGCAAGCCACGCACCCGCAACTGGTTCGCCGCGATCTGTACAGCAAAGACCTGGAACTTCCCCGCCCCGCCGCCGGCAGCTGGGCCGCCTTCCCGTTCCCTGCCCCGGTGATCCTCTATCAGCCCGGCCAGGGTTCGGTGCGGTTTGACGAGGCCAAGGCGAAGGAGTATTTTCAGGCAGTAACGGATTGCATGACGAAACTGGTCGAGGGGATGATCGAACGATGGGACCGAATGAATCTCTATCCCGCCGCGGCTTCGCCCGGATCGCCGCGCTAGCCGGCGCGCTGCCTGTGCCGGTGCTGACCGAGCGGGCCCTGGCGCAATTGAGCTACCCCGGCGAGGCGCCGCCCGACGCGGTTCTCCTGAATGCCAACGAAAACCCCCTGGGCCCGTGCGTCGAGGCGCTCGAGGCCATGCAGCAAGCCCTGCGCCGCGGCGGCCGCTACCAGTTCGGCGAGACCCTGCGGTTGGCGCGCACGGCGGCGGCCAGGGAGGACGTGCCGGCCAGCCATGTGCAGTCTTTCGCCGGCTCGAGCGACCCGCTGCACCGCGTGGTGCTCGCCTTTTGCGGCCCCGGACGAGCATTCGTCACCGCCGACCCGGGCTACGAGGCCGGCGAGCGCGCCGCCGCCTTCGTCGGCGCGCCCGTGCGCCGCGTGCCCCTCACGCCGGACTATGCTCACGACATCGAAGGCATGCTCCGCGCTGCGGGCAAAGAGGCGGGCGTGTTTTATGTCTGCAACCCGAACAACCCCACCGGCACGCTGACTCCCCATGCCGCCGTCGAACACCTGCTGCGCGAAAAGCCGGCCGGCAGCGTGGTGCTCGTCGACGAAGCCTACATCCATTTCTGTGAAGCGCCGTCCTGCATGGACCTGGTGCGCGAGGGCAAGGACGTCGTTTTGCTCAGAACGTTTTCGAAGATTTATGGAATGGCCGGCCTGCGCGCCGGCCTCGCCTTCGCGCGGCCCGACCTGCTCGACCGCATCCGGCCCTACGGGACGGGCTTCCTGCCGGTGACCGGCATGGTGGGCGCCAATGCGAGCCTCGAGGCCAGGGGCGTCATCGCCGAGCGGCGCGAATTTTTCCGCCGCACGCGCGAAAATCTCTTTGCGTGGCTGCGCGAAAAGGGCATCGATTTCGTGCCGAGCGTCAGCAACAAGGTCATGATCCGCACGCCGAAGCCGGGCCGCGAAATCGCCGCCGCCATGGCCGCGCGCAAGGTGATCATCGGCCGCAGCTGGCCCTCCTGGCCGAACCATGTCCGCGTCACCATCGGCACGCCGGACGAGATGGAAAAGTTCAAGGCCGCCTTCGCCGAGGTGCTGGCCTCCTGACAAGCGCCGGGGCGGCCCGTGCGCCCGCGCCCCCTCGCCGCTGCGGGTGAAAAGGCCGCAAGCGCCGTTCTGCGCCCGCGCCGCCAGCGCACCTCTGTGACGGCTGTAAATCCTCGGCCGTGCAACGCGCGGATTTACAAACAAAAATGCGCCGCGCGCGTTTGGAATGGCGAGAACCAGAGCAGGCGCTGGCGCCTGCCGGAGAAAAGGAGATCGCATTCCATGAAATCCATGCTGGGCAAAATGATTGGCGCGGCGCTGCTGGCGGCCTGTCTGGGCGCATCCGGGGCGCAAGCCGAAGGCCGCAAGTTGCGCGCGCAAATCCCCTTCCCGTTCCAGGCCGGAGGCCGGACGCTGCCGCCCGGCCAGTACGAGTTCGAGCTGGTGGCGCACCGTTCGCTGCTGTTCATCGCCGGGGCGGGCGGGACGCGGCTCGCGCTCACCACCGTGCCTGAGGGTCCGCTGCGGGGCCAGGAGGACTCGCATCTCGTCTTTGAACGGTCGGAGACCGGCTGCCGGCTCGCCGAGGTTTCGGCCGCCGGCGCCGCGCACCGCGCCGCACTGCCGGCCGGGAGGAGTGCCGGGCCGGTAGCCAGGAACGGCGGGACCGATCGGATTATCCTGTCGCTGGCCATGCGCTGAAGCGCCGCGTCGCGCCGCGCGAACACCGCTGCGGCTTTCCCCGTCGGCCGGGACGTGGTTGCGCTCCGGTTTTCTATACAATGAGAGGTTCCGGGCATCTGAACGAATGAGTCAGGCGGATGCCTGCGGACGTCCTGAATCTCTCAGGGAAACCGGAGCTCTTCCATGGGAACGATTGCTTTGAACGGCGGTCTGGAAAGGACCGCCTTTTTCTATCAGTCCGTCGTCGGCAAGAAGGCAGTCATGGCGGTGACGGGCTGCATCCTGTGTCTGTTCGTGCTCGGCCACATGCTGGGCAACCTGCAAATCTACCAGGGGCCTGAAAAACTCAACCATTATGCGGAATTTCTGCAAGGCCTGGGCGCGGGCCTGTGGGCGGTGAGGCTTGTCCTGCTGGCCTGCGTCGGGCTGCACATTCTGTCGGCATACCAGCTGTGGCGGCTGAAGCTGAGCGCTCGGCCTTCGGCCTATCTGAAAAAGTCCTACGTGGCCACGTCGTATGCGGCCCGGACGATGATCTGGAGCGGACCCATCGTGCTGGCCTTCATCATCTACCACCTGCTCCACTTCACCACCGGCCAGGCGCATCCCGATTTCGTCCGCGGCGACGTCTACCACAACGTCGTCGCCGGCTTCAGCAACCCGGCCGCAAGCCTTTTCTACATCGCCGCCAACATTCTGCTGGCGATCCACCTCTATCACGGCGCCTGGAGCATGTTCCAGACGGTCGGCATCAACCACCCGCGCTACACGCCGTGGCTGAAACGGCTGGCCAAGGTCTATGCGTGGGTCATCGGCATCGGCAATGTGTCGATCCCGCTGGCGGTGCTGACCGGCGTCGTGAAGTAGGACGGGAGGAATCTCAAGCCATGGCATTCAATCTGGATCCGCGCACTCCATCGGGCCCGCTCGAGCGGCGCTGGGAGAAGGCCAAGCAGGACATGAAGCTGGTGAGCCCGGCCAACCGGCGCAAGTACACGGTCATCGTCGTCGGCTCGGGCCTTGCGGGCGGCAGCGCCGCGGCAACGCTCGGTGAGCTCGGCTACAACGTCAAGTGTTTTTGCTTCCAGGACTCGCCGCGCCGGGCGCACTCCATTGCCGCGCAGGGCGGCATCAACGCCGCCAAGAACTACCAGAACGACGGCGACAGCGTCTACCGGCTCTTTTATGACACGATCAAGGGCGGCGACTTCCGCTCCCGCGAGTCCAATGTCTACCGCCTGGCCGAGGTGAGCGTCAACATCATCGACCAGTGCGTGGCGCAGGGCGTGCCCTTCGCGCGCGAATACGGCGGGACGCTCGCCAACCGCAGCTTCGGCGGGGCGCAGGTGTCGCGAACCTTTTACGCGCGCGGCCAGACGGGCCAGCAGCTGCTGCTCGGCTGCTACCAGGCGCTCGAGCGCCAGGTCGACGCCGGGCGCGTGCAGATGTTCTACCGCCACGAGATGCTGGACCTGGTCGTCATCGACGGGCGCGCCCGCGGCATCGTCACGCGCAACCTGGTCACCGGCGCCATCGACTGCCACGTCGCCGACGCCGTCGTGCTCGCCACCGGCGGCTACGGCAACGTCTTCTATCTTTCGACCAACGCCAAAGGCTCCAACGCCACCGCCATCTGGCGCGCATACAAGCGCGGGGCCGGCTTCGGCAATCCCTGCTTCACGCAGATCCACCCCACCTGCATCCCGCAGACCGGAGACTACCAGTCCAAGCTCACCCTGATGAGCGAGTCGCTGCGCAACGACGGCCGCATCTGGGTCCCGAAGAAAAAGGGCGACACGCGCAACCCCAACGACATTCCCGAAGAGGAGCGCGATTACTACCTCGAGCGGATGTACCCGGCCTACGGCAACCTTTGCCCGCGCGACATCGCCTCGCGCGCGGCCAAACTGATGTGCGACCAGGGCTACGGCGTCGGCCCCGGCGGCCGCGGCGTGTATCTCGATTTCAAGGAAGCCATCCAGCGGCTGGGCCGCAAGACGATCGAGGAGCGCTACGGCAACCTGTTCGAGATGTACGAGCGCATCACCGGCGAGGACCCCTATACCGTGCCGATGCGCATCTACCCGGCCGTCCACTACACGATGGGCGGCCTGTGGGTGGACTACCACCTGCAAAGCACCATCCCAGGCCTGTTCGTGCTGGGCGAGGCCAACTTCAGCGATCACGGGGCCAACCGCCTCGGGGCCAGCGCGCTGATGCAGGGCCTGGCCGACGGCTATTTCATCATCCCTTACACCATGGGCCATTTCCTCGCCCAGGTGAAGCCCGGCGGGGTGGACGCCTCCCATCCGGAATTCCGCGCCGCCCGCGAGCAGGTGGCGGAAAGAATCAGGAAGCTTCTCTCCATCAAGGGCAAGAAAACCGTGGATGATTTCCACCGCGAGCTCGGGAAAATCATGTGGGAATACTGCGGCATGGCCCGCAATGCCGCCGGGCTGAAACACGCCCTCGCCAAAATCCCCGAGCTTCGCGAGGAATTCTGGCAGAACGTGAACGTGCCCGGCAGCGGCGAGGAGCTCAACCAGAGCCTGGAAAAGGCCGGCCGCGTGGCGGACTTCCTCGAGCTCGGCGAGCTGCTGTGTCTCGACGCGCTCGCCCGCGAAGAGAGCTGCGGCGGCCACTTCCGCGAAGAACACCAGACCGAGGAAGGCGAAGCCAAACGCGACGACGAGCACTTCTGCCATGTCGCCGTGTGGGAGTTCGCCGGCGACGGCAAGCCGCCGGTCCGCCACATCGAGCCGCTGAATTTCGAGTTTGTCCATTTGGCGCAGCGCAGCTACAAGTGAGGAAGGCAGGCGATGAAAATCATCCTGAACATCTGGCGTCAGAAGAACGCTTCCAGCCCCGGCAAGATGGTGCGCTACGAGCTCGACAACGTGAACGAACACATGTCCTTTCTCGAGATGCTCGACGTGCTCAACGAAGAGCTTGCGCGCAAGGGCGAAGAGCCGGTGGCGTTTGAACACGACTGCCGCGAAGGAATCTGCGGCTGCTGCGGGTTCATGATCAACGGCATCCCGCACGGGCCCGAGCGCGGAACCACGGTCTGCCAGCTCCACATGCGGCACTTCCGCGACGGCGACGAGCTGTGGCTGGAGCCGTTCCGGGCCAAGGCGTTTCCCGTCATCAAGGACCTGATGGTGGACCGCAGCGCCTTCGACCGCATCATCGCCGCCGGCGGCTATATCAGCATCAACACCGGCTCGGCGCCCGAGGCCAACTCCATCCCGGTCAAGAAGCAATGCGCCGACCGGGCGATGGACGCCGCCGCCTGCATCGGCTGCGGCGCCTGCGTGGCCGCCTGCCCCAACGCCTCCGCCTCGCTGTTCGTCTCGGCCAAGATCGCCCACCTCGGCCTGCTGCCGCAGGGCCAGCCCGAGCGCGACCGCCGCGCCGTGCGCATGGTGCTGAAAATGACCGAGGAGGGCTTCGGCTATTGCACCAATACGGGCGAGTGCGAGGCGATCTGCCCGAAGGGCGTCAAGATCGAAAACATCGCCCTGATGCACCGCGATTACCTGAAGGCCGTGGCGACATTCCGCGAAGAGTCCAGGGTCGGCGGCGCGGGCTGAGGCCGCCCGGCCTGCGCGGCAACTTCCACTCCGAAACTCGAAAAACGGGCCTTTTCGGTGCTATTCTGGCATCGTGAAGCGGCCCCGTCTGCTGTTCCTTCTCGCGCTGGCCCTGTCGCTCCTGCTTCCGCCCGCCTTTCCCGCGGCGCCGCCGAAGCCCGGCGCGAAGAAGCCGGCCGCCAAACAGCGGGCCGCGCCTGCAACCGGGCAAGGCAAGACATCCAAGGCGCGCACCGCAAGAGGCAAGCGCAGAACCGCGGCCCGCCGCCGGTCCCAACAACAGCCCGAGCCCGCGCGCATCCGGGAAATCCAGCAGGCGCTGGCCGAGCGCGGCTACGCGGTGGAGCCGACGGGCGTGTGGGACGCAGCCACCGTGGCCGCGCTGGCGAAGTTCCAGGAAGATCATCAGATCAACAATCTGAGCGGCAGGGGCAAGCTGGACCCGCTCACCCTGATCGCTCTCGGACTCGGTCCGTCCTACAGCCGCCCCGCGCCTTCCGGCGCCGCGGGCGGACAAACCAACACGGAAGGAAACCCACCATGATCATTGGCGTACCCCGCGAAGTGAAGGATCACGAATCCCGCGTCGGGCTCGTTCCTCACGGCGTTACCACGCTGGTGGAAGCAGGCCATCAGGTTGTCGTGCAGACCCGCGCCGGCAGCCTCAGCTCCATCACCGACGAGGAATACCTCGAGGCCGGCGCCCGCATCGCGCCCACCGCGGCCGACGTCTGGAACGTCGCCGACATCATCGTCAAGGTGAAGGAGCCGCAGCCCTCCGAATACGTCTTTCTGCGCGAGGGGCTCACCATCTTCACCTACCTCCACCTGGCGCCGTTGCCGGAGCTTACACAGAAAATGCTGGAGACGAAAGTGACCGGCATCGCCTATGAAACCATCCAGGAGGAGGACGGCTCGCTGCCGCTGCTGACGCCGATGAGCGAAGTCGCCGGCCGCATGGCCGTGCAGATTGGCGCACAGTATCTGGAAGCGCAGAACGGCGGCCGCGGCGTGCTGCTCGGCGGCATCCCGGGCGTGGCCCCGGCCAACGTCGTGGTGCTCGGCGGCGGCACCGTCGGCCACAACGCCGCGCGCATGGCCCACGGCCTCGGCGCCAACGTCACCATCATCGACAAGAACCTCAACCGCCTGCGCGAGCTCGACGACATCTACAACGGCGGCGTCATCACGCTGGCCTCCAACGCGTGGACCATCCGCGAATCCCTCCGCCAGGCCGACCTCGTCATCGGCGCCGTGCTGATCCCCGGCGCCAGCGCGCCCAAGCTCGTCAAGCGCGACATGCTCCAGGTGATGAAGCGCAACGCGGTCATCGTCGACGTCGCCATCGACCAGGGCGGCTGCTTTGAAACCTCGCGGCCGACCACGCATACCGATCCCGTCTACTTCGTCGACAACGTCCTGCACTACTGCGTTTCCAACATGCCGGCCGCCGTGCCGCACACCTCCACCTACGGTCTGACGAACGCCACATTCCCTTACCTGTTGCAGCTGGTCAACAAGGGCGTGCGGGAGGCCATCTCCTCCAACCGCGCCCTCGCTCTCGGAGTCAACACGTACAAGGGCCACTGCACGCACCCGGCGGTGGCCGAGTCCCAGAACATCCCCTACACGGAGCTCTCCAGGCTGCTCTGAGGCCTGCACGGCGAGCCGCGCGGCGCACGTCCCCTTTCGCGCCGCGCGGCCGGATGCTTCGTTCCCTGACGGCGGAACGGCGAGTGCGCTATCGTATGGGTTTTCCCCCATGGCACGCATCCACCCGTTCCGCGCCCTCCGGTACACGGCGAAAGCCGGCGACATCGGCCGCCTCGCCACCCTGCCATACGATGTGATTCCCTCGGAACTCGAGCAGGAATACAAGGCCCGCAGCCCTTACAATTTCGCGCATCTCATTCTGCCTCGCGGCGACTATGCCGGGGCCGCCGCACGGCTTGCCGAATGGCGCCGGCAGGGCATCCTGGCCGAAGAAACAGAAGAGGCGGTTTATGTTTACGAGCAGGCCTTCCCTTCCCCTGCCGGGGGCGAAATCCTCGTGCGCCGCGGCTTCATCGCCCTCGGCGACACCGAACCTTACGGCGAGACCGTCTACCGCCACGAGTTCACATTGAGCGGCCCCAAAGAGGACCGCTTCCGCCTGCTCGAAGCCACCCGCGTGCAGTTCGACTCCATCTTCATGCTCTTCCCCGACCCGGAGCGCGACGTGGAGCACCGGCTTGCCGTCGCGGCGGCCGGGCCGCCCGAAGTCGAGTACACCGACCACCAGCAGACGCGCCACCGCCTGTGGAAGATCGCCGACAAGGAGTGGATCTCCGGACTCCAGGCGGCCATGGCGCCGCGGAAACTGCTCATCGCCGACGGCCACCACCGCTACGAAACCGCGCTCCGGATGGGCCAGCCGCGCACGATGATGACCTTCGTCGCGTTCGAATCGCCTGGGCTGCGCTGCTTCGCCACGCACCGCCTGGTGCACTCCCTGCCCGGCTTCGAGCCGGCGCGGTTTCTGGCATCGTTGCCGAATGTGGCGCCCGGCCTCGACCCGCTTGTCTCCCCGCCCGGCTTCATTCGCATCGGCGTCGTGACCGCCACGGGCGAGTATCATACCGACATCCCTGCCCCGGAAGGCGCACTGAACGTCGTCGTGCTCCATGAGAAGATCCTGGCGCCGTTGCTGGGCATCACGGCCGAAGCGGCCGCCGCGGGAAAGCATCTCTCCTACACGCGTTCGCGCGAGGAAGCCTGCGAAGCGGTGCGCGCGGGCCGCGCCCTCGCCGCATTTCTTCTCGAAGACCTGCCCGTCGAAGGGCTGGCGCGCGCTGCTTTCTCCGGCCAGGTCCTGCCGCAAAAGTCGACGTACTTCTACCCCAAGCTCGGCTCGGGCCTGGTGATGTACGAACTGCCCCGCTGATGCGCCGGGCGCGATGAGGAGATCGCGCGGTGTCGCCTGCGAACCGTCTGAAGATGCGTTCGTAGCGGATCGGCACCTGCTGCCACCGGCCGGCGGCCCGACGCTGCTGCTCCCGTGAGGGCCGGCCGGATGCCGGCGGCCACACGTTGATAACCCCGGACGATTCCGGCGTTGTCCCCGCCCGCAGGAGCGCTGCCCGGCCACGGGCCCTGGCGGCCGGGCGTGCGCGGAAGCGCGCCGGAAGCGGCAGCAAGATCCGTGGCGCATTCAGGCCCGCGAAGCCGAAGCCATGTCCAACCCGGGATCGGAACAAGCCCGGCAGCGGGCGGCAAAGGCGGCTCAATAAAGGATAATGATACCTGAATCTACATAATTTATTGGCGCTTATGGAACCGGCGGTGATAGATTGTGGCTTTGATTTGAAGCCATGAGCACCGCCCTGTTGGATCAGGAACTCAAACTGAGCTACGCGCGCGGCCCGGAAGCCGTGTTGTGGGAATGTTCCATCGGGGATGCGGTCCGAAAGACGGCGGCACGCCATCCCGATGCGCCGGCGCTCGTGTCGCGGCATCAGGAGATCCGGCTCACCTGGTCGGAGCTGCTCCAGGCTTCCGAACGCCTGGCAACCGGGCTTCTCGGGTTGGGGCTCGAGCCGGGCGACCGTGTTGGCGTCTGGTCGACCAACTGCGCCGAATGGGTGATGTTGCAATACGGCTGCGCGCTGGCGGGGCTGGTGCTGGTCAACGTCAATCCTGCATACCGGTCGCACGAGCTGCGATTTGTGCTCGGCAGGAGCGGCATGCGGGTGCTGTTCCTGCACGAGAGAGACCGCCGCGCCGATTACCGGGCCATTCTGGCCGAGTCCCTGCAAGGCCTCGAGTGCCGGCTGGAAAAGGCGATCGCGTTGGGCACGGAGGAATGGAAGGACCTGCTGAAGGGTAATCCTGCGGCAACGCTGCCCGAAGTGCGCCCCGCCGACGTGGCCAACATCCAGTACACATCCGGCACGACCGGGACGCCCAAGGGCGTGCTGCTGACACACCGCAACCTGATCAACAACGGGCGCTTCATCGCAGAGCGGCTGCACGCGACCGCCGCCGACCGCATTTGCATCCCGGTGCCGCTGTATCACTGCTTCGGATGCGTGATCGGGACCCTGGTGGCCGCATCCTCCGGCGCCGCGATGATCCTTCCCGCGCCTTCTTTCGATGCACAGAAGACCCTGGAGGCGGTGGAAGCCGAGCGGGCCACGGCCCTGTATGGCGTGCCGGCGATGTTCATCGCGGAGCTGTCGCTGGCCGATTTCAGCCGTTACGATCTGCGCAGCCTCCGCACGGGCGTGATGGCGGGAGCGCCGTGCCCGATCGAGGTGATGCGCCGCGTCATGACGGAAATGCACTGCCCCCAGATCACGATCTGCTACGGGCAGACCGAGTCGAGTCCGGTGAGCACAATGTCGAGCGTCGACGACGACATCGAAATCCGCTGCACCACCGTCGGGCGGGCCATGCCGGCGACAGAGATCAGGATCGTCGACCCCAAGTCGGGAAGGACGTTGCCCGTGGGCGAGCAGGGCGAACTGTGCACGCGCGGCTACCTGGTGATGCGCGGCTATGACGGCGACCCGGAGGCCACCAGCGCCGCCATCGACAGCGAGGGCTGGCTTCATTCCGGCGACCTTGCGGTGATGCGCCCCGACGGCTGTATCCGCATCACCGGGCGGCTGAAGGACATGATCCTGCGCGGCGGCGAAAACATTTACCCGCGCGAAATCGAGGAGTTCCTTTACACGCATCCCAAAATCGCCGAGGCCCAGGTGGTGGGGCTGCCCGATGCGCGCCTCGGCGAAGTGGTGCTCGCCTGGATCCGCCTCAAGCCCGGCGAGACGGCCACGGCGGAGGAGATCCGCGAATATTGCCAGGGAAAGATCGCGTATTTCAAGATCCCGGAGCACATCCGCTTCGTCGATTCGTTTCCGATGACGCTGAGCGGCAAGGTGCAGAAGTTCCGGATCCGGGAGATCGAGATCCGCGAGCGCGGGCTGGAAGAAGTGGCGCGGACGGCTACGGCCTGAGCGCGGCATCAGCCATAATCGGGATGTGAAGGCGGCAATCCGGCTTTTCGCGTTCAGCGGGGCGCTCTGTCTGGCCTGCGCGCCGGCGCGCGCGCAGGCGGTGATGGATGCGCTCAACGCCACGGCCTGGGTGCAGACCTCGGTCGAATACCGCGCCTGCGCGTTGCAGGCGTGGCGCTCGGCGCGCCTCTCGCTGGACCGCGCACTGAAGGACAAGCGCTGGACCGCAGCCCTGGAGCAGTCCGGCGACGCGCGACGCCTGCCGCCCGCCATCATTGTCGACATCGACGAAACGGTGCTCGACAACTCGCCGGGCCAGGCGCGGTTCCTGCTTCATGGCGACGGGCGCTACTCGCAGCAGATCTGGGAACAGTGGACGGCGGAGAAGCGCGCCGCGGCGGTGCCCGGAGCGCGCGAGTTCCTTTCGGCTGCCGCCGCGCGCGGCGTCACCGTGTTCTACATCTCGAACCGCGGCGAGCGCGAGGCGCAGGCCACGCGCGACAATCTGCTCGCGCAGGGGTTCCCCGTGCGGGACACGGTCGCCGGCGGCCTCGGCGACGCGATCCTGCTGCGCGGCGAACGCCCTGAATGGACCTCCGACAAGAGCGCGCGCCGCGCCGCCGTGGCGGCGCATTATCGCATCATCCTTCTGTGCGGGGACGACCTCAACGACTTCTTCCCCGCGCGCCTCTCCCCCGCCGGGCGCCACGCCCGGGCGCGCGCTTACGATGCATGGTGGGGCGAGCGATGGATCATCCTGCCCAACCCGATGTACGGCTCGTGGGAAGATTCCCTTTACGGGTTCGACCGGGCGCTTTCGCCCGCGGAAGTGCAGCAGCGCAAGCTGAAGGCGCTGCGAACGAAATGACACCGCAGCCCGCGGATCTGGACAACCGGCTGCCGGCCGCGTGCGCGGCGGCCGAAGGGCGGCCATGAAGGCGCAACGGCGCACTCTCCTGCCGGCTTTGTTTCTGGCGCTCTTCGTGTGGCTGGCCGCCGCGTTGTTTTCGTTCACCTCGCTGGGCGGGCAGTTCGACAACAACGTATACGACTTCCTGTACCGCGCCTTTCCGCCGAAGCCGGCGCAAGGCCCGGCCGTGCTGGTCGCCTTCGATGAGCGCACCTTCCGGCAGCACGGCGGCATCCGCAGGCTCCGGGCCAATCTCGCCCGCGTGATCGAGCGCGTGGCGGAGGCGAAACCCGCGGCGGTGGCCGTCGACATCACTCTGGCCGATCCGGGCGACCCGCAGGAAGACGCGCGGCTGGCCGCCGCCTTCGCCCGCGTGCCGGGCCTGGTGCTGGCTTGCGAGATGATGCCGGACGGCTCGGGCTGGCAGGACCCGCTTGAAGACTTCCGCCGCCACGCGGCCGCGCTCGGCCATGTGTCCACGCTGGCGGGGCCGTACGACGAGGTGAACCGCCGCATCACGCTGGAACGCGCCGCGGGCCGCGTGCGCCGCTGGGCGCTGTCGCTCGAAATGCTCCGGCTCGTCGACGGCGGCGAGATCGTGGCCTCGCCGTCCGACATCGCCGTGGGCGAAAGGCTGATCCCGTCGCGCCAGGACGAGGGCCGACCGCTGCGCGTCCGGTACTCCGGGCAAGGCGTCCCGGCGGTCCCGGCCGGCGACCTGCTGGACGGCGCGCCCGTGGACGCGCTCGCGGGCAAGGCGGTGTTCATCGGCGTCACGGCCATCTCGGCGGCGCCGGACCGCCTGTTCACCCCGCTTTCGCGCGGGTTGCCCGCCGCCGGCGTCGCCATCCATGCCCAGGCCTTCCAAACCCTGTACGCAGCCGCGTGGCTGCTGGACGTTCCGCTGTGGCTGACGCTGCTCGCTTCGCTGGCCGCCGCGCTGCTGATCGTCGCCTCGCTGTCGCTGCTGCTGCGCTGGCAGGGTTGGGCCGCGGCCGCGCTCGCGCTCGTCGCGGCGCACATTCTCCCGTGGTTTTGTTTCAAACAGGATCTGGTGATGGCGGCTTCCGGCCCGGCGGCGGCCTCCTGGCTTGCGCTGCTCGCCGGCGGCGCGTTCCGCTACTTCTTCGTGCGCCGCAGGCTGGAGGCCAGCGAGGCCGCCACGCGCCGCTACCAGCAGGCCTTCCACTTCGTCGCCCACGAGATGCGCACGCCGCTCACCGCCATCCAGGGCTCCAGCGAGCTGATCTCCCGCTACAACCTTCCGGAGGCCAAGCGGCGGGAGCTCAGCCAGATGATCAATGCCGAATCGAAGCGCCTGGCGCGGATGATCACCACGTTCCTCGATGTCGAAAAGCTCTCCGCCGGCCAGATGGAGCTGCGCCTGTCCGAGCTGGACCTTGCCGCGCTGGCCGAGGCCTGCTGCCGCCGCGCCGCGCCGCTGGCGGAAAAGAAGCGCATCGTGCTGACCAACCGCGTTCCCGACGGCATCCGCCTCAGGGCCGACGGGGAGCTGCTCGAATACGCCGTCTACAATCTCCTCACCAACGCCGTGAAGTACTCGCCCGAAGAGACCGAGGTCGTCATCGGCGCCTCCGCCGGCGACGGCCGCGTGCGCCTGTGGGTGGCCGACCAGGGCATCGGCATGGACGAGGAGGAGATGAAGCAGCTGTTCCGCAAGTTCTACCGAACCCGCCGCGCCGAGCAGTCCGGCGAGACCGGCACGGGCATCGGCCTGTCGATCGTGCGCCAGATCGTCGAGCTGCACAACGGGTCGATCGCCGTGGAAAGCGCGCCTGGCAAGGGTTCCACGTTCACTGTCGAGCTGCCGGCACGGTAAACTGGTGGTCTGACATGACGCCGCTGCTGCTCGTGGAAGACGATCCGGGCGTCCGTTCGACGCTCGCCACGTTTCTCGAGCTCGAAGGCTATGCCGTCGACGCCGTGGCGTCGACGCGCGAGGCGCTCGAGCGGCTCCGGTCGCGTTCCTACCCGCTCATCGTCAGCGATATCTACATCGACGACCGCACCGGCATCGACATCCTGCACGCCGCGCGCTCGTCCTGCCCCGAAGCCAAGGTGATCCTGATGTCGGCGCGGGGCAGCATGGAAACCGTGATGGCGGCCACGAAGGGCGGCGCCTACGACTACATTGCCAAGCCGTTCGAGCTGGACGACCTGCTGCAAATCCTCAGGCGCGCCGAGGGCCGCGGCGCCGACGGCGACGAGGAAGTCGAGCCGGAGGAGCCGCTGCCCACGGAAATGATCGGCAGCAGCCCGAAAATGGTCGAGATTTACAAGACCATTTCCCGCGTCGCCCCCACCGAAGCCCTCGTCCTCATCGAAGGCGAAACCGGCACCGGCAAAGAGCTGATCGCGCACATGATTCACGCCAATTCCCCGCGCGCCCAGATGCCGTTCATCCCCGTCGACTGCGCCTCGCTCGCCCCCTCCCTGATCGAGAGCGAGCTGTTCGGCGCCATGCGGGGGGCCTACACCGGCGCCGACCGCGACCGCACGGGCGTCTTCGAGGCCGCCAACGGGGGCACGGTTTTTCTCGACGAAATCGGCGAAATTGACCTGAATTTTCAGCTGAAGCTGTTGCGTTTTTTGCAGGAAAAGGAGATCCGGCCGCTAGGCTCCTCGCGGCCGAAGAAGGTGGACGTGCGCATCATCGCCGCCACCAACCGCGATCTGCGGAAGATGGTGGAAGAAGGCCGGTTCCGCGAAGACCTCTGGTACCGCCTCGACGTGGTCCGCATCACCGTGCCGCCGCTGCGCGAGCGGCGCGGCGACATCCCGCTGCTGGCCGCCGCCTTCCTCAAACGCTACAACGAGCGCTACGGCCTCGACGCGCGGATCACCGAGAGCGGCCTCAAGGCCCTGTGCGAATACTCCTGGCCCGGCAACGTGCGGCAGCTCCAGCACATGATCGAGCGGCTCGTCATCCTCGCCCCCGGCGGAAGAATCACCGAAGACGCGGTCGAGGACGCCATCCGCAGCTCCAGCCCGAAGGAGGAGCCGGGCGAAACTCTGGCCGAGGCCGAGGCCGAACAGATCCGCAAGGTGCTCGCCGCCACCGGCGGCAACAAGAGCCGCGCCGCGCGGATCCTCGGCATCGAACGCAAGACGCTCTACCGCAAGCTCGAGCGCATGGGGCTGGCCTGAGCGGCGCGGCGCGCCTGCGGGCGTGCCGGCCCGGCCGCCGCGCTACACTGGTGTCGGATCCCCACATGCAACCCAGGATTCACGGCACCACCATTCTGGTTGTGCGCCGCGGCGGCAAGACCGTGATGGCCGGCGACGGGCAGGTGACCCTCGGCACCGAAGTGCTGAAGGCGCGCGCCAACAAGCTCCGCCGGCTGCACAAGGACCGGATTCTGGCCGGGTTCGCCGGGTCCACGGCGGACGCTTTCGCGCTGTTTTCGCGCTTTGAATCCAAGCTGGAGCAGTTCAACGGCAATCTGCCGCGCAGCGTCGTCGAACTCGCCAAGGACTGGCGCACCGACCGCGTGCTTCGCCACCTCGAGGCCCTGCTGCTGGTGGCCGATGAGGAGCACGTCTACATCCTGAGCGGCAACGGCGACGTCATCGAGCCGGACTCCGACTGCGCCGCCATCGGCAGCGGCGGAACCATCGCGCAGGCAGCCGCGCGGGCGCTGCTCGAAAACACCGACCTCGACGCCCGCGCCATCGTCGAAAAGGCCATGACGATCGCCGCCGACATCTGCATTTACACCAACCACAATTTCCAGATCCAGGAGATCGGCTGACCATGGTGCTCTATTTGCCAGGCGATGCCAGCCGCGACGAGCCGCTGCTCGACGAACTCACGCCCCGCCAGATCGTCGCCGAACTCGACAAGTACGTCATCGGGCAGGCGGAGGCCAAGCGCGCCATCGCCATCGCCTTGCGCAACCGCATCCGCCGCCAGAGGCTCGACGCCGAGATCGCCGAGGATGTCATGCCCAAGAACATCCTCATGATCGGCCCCACCGGGGTGGGCAAGACCGAACTGGCCCGCCGCCTGGCGAAGCTGTCCAACTCGCCCTTCCTCAAGGTGGAGGCCTCGAAATTCACCGAGGTGGGCTACATCGGCCGCGACGTCGACAGCATGATCCGCGACCTCGTCGAGGTCGCCATCGACATGGTGCGCGAGCAGAAGCTCGACGAGGTCGCCGACCGCGCCGAGGAGCTGGCCGAGGAGCGGCTGCTCGACGCCCTGATGCCGCCGTCGCCCGAGCCGAGCGAAACGGCCGAACGCACCCGCGAAAAGCTCCGCGAACGGCTCCGCGCCGGGCGCCTCGACGACCGCATGGTGGAAATCGAGGTGAAGGAGCGCGGGCCCACCTTCGAGATCTTCGGCAACACCGGCAGCGAGGAGATGGACATGAACCTGCGGGAATTCCTCCCGCAGCTGTTCGGCCAGCGCACCACCCGCCGCACCATGCGCGTCTACGAGGCCTTCGACTACCTGGTCCAGGAAGAGGAAAACAAGCTCATCGACATGGACCAGGTGACGCGAATCGCCATCGAGCGGGTGGAGCGCAGCGGCATCATCTTCCTCGACGAGATCGACAAGATCGCCGGGCGCGAGTCCGGCCACGGCCCCGACGTCAGCCGCGAGGGCGTCCAGCGCGACATCCTCCCCATCGTGGAAGGCACCACGGTGAACACCCGCTACGGCTTCGTCCGCACCGATCACATCCTCTTCATCGCCGCCGGCGCGTTCCACGTCTCCAAGCCCAGCGACCTCATCCCCGAGCTTCAGGGCCGCTTCCCGATCCGCGTCGAGCTGAAGTCGCTCACCGAGGAGGATTTCGTCCGCATTCTCACCGAGCCCAAGAACGCGCTCACCCGGCAGTATGCGGCGCTGATGGAAACCGAAGGGATCAAGCTCAGCTTCACGCCGGACGCCATCCGGGAGATGGCGCGGTTCGCCCGGCTGGTGAACGAGTCGAGCGAGAACATCGGCGCGCGCCGGCTGCACACCATCATGGAGAAGGTGCTCGAGGAGATCAGCTTCGAGGGGCCGGATCTGCGCAAAAAGAAAGTGGTCATCGACGCCGATTACGTGCGGAAACAGCTCAAGGATATCGTCGAGGACCAGGACTTGAGCCGCTATATCCTGTGAAATTCCGGCGGAAATTCCTTCTTTTTTCGCTGCCGCTCGCGCTGCTGCGCTGCGGCTACACGGGCGACCCGCTGCCGCCTGCGCTGATGATCCCGCAGCCGGTGGACGACCTGTCCGGCTTCCAGCTCGGCGACTCCGTCGTCGTGCGGTTCACCCTGCCGGAGAAAACCACTGAAGACCTCGTCCTCGCCCGTCCCCCGGAAATCGAGCTGCGGGCGGCGCCCAATCCGGAGGGCGGCTTCGACATGGACCGCTGGCTTGCAGCCAGCGAGCGCCTGCCCGCCGGCGAGGTCCGCGAGGGCAAGGTCGAGACGCGCCTCCCGGCGCGGCCGTGGGCGGGCAAGGAGATGGTGTTCGCAGTGCGGACCATCGGCCCCCGCCGCCGCGCCTCGCAGTGGTCGAATCTGCTGGTGCTCCGCATCGTCCCGCCGCTTCAGCCGCCCGCGCAGGTGCGGGCCGAGGCCACGCCCGAAGGCGTCCTGGTTTCGTGGCAGGGCAAAGGGAGCAGGTGGCGCGTCTGGCGCAGCGAAGGAAAGCAGCCGGCGCTGGCGGCCGAAGTGGCCGAGCCGCGCTGGCTCGACGCCGGCGTGCACCACGGCTCCGCCTATGAATACACGGTCCAGCAGGTGGCGGACACGGGCGCCGGGCTGGCGCTGAGCGAACCATCCGCCCCCGCGCGCGTCCGGTATGAAGATGTTTTCCCGCCCGCGCCGCCCGCCGGGTTGCGCGTCATCGCGGGCGCGGGCACGATCGAGCTGAACTGGGAGCGCAACACCGAGCCCGACTTCAAAGCCTTCCAGGTCTGGCGCGCCGAAGATGGCGGCCCGCTGGTCCGCCTGGGAGAACCGTTGGCCGAATCCTCCTTCAGCGACGCCAATATCGCCAGCGGCCGCCGCTACCGCTACGCGGTTTCGGCCATCGACGAAAAGGGCAATGAGAGCCGGCCGTGCGAACCGGCGGAAATCGTCGCACCATAGAAGAGATGCCTTTCTACGCACGCATTGCCAGGGACCCGGCTGTGCCCATGGACGCCCCCGACCACCACCCCGGCGTCCTGCGCGGCCGCATCGAACACGACCGCTTCGTCGCGCCCGCCGGCGCCAGCTTTCCGCTGGACTCGGTGCGCTTTCTTCCCCCCGTGCACCCCACCAAGATCGTCTGCGTGGGCCGCAACTACGCCGAGCACGCGCGCGAGCTGGGCAACGAGGTGCCCGCCGAACCCCTTCTGTTCCTGAAACCGCCCTCCTCCCTCAACGCGCACCGCGCGCCCGTTGTCTTTCCGCGGGGCGCACAGGTGCTTTCCTACGAGGGCGAGCTCGCGCTGGTCATCGGCAGGCGCGCGCGGCGCGTGCCCGCCTCCCGGGCATGGGACGCCGTGGCAGGCTTCACCGTGCTGAACGACATCACGGCGCGGGACTGGCAGAAGAAGGACGGCCAGTGGACGCGCGCCAAGGGCAGCGACACGTTTTGCCCCGTCGGCCCGTGCTGGGTCCCGAAGGAAGACGTCCGCTTCGACGATCTCCGCATCGTCACGCGCGTCAACGGGGAGGTGAAACAGGACGCCCCGGTCACGGGGATGATCTTCGGCGTGCCGCAGCTGATCGAATACATCACCTCCTTCATGACTCTCGAGCCGGGCGACCTGATCGCCACCGGCACGCCGCCCGGCGTCGGCGCGCTCCAGCCGGGCGACGCCGTCAGCGTGGAAATCCCGGGCATCGGCATGCTGGAAAACCGCATCGAACAGGAGCCGGCCTGACGTTTCGGGTGTAAAACATTCTTGTATGGAAGTGGTTTGGGCAGACCCGCGCTTCTGGCTGCTCTCTGCGGCCGCCGCCGGCCTGATGGCCGCCGCCGTGCGGATTGTCTTCCGGCGCCGCCTGACGCCAGCCGAGAAGGAGCGCCGCAGGCGCATGGCTCTGAACCGCTGCCAGCGTACTGTGGAAGGACTCGTTCTCGATGCCGGCCCCGACCTGATCCACTATCAGTACGAGCTGAGCGGCGTCGCCTACTCGGCTTCGCAGGACGTCTCCGCGCTGCGGCACCTGCTTCCCGAGGATCCGGCGCGGCTGGCCGGCCCTGTTCACGTGAAGTATGACCCGCGCAACCCGGCCAACTCCATCATCCTGTGCGAGGAGTGGTCCGGGCTGCCGGGATTGTCCGTCAGAAAGGAGCTCAAGGATGCTACGGAAATGGACCGACTGGAAAAGCTGGGCGGCGGCTGTGCTGCTGCTGGTGCTGGGCGCAGCGCTGCAGGCGGCAGTGAATAAGTACAACAAGCCGAAGACCGTCCTCCACATCGTCACGCTGTACTACAAGGACGGGACCACCGAGGAGCAGAAACAGGCCGTGCTGGAAGGGGTGGAAAAGATGGCTGCGGAAATCCCCGGCATCCGCAATCTCTGGCTGAAGCCGATGAAAGTCCAGGGCACGCGCGCCGAGCGCCAGCCCGACGGCTCCTACCGCATGCGCCCGATGACCGACGCCTTCGTCATGGAATTCGAAAGCGAGGCCGCCTTCAAGGCCTACGAGGACCATCCGGCGCACCGGGCGTGGGCCGACAAGATCTATCTCCCGGTTCGCGGCTACTCCTACACGCACGACATCACCAACTGAGCGGCGCGCGGCAGGGCGGCGGCGCAATTGTATTCTGGAAGCTATGTACCGCTGTCTGTTCCTTCTGGCGGCTGCCGCCGTCGCCTTGCCTGCACAACAGAAGTTCGAGTTCTGGCCGGGCGCCCAATACGACCCGGCCATTCCCACGGTCGGGAAGGTTCTCGGGTTTGAGCCGGGCACGCGCCACGCCACGCACGCCGAAATTGTGCGCTACTTCGAGGCGCTCGCCGCCGCCGCGCCCAACCGCATCCGGCTGTTCGATTACGGCAAGACCTGGGAGGGTCGGCGCTTGTTCTATGCGGCCATTTCCGGCGAGGAAAACATCCGCCGCCTGGCCGAGATCAAGGCCGGCCAGCAGCGCCTCGCCGACCCGCGCAAGACGCCCGAGGCGGAAGCGCGCAAGCTGATCACGGCCGCGCCTTCCGTCCTCGCGTTGATGTACGGCGTCCACGGCAACGAGATCTCCTCGCCAGACGCCGCCCTGCTGGTCGCCTACCACCTCCTTGCGGCCCGTGCCGACCCGATGATGGACCAGATCCGCCGTCATGTGGTGGTGCTGCTCGACCCGCTGCAAAACCCCGACGGCCGCGAGCGGTTCATCCATAACTTCGTCGTCAACCTGGGGCTCGAGCCCGACCCCAGCCCGTCGGCGGCCGAGCGCGTCGAGCCGTGGCCCGGCGGAAGAGCGAATCACTACCTGTTCGACATGAACCGCGACTGGTTCGCCCTCACGCAGCCGGAAACGCGCGGCCGCGTTCGCTACCTGCGCGAATGGCTTCCGCACGTGGTGGTCGACCTTCATGAAATGGGCTCGAATTCCACCTACTTTTTCACTCCCGGCGCGCCCCCTTACAACCCCCATATCACCGCCGCGCAAAAGAAACAGATGCAGTGGTTCGGCCAGAATAATGCGAAGTATTTCGACCGCTTCGGCTGGCCGTATTTCACCCGGGAAGTCTTCGACGAGTTCTACCCCGGCTACGGCGCCTCCTGGCCGTGGTTTTACGGCGGCATGGGCATGACCTATGAGAACGCAAGCGTTCGCGGCCTGGTGGTGCGCCGCTCCGACGACACGCTGTACACCTATGCCGAGAGCGTGCGCAAGCACTTCGTCGCTTCCATCGCCACTTGCGAGACCGCGGCCCGCCAGCGCGAGCCGCTGCTGACGAACTTCTGGCAATACCAGGTGACCGCCCTCGAGGAAGGAAAGAAAGAGCCGGTCAAGGAATACGTCCTGCCGCGCCGGGGAGACACGAGCGCAGTGGACAAGCTCGCCGGCATCCTGGCCGAGCACGGGATCGAGGTGCGCCGCGCGAGCGCCGATTTCGAGGCTGGCGGCAGGAAATACCCGGCCGGGTCATACCTGATCAGCGCCGCGCAGCCGCGCAAGCGGCTCATCCGCGTGCTGCTCGAAAAGAACATCCCTCTCGAGGAGAAATTCGCCCGGGAGCAGGAGCGCCGCCGCAAGAAGGGGCTGCCGGACGAGATCTACGACGTCACCGGCTGGAGCCTGCCGCTGATGTTCAACGTGGAATGCGACGCCCTGGAGGCGCCTGCGAACGTCGCCGCGACGCCGCTGACGGCGCCGTACCAGCCGAAAGGCTCGGTGAGCGGGCGCGCCGAAGTGGCCTATCTCGTGCCCTGGGGCACGCAGGCCGCCGGCCGTTTCCTCACCGCCGCCTTGCGGAGCAACCTGCGCGTGCTCACCGCCAACAAGCCGTTCACGCAGAACGGGCGCCGGTATCCTTCCGGCACTCTCATCGTGCTGGTGAAGCAGAACGGCGCCGACGTCCATGACAAGGTGGCGCGGATCGCCGAATCCAGCGGCACCGAAGTCGCCGCCACGAATACAAGCTGGGTGGAAGACGGCATCGACTTCGGCAGCAATTCCGTCAGCGTGGTCCGCCGCCCGGCCGTTGCGCTCGTGTGGGACTCGCCCACGTCGTCGCTGTCGGCCGGCGCGGCGCGTTTCGTGCTGGAGCGCCAGTTCGGCTATCCGGTGACGGTGATCCGGGCCTCGAGCCTCGCCGCCGCCGACCTGAACAAGTTCCATGTGCTCATCCTGCCCAACGCGGGCGGCTTCGGCGGCGCCGGCTACGGCAGCGTGCTCAACAGCGCTGCAACCCGCATCCAGCAGTGGGTGCGCGAGGGCGGCGTTCTCATCGGCATCGGCGGCGCGCTCGGCTGGCTGTCCAGCCCGCAGGTGAACCTGCTCGCCATCCAGCAGGAGCAGCTCGCGCGCGAAGGCGCCGCGGCGCCGGCAGCCCGCCAGGCTGAGGCTGCCAAGCCCGGCGCAACAACAGCCCCCGTCGGCGCCGCCGCTGCGCCCGCACCTGCGCCCGCAGCCGCGCCGGCGCCGGTCCCCGGCAAGCTGCTCGCAAAGGAAGAGGACTTCGAAAAGGCCGTCGAGCCGGACACGCGCCTGCCGGACGCCGTCGCGGGCGTGATTGTGCGCGCCCGCGTCGATCCGGAAACCTGGATCACTGCGGGCCTGCCGGAAACGGTCAACGTGCTGTTCGACGGGCGCGCCATCTACAGCCCGGTCAAGCGCGACCGCGGCGTGAACGCAGTCGTCTTCGACGCGCCCGACAAGCTGCTCCTGTCCGGCTATTTGTGGGAGGAAAACCGCAAGCAGCTCGCCTTCAAGCCGTTCGTCGTCGTCTCCGGCCAGGGGCGCGGCGCCGTGGTCGGCTTCACGGCCGACCCCAACTTCCGCGCCTTCCACGACGGCCTGAACGTTCTGTTCCTAAATGCCGTCTTCCGCTTCCCCGGCCCCGCGGCCCGCGGCGGGGCTGAGACGGAAGTCCAATAGAACGCAAGAACGCCGCGGCGCGGGGGGCCGGCTTTCAGGGCCGGCCCTCCGTGGGCCGGCGCAGGGCCGAAATCAGGCCGGGAGCCTCGGTCCCAAGGCGCCTTCCGCGTCAGAACGGGTAGCGGACGCCCACTCTTGAAGCGGAGCCGCGGCCGCCAACTCCACAGGCAGGCGCTGATGTGCAGGAGGCTGCTGCCCGCGGCTTCCGGAAAACGGGAACACGCAGCGCGGAAATAGCGGCCTGCAAAAACAGGACCAGGCGCTTTTGTTGTGGCCCGCCGCCGGCTTACAGCTCCAGCAGATGGCCCATGCGCTTCTTCTTCGTTTTCAGGTAGCGCGCGGCGTGGTGCGTCAGCGGCTTCGGCTGGCACGGGACCCGTTCCACCACGCGGATGCCCGCCTGCTCGAGCGCTGCGATCTTGTCCGGGTTGTTGGTCAGCAGCCGCACCTCGTCCACCCCGAAGTAGCGCAGAATGGCCCCCGGCAGCTCGTACTCCCGCAGGTCCGGCTCGAAGCCCAGCTGCTCGTTGGCTTCCACGGTGTCGGCGCCCTGGTCTTGCAGGTGATAGGCGCGCAGCTTGTTCATCAGGCCGATGCCGCGGCCTTCCTTCATTTCGTAAATGACCATCCCGCGGCCTTCGGCGCAGATGGACTCGAGCGCCAGCTCGAGCTGCGCCCGGCAATCGCAGCGCAGCGAGTGGAACACGTCGCCGGTGAAGCACTGGGAGTGGATGCGCACCAGCGGCGGCGCGCCCTTCACGTCCCCCATCACGAGCACCACGGCTTCCTCTCGGGCGCCGCCCCTCTCGCCTTCGAATCCGTGGATGCGGAAATGGCCGAATTCGGTGGGGAAATCGGCATCCGCCACGTGCCGCAATGCGATCTGCGAGGCTGCTTCCATCTGTGGAGGGCTTCTTTTCTATTCTAGTATGGGGCGCGCGAGGCGGCCGCGCCGGGAAACCGCCACATGGACAACCAGCTCATTATCCTGATGATCAAGCTCGCCGCGGCGGCTTCCATCGCCAGCATCCTGTCGCGCTCCAGCCATTTCCTCGGCCTGCTGTTGCGCGAGGAGCGCACCACCGTGGAAGGGCTGCAACTGGCGGGCATGATCTCGGCTTTCTGCGTCGCGGGCAGCTTCGTCCGGCTTTCCACCCGCAGTTACGTGGCGGCGGAGATGTCGATGGAGGGCAGCCTGCTGGCAGGCATCATCGGCGGCTACATCCCCGGCCTGGTCACCGGCGTGCTCGCCTCCCTGCCGGCCCTGTTCGCCGGCGAATACCTGGCCATGCCGCTGTATGCGGCGGTCGGCGTCATGGGCGGCCTGCTGCGCGATCTCGCCCCTCGCGCCGAAGAGGTCTGGCGGATCAGCCCGTTCTTCGATCTCAGCCTGTGGCGGCTCATTTTCCACCCGGAGGACCGCATCCGCAGCCTGTTCCAGATCGCGGGCCTCCTCGCCATCGTGCTCGCGGAGCTGATGCGCTACACGGTCTGGCAGCTGTTCGGCGGCAGGATGATCTTCACGCTCTACGACCCGGCGCGCGGCTGGGCCAACGCCGCCGTCTTCATCACCACCATCTTCACCGTCTCGCTGCCGATCAAGATCTGGGGCAGCGCCCGCAACGAACGCCTTCTCGAAAGCAAGGAGAGGCTGCTCGTGCAGGCGCGGCTGAGCGCGCTGAGCTCCCAGATCAACCCGCATTTTCTCTTCAACACGCTGAACACGGTCGGCTCGCTGATCCGCACCGACCCGGAAAAGGCCCGGCAAGTCGTCTACCGCCTCTCGAACATCCTCCGCCGCCTGCTGCGAAAGACGGACAATTTCGCCCCCTTGCGCGAGGAGCTGGCCTTCATCGACGACTACCTCTCGATCGAAATGGCCCGCTTCGGCCACAAGCTGCGCGTGGTGAAGGAAATCGACGAGCGCACCCTCGACTGCCAGGTGCCGGCCATGCTGCTTCAGCCGCTGGTGGAGAATTCCATCCGCCACGGGCTCGCCCACAAGATCGGTGGCGGCTCCGTGCGCATCGAAAGCCGCCTGGAAGAGGCCGAGGGCGGCCGGAAACTCGTGCTCACCGTGGCCGACGACGGCGTCGGCATCGAGGAGGAGCGCTTGCGTTCGATTCTTGCCCAGCCGGGCATTGGCGTCTCGAATGTCAACGAACGTCTCCAGGTCTTGTTCGGCTCCAATTACAGCCTCAGCATCACCTCGCGCGAGGGCGAGGGGACACGGACTGTCATCGAGCTGCCCGTTCAGGAGACAATGGTTGCAACCGCGGAGAAGGCAACCGCGTCTGTCGATTCGCCGGCCGATATGAACAGGAAGGAGCCGAAATGATGTTGCGCAGATCGATTCTCGTCGTGCTGATGAGCGCTGTGTCCCTGCCGTGGGCCATGGCGGACCGCGCCGAACGCGCCGAGCGCGTCAAGGCCGCCATGAGCGGCAAGGTGGTGCAGGCGAAATTCAAGGACTCGGCGCGGGCCGCAGTCCGCTCCTATGCCGCCGCGCGGGGCAAGCAGGGCTTGCGCCGGGCGGGCGGGGAACGCTCGGCCATGATGCCGATGGCCCCGGGGGTCGTGCAGATCAATGTGTTCGATTCCGGCCGGGAGGCGTATTTCGTCCTTACCGAGCCGCTCCCGGCTGGCAGCCTGGTCCAGGCGTTCGTCATTCCGCCGGATAACGAGCAGGAATGGGCGCTGGAAGCACTGGAGGTCAAGGAGGATCTTCCGGCTGGCTATTCGTTCATTCTGCCGGGGGTCAAGACGCTGGGCGATTTCTGGCAGACCGGCCTGACCACCTACATGGTCGTGGTTTCCCAGCCGGGCAAGCCGGACTCGATGTCGGCCCTGGATTTCGCCGCCAAGGGCTATTTCCGGGACCTGACCGATGTCGACTATATGGTCCCCGGCATTCGGTGGTGGCGGCAGTTCCTCAGCGGTGATGACCACTGGCTGGAGATCAATGGGCGGTTCCTGAGCGACACGAAGACCTACGTCGTCTTCGAGGACATCGTGGCCCCGCAAGACGCCATCCTGGTGCGGGACCAAGAGACCATCTTCGTCAACCTGGCCAAAGTGCCCAACTTCGATCTCACGCTGATGAAGGGCTACCTGCTCACGGTGGGGCAGGACTCCTGGACCGATACCGCCCAGTTCCGCTTCACTCCTCTTCGATAACACGGCGCCTCGGGCGGCGGCGTGGGTGCAACGCCAATCCGGAGTGCATCTTCAACAAGGCCGGGCCCCGGAAGCCCGGCCTTCCTGTTTCCGCCGGCGCCCGAAACCGGAAATCCGGCACACCGGACATGGCCAACGGCCCCCGCGGCTCGATCGGGCGGCTCAAGCGCCGGATCGGCCAATGGAGCTCCCGCCGGCAAAAAGGCCCTTGTCCCTCGCACAAGGGCAACGCCTCTGCGCCGCCCTCTCCCAGTAGGCCGTCAGACCCGTGTCCCGGATGTCACGATAGTGGCGTCCGCGCGCGGCCAGCCGCCGCAATGATCCCTGGAGGAAACGTGCAGGGCCGGCTCGGGCCGGTTCGTCAGACTGGGCGAGGCTCGGCCGCGGTGCCGGCAGCGGGATCCCGGTTGACGGGTGCGGAATCAGTTGAGAGCGAGGAACGGGTCTTCCCAGTGGAAGTCGCTGAACTGGATGTCCAGCTGGGCAGGCCCCCAGAATCGGGTTTGGATCGAGGTCTGCATCGTCTTCGGAACGGCGACACCGTCAAGAATCGCATACTCCCGGCGAAACTCCACCTTTTTCAGAAACACGGACGGGCTCTTGACGAAGCGCCCCGCCTCGTACACGGTCAAAGCCGTTTCGGAATCGATCCAGACTTCTCCCTTGAACAGGCCTTGCCGCTTCTTGCGCGGCGTGACCTCGAAGACATGGGCCACGCGGCCTTCGTATTCCCGTTCGCCTTTGTACTTGAACTTGTAGTTGGCGGGCGTGACCGCAACGTTGGAGTGATCCTTGCCGGCGTTTTCCATCTCGCCGTTGATGTAGCGGAGGATCAGCTCCTTCCATACCGTCGAGTCGCCCCGCCGGTCGGTGATCTCGTAATTGACGCTGCCGTCGTGCGTGATGAACCGGCGGGCGCTGACCGTCGCCGCCTTGCCCATTTTGGGCAGGCTGGCGGCGAAAATGGCACCCATCCTCACGCCCTTGACCACCCGGGAACCGCTTGCCTGGATGTAGCGGCCGAGGACGTTGTCTCCGGCGCGCTCCTTGGCCGGGTCGGCAGCGCCGCTCCATTCGGACGAGTCGGCCGCCGCAGCCGCCGCGCTCCCCGGAAGGAGCACCGCCACAAGCAAAGCAATCGGAAGAACAGGCATGAAACCTTTCATCAATTCAGATGCAACCTGAAGGCAAAGGTTTCATCCCGCCTGCGGGCAAGAACCCTCGCGCACGTTACCATAATGACATGAAAGAGATCCCGGTGGGCGCCACCGGCCGGCGCCACCTGCTCGTCACGGCGGAAACCGCCATCGACTTCCTCGGCGACGAGCGCGCCCGCGTGCTTTCCACGCCCCACATGATCGCCTGGATGGAATGGGCGGCGCGCGACGCCCTGCTTCCCTTTCTCGACCCGAACGAGGACAGCCTCGGCACCCTGGTGAACGTCCGCCACCTGGCAGCCACCCCGGTCGGGATGAGCGTGGAATTCACCGCCACCGTCACCGAGGTGCAGGGCCGGCGGGTGCTGTTCCGCGTCGAGGCCCGGGACGAGAAGGAACTCGTCGGCGAGGGCACGCATGAACGGTTCATCGCCGACGTGCCCCGGCTCATCGCGCGCCTCGCAGCCAAGCGCGCTTCCTGAGCGCCGTCCCGATTGGCGACAATAGGTCTTCCGGCCATGCGAACCAGAATTCTCGCCACCCTTGTGATGCTTGCGGGCGCGCTGCCCGCCCAGATGCACCGGATCGAGGCGGAAAGAATCCGGCCCCACGTCCGCTTCCTCTCGCACGATCTGCTCGAAGGCCGCGGCGTCGGCCAGCGGGGCGGGCGTCTGGCCGCCCAATACATCGCAGCCCAGTTCGCCGCCGCCGGCCTCGAGCCGGGCGCGCCGGGCGGCTCCTTTTTCCAGCCTGTGCCCCTGCGCACCGTGGAAGTGATGCCGGGAGCGCGCCTGAGTGCGCACGCTGGCGGCAAGCGCCTCAACTGGCGCTGGCTTGAGGATTTCGTCGGCACCTCGCACCTGCAACAGCCCGCCGCCGACTTCGAAGCCGAGGCGGTCTTCGTCGGTCATGGCATCACCGCGCCCGAATACCAGTGGGACGACTACGCCGGCGCCGACGTCCGGGGCAAGGTGGTCGTCCTGTTCACCAACGAGCCGCCCTCTTCTGACGAAAAATTCTTCAAGGGCCGGGCGCTCACCTACTACGGGCGCTGGACCTACAAGTACGAAGAGGCCGCCCGTCGCGGCGCCGTCGCCGCGCTGATCATCCACACCACGCCGACGGCGAGCTACGGCTGGCAGGTGGTTCGCGCCAACGGACGCCCGCAGCCCCAGGTCCGGCGCAAGCCGGGCGAGCCGGCACTCGCCTTCGCCGGCTGGATTACCGAACAGGCCGGGGCACAACTGGCGTCGCTTGTCGGCGAAAAGCTCGAGGACTGGCTCAAAGCTGCCGACAAAGCCGGCTTCCGCGCCCGCCCGCTCGGCAAGCTGCGCATCCGCGGCAGCTTCCGCTTCCGCCTGGAGGACATCGAAACGGAAAACGTCGTCGGCAAGATCCGCGGCAGCGATCCGCGTCTGGCCGAAGAAGCGGTGGTCTTTTCCGCCCACTGGGACCATCTCGGCCTGGGCGAGCCGGTCAACGGCGACAACATCTACAATGGCGCGATCGACAACGCCACCGGCTGCGGCATGCTGATCGAGATGGCCCGCGCGTGGGCCTCGATGGAGCCGAAGCCGCTGCGCAGCGCATACTTCGTGGCGGTCACCGCGGAGGAAAGCGGCCTGCTCGGCTCGCGCTACTTTGCGGAGAACCCGCCCGTGCCGGCGGCCCGCATCGCCGCCGCGCTGAATTTCGACTCCTACTCCCCTTACGGGCGTGTGCGCGACACGGTAATGACGGGGGCCGAGCGAACGTCGTTCTATCCTGTCGTGCAGGCCGTGGCGCAGCGTCACCAGCTCGCCATCAAGCCGGACCCGCGCCCGGAGGCCGGCGGCTATTACCGCAGCGACCACTACTCGTTCGCCCGCATGGGCATTCCCGCTTTTTCCGTCAACATGGGCAACGATTACGAGGGCAAGCCCGCAGGCTTCGCCCAGGAAGTGGGCAAGAAAATCGCCGCCCGCTATCATCAGCCCACCGACGAATACAGCGAGGACTGGGACTTCAGCGGCCTGGAACAGTTCGCGCGTTTCGGCTTCGCCCTTGGAGTGGAAATCGCGAATTTCGAGAAAATCCCTGCCCGGGTAGACGCCCGGTAGAGCCGGCGCATCGGCTCCTTTGCGCGGCTTCGCCGCCTCTGTCGGCGCCCACGCTGCAATCGCTGGCGCGGCCTCCCCGCCGCCGGCCTGCCTCGCCCGCCTCACGATACCCCGTTCAGGAGTGCGAAAAGGGGACCGTGCGGCGCAGCCGAACCAAGCTCCGCCACCGCACGGCCCTGAATGCGGACCTCCAGAAGAAGCCCGACCGAAGACAAGGCAAGGTGGATTTGCTGTGCAGCCTGAGCGCGCGGGGCGGCGCCGCGCCAGGGGGAGAACAGCCGGAGCGCGTCCTCGAGCGAGTCGAAATGAAGGACGATCCGGTTATCCTCTGCTTCGGCGCGTGCGGGCCTCATGCGATCAGCCTCGCACTCCTTATCGGCAATCCGCAGCTCTCTGATTAGACCGCCCGGAAAATCCCCTCCCGCAACCGCAGTCCTGGTCCCGAAACGCGCCCTCCGCGCGACGGCCGCCCATGTGGATGCCGTCGCGGAACGAATAATCCCGGCTGCCGCGGACACGCTTGAGGCCGGAGCATCCGGCAATTTGCCTCCCCTCGAGGATCTCGGATGGACTCGGCTTGCCTGGGCGCATGCCCCGCCGGCTGCCGGGTACGTCCGCATCCTGTCGGCGCGGCCAGGCGGAGGTCCTTTCTGCCATGCAACGCCGCACTTTTCTCTTCTCCCTTCCTCTTGCGTCCCCTGTCGCCGCTTTCCTCGACGAGCCCGCCGACCCCGGCGCCCCCAAGGCCGCCATCGAAAGATGGAAGGACCACCGCT
>Ga0068707_1000245_pt1 | contig 32623 bp, 25 predicted proteins | sample YNPNPMetaG_FD_66600 | JGI IMG/M metagenome (GOLD analysis project Ga0068707, IMG submission 66600) | Anoxygenic and chlorotrophic microbial mat microbial communities from Yellowstone National Park, USA - YNP NP MetaG | ecosystem: Environmental > Aquatic > Thermal springs > Hot (42-90C) >... | reverse complement strand
CTCCGCTCGCCGGGGGTCTGCGACCCCCGACCAGGCCCCCTTCCTCCGCTCGCCGGAGGTCTGCGACCCCCGGCCAGGCCCCCTTCCTCCGCTCGCCGGGGGTCTGCGACCCCCGACCAGGCCCCCTTCCTCCGCTCGCCGGAGGTCTGCGACCCCCGGCCAGGCCCCCTTCCTCCGCTCGCCGGGGGTCTGTGACCCCCGGCCAGGCCCCCTTCCTCCGCTCGCCGTTTGACAGGGCCCTGAAGTCCTGCAAACGCAGCTTGACGAAACAGAGGAACTATGGTATGTTTTCTCCGACTAACCTGCCAGCGAGAGGGGGACAGGCTGAATGAAGATCAATTTTGCCATGTGGAAGACCGCCCTGTGGACCCTGGTCAAAATGGACAGCAAGGAGGAGTGGGATCGGCTGGACGTCATCTCCAAATGGCTGATCGCCACCCGCTCGGCTGTGACCACAGTGACTCTCTATTCCTGTATCATCGCCGGGCTGCTGGCCTGGCGCGATGGCTACTTTAGCCTGCTGCCCTGGTTGATCGTCACCCTGGGCCTGTTTATCGCCCACGGCACAAATAACCTGCTCAACGACTATACCGACTACAAACGGGGCATAGACCAGGACAACTATTTCCGCACCCAATACGGCGTCCACCCCCTGGTCCAGGGGTTTTGGACCCTCGACCAGCAGAAGCGCTGGTTTGCGGTCAGCGGCATCCTGGCCGTCCTGGCAGGCGTGTTCGCCCTGTTCTACACCCACTTTTCGCCGCTGGTCATGGCCCTCTTTGCCTTTGGCGCCCTGGTGCTGCTGCTGTATACCTGGCCCCTCAAGCACCTGGCCTTGGGGGAGCTATTCATCTTTTTGATCTGGGGGCCGATCCTGGTTGTCGGGGTGTATGTCGTCCTGGCCCGGGGCTGGACCGGGAACGGGTGGTATGTGGCTCTGACAGGGGTGCCCTTTGGCCTGAGCGTGGCCAGCATCAACGTCGGCAAGCACATTGACAAGCTGGAGGAGGACAGGCGCAAGGGGGTGGGCACCCTGCCGGTCCGGATCGGAGAAAAGGCTGCCCGCATCCTCAACATGGCCGCGTTGCTGCTCATCTATGCTGTCATCCTGTACCTGATCTTTGGGCCGCGCTATTTGACCCCGGTCATGCTCCTGGTCTTCCTGGCCGGGAAGCGGCTCTGGGTGGCGCTCCAGGTGCTGAGCAGGCCGCGCCCGCAGCAGCCACCGGCGGGCTATCCGGCCTGGCCGACCTGGTTTTCGGGCTTTGCCTTCTACCACAACCGTCTGTTCGGCGGCCTGTTCATTGTGGGCCTGATCGCCGACACGCTCCTGCGCCTCCTGGCGAGCGGTTTCTGGTCAATGCGATAGCAGGAGGGAGAGAGGCAGATGGATCCGATTCTTCTGTCACGATGGCAATTTGCCCTCACCACCATCTATCACTTTTTCTTCGTGCCCCTGACCCTCGGCCTGGTCTGGTTCGTGGCCATCGCAGAGACGATCTATGTCCGGACAGGGCAGCAACTCTACAAACAGATGGCCCGCTTCTGGGGGAAGCTGTTCCTGATCAACTTTGCGATGGGGGTGGTGACCGGCATCGTCCAGGAGTTCCAGTTCGGCATGAACTGGTCCACCTATTCCCGCTACGTCGGCGACATCTTGGGCGCGCCGCTGGCGATTGAGGGCTTGCTGGCCTTTTTCCTGGAGTCAACCTTCCTGGGCATCTGGATCTTTGGCTGGGATCGGCTGTCAAAAGGTCTGCACGCGGCGACGATCTGGCTGGTGGCCCTTGGCTCGAACCTGTCGGCGCTGTTTATCCTGCTGGCCAACGGCTTTATGCAGCACCCGGTCGGCTACCGGATCAACCCGGCAAGCGGCCGCGCCGAGCTGGTGGATTTTGGTGCGCTGGTGACCAACCCGCGCGGCTGGTTGCTCTTCCTGCACACCATCCCGGCGGGCCTGGCCACGGCTGCCTTTTTTGTGCTGGGTATCAGCGCCTATCACCTTGTCCGCAGGCAGCAGCCCGAGTTCTTCAAAAAATCGTTCCAGATCGCCGCCCTCATCGGCCTCATCGGCGCCGTGGCGGTGGGGGTGGCCGGCCATTTCCAGGGCATCTACCTGCTGGAGGTTCAGCCGATGGCCGCCGCCGCCTCGGAAGCCCATTGGGAGACCGTCTATCCGGCACCGTTCAAGGTGGTGGCGCTCTTTGACCTGACCGGCAAACGGGAGATCTGGAGCCTGCAAATCCCCTACGCGCTCAACTGGCTGTACCTCCCCAAAGATGTCGGCGCCATCCCCGGCATCAATCAGATTCAGGCGGAATATGTGGCCAGGTATGGGCCGGGAGATTATGTGCCGCTGGTGGCACTCGACTTTTGGATGTTCCGCATGATGGTCGGCGCCGGGTTGTTGATGATCGCCCTGGCGGCCTATGCGCTGTACCTGCCCCTCAGGAAGTGGCCGGAGAGATGGACCAGAGGGCTCCGATGGATGGGGTGGGCAATCGCACTGCCCTACATCGCCAACACCTCCGGCTGGCTCCTGACCGAGACCGGTCGCCAGCCGTGGATCGTTCACGGCCTGCTCAGGACGGAGGAGGCCATCTCCCCCACCCTGGGTGCGGGCACGGTGCTGTTTAGCCTGATCGGCTTTGCGCTCGTCTACGCCGCGCTGATGGCTGCCGATGTCTATTTGCTGGTCAGGGATGCCAGAGCAGGCCTCGCAGCGGCGGAGCAGGAAGCGGTGGACCCCGCCCTGCCGGTTGCCCGGGCGCAGGGGTAAAGGAGGAGGGGCCATGTCCACGGAATTGCTACAAACCCTGTGGTTCGTCCTGATCGCCCTGCTGTGGATCGGGTTCTTTTTCCTGGAGGGCTTTGATTTCGGCGTGGGGATGCTGCTGCCCTTCCTGGGCAAAAGGGATGAGGAGCGCCGGGCCCTCATCAACACCATCGGCCCGCATTGGGACGGGAACGAGGTGTGGCTGATCGTGGCCGGCGGCGCGACCTTTGCCGCCTTCCCTGACTGGTACGCCACCCTGTTCAGCGGTTTCTATCCGGCCCTGTTCCTGCTGCTGCTGGGGCTGATTGTGCGCGGCGTGGCTTTCGAGTTCCGCTCCAGGGATGCCCGCCCCCGATGGCGCCGTTTGTGGGACTGGTGCATCTTTGTCGGCAGCCTGTTGCCCGCCTTGCTGCTGGGCGTGGCCTTTGCCAACCTGGTCAGGGGGGTGCCGATTGACGCTGACAAGAACTACACCGGCAATCTGCTCACCCTGCTCAACTTCTATGGCCTCCTCGGTGGTGTGGCCACCATGGCCCTTTTCCTGGTGCACGGTGCCAACTTTCTCAGCCTCAAGCTGGCCGGCGACCTGCATGGACGCGCCCGCAACCTGGCCCGCCGGTTGTGGCCGGTGGCCTTTGCCCTGGTGACCATCCTGATGGTGGCTACCTGCTTCTTTACCGATCTGTACTCCCGCCTGGGCCTGGCTTCAGGCGTCATCCCGCTGAGCGTGGTGGTGGCCCTGCTGCTGGCCGGTTCCTTCCTGGGACGCGGGCGGGAAGGCTGGGCCTTTGTCATGGCCGGGCTGGCCATTATCCTCATCCTGGTCACCTTCTTTGTGACCCTGTTCCCCCGCGTCATGATCTCCAGCACCAACCCCGATTACAGCCTGACCATCTACAACGCTTCCTCCTCACCCTACACCCTCCGGGTGATGAGCCGGGTGGCCCTGATCCTGGTCCCGATTGTCCTGGCCTATCAATTCTGGTCCTATCGGATCTTTCGCCAACGGATCAAAGCCGATCCCAGGTCTCTGACATATTGACAGCCTGACAGGAGGTTTGCCCATGTTCCAGGCAGGAACAACCGCGCCCGATTTCACCCTCCAGACCGATGATGGCGGGGAGGTCACACTGTCGGACTATCGTGGCAAGAAGGTGGTGCTGTATTTCTATCCCAAAGATGATACACCCGGTTGCACGGCCGAGGCGTGCAGCTTCCGCGACGACTATGCCCAGATCCTCGCTGCCGGCGCAGGGGTGCTGGGGGTCAGCCCGGATGACATCAAATCTCACAGCAGGTTCAAGGTCAAATACACGCTGCCCTTCGCCTTGCTGAGCGATCCGGACCATCGGGTGGCGGAGATGTACGGCGCGTGGGGCGAAAAGAGGATGTACGGCAAGAGCTACATGGGGATCATCCGCTCCACCTTTATCATTGACGAACAGGGGACCATCGTCCGGGTTTTCCCCCAGGTCACACCCAAAGGCCACAGCCAGGAAGTGCTGGCCGCCCTGGCAGAGGCCGCAGACAAAGAGTAAGGGGGACGGCTGCGATGCAGGCCGTCCCCCCGCCTTGAACCGATCTGGACCGATTACCTGGCGCTGTAGCCCGGCCCCTCCTCGTAAAAGGCCCGGTTCTTGGCGATCCATTCCTTGTATTCCTCAGGCACTTCATCCTCAGGAAAGATCGCGTTAGACGGGCATTCGTTGGCGCAGGCTCCGCACTCGATACAATCGTCGGGGTTGATAAAATAAGCCATCCCCCACTGCGGATCGCCCTCCGGCCCCGGCACGATACATTCCACCGGGCAGACCTCGGCGCAGGAGCCGTCGCGGACGCACAACCCTGTGATCACGTAAGCCATGGGTATCACCTCCTCTCTGTCTTGATTTGGACTACATAAATTCCGCTCGCAGGTTGTCAACCTGAGCCGGCGTGAGCTTTTCCAACGGCCGGGTGGCGAGAGGACCCGCCTGAAGCACAGACACCTGCTCTTCATACGTCGGCCGGCGGGTCTGGTAGAAGAGGCCCAGGGGGATCCGCTCCTCCCACTCCAATGCCTTCTGAAAGGCTGCCACCCGGTCGCCGGGATCGTGGCCTGTGTCTTCCAGCTGATATACCCGCTTCCGATACCAGTCGTAGGTATTCTTGCGGTTAAAGGTCACGCATGGCTGGAGGATCTCCACCAAAGCGTACCCTTTGTGCTGAATGGCGGCCGCGATCAGGTCGGCCAGATGCCTGGGGTCGCCGGCAAAGCCGCGGGCGACGAAGGTGCCCCCGGCTGCCAGGGCCAGGGCAACCGGGTTGGCTGCCGCTTCCAAAGCCCCTTCGGGTGAAGTGCTGGTGACGAAACCGGGATCGCTGGTGGGAGAATATTGGCCTTTGGTCAGGCCATAGATCTGGTTGTTCTGGATCAGGTCCACGATCTCGATATTGCGCCGGGCAGCGTGAATAAAATGGCCCATGCCCAGCCCCATGCTGTCGCCATCGCCGTGGACGGTGATAACCTTGAGGCCGGGGTTGGCCAGCCGGGCACCGGTGGCGATCGGCAGGGGGCGACCGTGCAGAGTCATGAATCCGTTGGCATGGATATAATCGGGCAGCTTGCTGCCACAACCGATGCCGCTGACAATGAACACCTGATGGGGAGCCAGCCCGACCTGGATCAACGCCTGTCTGAGGGCGTTGAGAATGCCGTAATTGCCGCAGCCAGGACACCAGGTCGGTTTGACCTCGCTGGCATAGTCTTGGGCAGATCCTGCCATGTTCCCGATCCTCCTCCGCTACACTCCCAACTCTTGAACCCTGGTCAGGATATCATCCACCGAGAAGGGGCGGCCATCATAGCGCGACAGAGTGTGGTCCACCTGGAGGCAGGTCTCACTCTGGAGCAGGCGCCTGAACTGGCCGGTATAGTTGTTCTCGACCACCAGCAGCCTGCCGCCGCGGAGCGCCTCCGCCGCCGCCTGGGCCGGGAAGGGCCACAGGTCACGGAAGTGCACCAGCCGCGCCTGGCCGTTCAGGCGGTCCACCGCTTCGCGCAATACCCCATAGGTCGAGCCCCAGCCCACCAGCACAACCGCCGCTTCAGCCGGGCCGTAACAGGTCGGCGGGGCAATCTCTTGCCGCGCCGTCTCCAGCTTTTTCATCCGTTTCTGGACCATCTTGCGGCGGTTATTCATCTCTTCGCTGATGCGGCCCAGTTCATCGTGCTCATCGCTGGCCGTGGCATACACCGCCTTGGGGTGGCCGGGCACGGCGCGGGGGGAGAGGCCATCGTCGGTCAGAAGGTGACGTTTGTACGGCCCGGTCAGGGCGTCCAGCTCCTCCTGGCCGAGGAGTTTGCCCCGGTCAATGACCACCCGATCAAAATCGAGAGCCTCCACCTCGATGGTGCGCAGGGAGGAAGCCAGCAACTGGTCGGACAGGACGATGACCGGTGTCTGGTACTTTTCTGCCAGGTTAAAAGCCCGCCAGCCGCACTCGAAACACTCCTCAACTGTGCCAGGGGCCAACACCAGGCGCGGGAACTCGCCCTGTGAAGCGTGGAGCACAAAGAGCAGGTCGCTCTGTTCGGTGCGGGTGGGCAGGCCGGTGGATGGGCCGCCGCGTTGCGCCTCGAACAGGACCAGCGGCACCTCGCACATCCCGGCCAGCCCCAGCGCCTCGACCATCAGCGAAAAGCCGCCGCCGGAGGTGGCGGCCATCGCCCGGACACCGGCAAAGTTGGCGCCAATGGCCATACAGATCGCGGCGATTTCATCCTCGGCATGTTTGGTGACCAGGCCCAGTTGCTGTTCGTGCCGGGCCATCCACTCGATGATGGACGTGGCCGGAGTCATGGGATAGGCGGCGATGAACCGACAGCCGCCGGCCACCGCTCCCAGGGCAAACGCCTGATTGCCGCTCAGGACCATCCGGCGGGGTGCCCCCGGCACCTCGGCCAGCTTCCACTCGAAATCAGCGGCGTACCGTTCCCGGGCATAGAGATAGGCAGCGCGGGCCACGCGCAGGTTGGCCGCCACCACCTCCCCGCCCTTGCGCCGAAAGTTCTGGCGGATCACATCGGCCAGGCGCTCATACGAATATTCCACCACGCCGGCGGCCGCTCCCAAGGCGGCCGTGTTGGCCATCACCCGCTCGCCATGCTCCCTGGCAATCTCAACCAGAGGCACCGGCATCGGGGTGTAGCCCTGGCCGGCGAGGATGCGCCTGTCCACCTTCAGGTTCTCATCGTAAATGATCCCACCGCCTTTGACCACTTGAGCCCGACACCCTTCCAGCGCCTCCTCGTTCAAAGGCAGCAGGAGGTGCACGGCCTCCTGGTGCGCATATAACGGCCGTTCATGGACACGAATCTGGAAAAAGTTCAACCCTCCACGGATGCGGGACATGTAATCCTGGAGGCCAAACAGGTGCAGGCCCCCTTTGGCCAGGGCTTCTGCAAAGCCGGCACCGCTCGACTCGACACCCTGGCCGGCTGCCCCGGCGATCTGGAAGGTCATGTCATTGACAATTGTCATGGTGTTGCCCCCAGATGACAGAACTGATTGTAACATGAGTTTACACCATCATCCCCCAAAAGTCAAATTTTCGTCCGTTGGGGCCAGGAGGGAAAATTGCATTGGCTGCCAACGGGTGCTATAATCCATAGCCACAAGGCCGAACATGAGCAAAAAAGCGCGCACCCCGATCGTCGAATATGAGGGGTATCTGGCCATCGAACTTCCTGGCGAGCGCCCGCCGCAGGAACGGGACCGGCTCACCGACCAGGCCCTGGTGGTAGCCTACGACCGCCTGCCGGGGCGCCGGCCCCGCTGGCGGCTCCGGGCTTTGCACTTTGACCGCCAGGAATGGACCCGCTCCGGCATCCGCACCTGGTGGGCTGCCCACGAAGTCCGCTTTCTGGCCCCCGATCAACTGGATGAACCGGTCCCTGAAATCTGCCGCGCCTACGATGCACCCGATGCCGCCCTGCCGACCATCCTCCTGTGCCATCGGAACACCCCTCTGTCACCGGCGCGGCAACAGATGGATGAGTTGAAGGGCAGATCTGGCAGGGATGAAACAGGCAATCATCCTCATCGGTGGCTATAACTCTTTCTGGCCGACCTATCTGCGCATGGCCCGCGATCTGGAGGACCTGTCCGGCCTGCAGGCGGTCGGGGTGCCGCTGGTGCCCTGGGATTGGTGGTCGGCCAGGCGGGCAGGAGAGGCCACCCTCCTCCTGCACAAAGTGGCCCAGACGGTGGCCTGGGCGCGGCGCCGATTCCGGGCCGACCGGTTCATCCTGGTCGGTCACAGCGCCGGGGGGCTGATCGCCCGCCTCTACCTGAGCGACAGGCCGGTATGGGGTCGGGTGTACGCCGGCGTGGAGCATGTTACGGCCGTGGTGACCCTAGGCAGCCCCCATTGCAGTGACCGAGGCGCCGACACCGGCTGGTTTCTGAGCAGCATGACCAATCAACTGGTGCCGGGCACCCCCTACGCCGAGGCCGTCCGCTACTATGCCGTCGCCGGGCGCTATCTGTTGGGACGACAGGATGGCGACTATCGGCAACGCCGGGCTTTTGGCAGTTACCGCTTCTTTACCGGCCGGGGCGATCTGTGGGGCGACGGTGTGGTGCCGGTCCAGAGTGCCGTGCTGGAGGGCGCGGAAGCGGTGGTCCTGGAGGGGGTTGCCCACTCGCGCAAGTATGGGTTCCCCTGGTATGGCAGTTCCAAAGCCGTAATCCGCCGGTGGTGGAGGCAGGGTGGAGGATGAGCTGACCTCGGCGCCGACGAGGGGCGGCCACACCCTCTTCCTCTCCGGCCCGCCCGGCAGCGGCAAGACGACGCTCGCTGTGCGCCGACTGCGTTATCTGCTCGACCAGGGCATCCCGGCCGAGCAGATCCTCGTCCTGGTGCCGCAACGCACCCTGGCCGAACCCTACTACGCGGCCCTGCACAGCGCCGGCTTTCCGGCCGGCAGCGCGGTGGACGTGGCCACCGTCGGCGGACTGGCCCGCCGCACCCTGGACCTCTTCTGGCCGCTGGTGGCCGGACCGGCCGGCTTTGCCCATCCCGACCACCGTCCCCACTTCCTGACCCTGGAGACGGCGCACTATTATCTGGACCGCCTCGTCGAACCGTTCATCGCCGGCGGTGCCTTTGACGGCATCACCATCCCCCGTGCCCGGCTGGTCAGCCAGGTGATTGACAATCTGAACAAGGCAGCAGCCGTCGGCTTTCCCGTGGAGGAGATCGCCGCCCGGCTCAAGGGGGCGTGGGGCGGCGAGTCGGCCCGGTTGCGCATCTATGACCAGGTGCAGGCCGTGGCTCTGGCCTTCCGCCGCGCCTGTCTGGCCAACAACCTGCTCGACTGGTCGCTCCAGATTGAGGTCTTGCAGAAGCATCTGCTCCCCCTGCCGCCGCTGCAACGCTACCTGTTGAGCGGCTACCGCCATCTCATCGTGGACAACAGCGAGGAGGACATCCCCGTTGCCCATGACCTGCTGCGCCTCTGGCTGCCCCGCTGCGAGTCGGCCCTGATCCTGCACGACACCGACGGCGGGTATCGCCTCTTTCTCGGCGCTGACCCACAGGGGGCCCTGGCCCTGGCCGACCTGTGCCGCGAACGGGTGATGCTCACCACCTCCCACGTCACCACGCCGGAAGTGGCAGCCCTGGGAACCGCCCTGGCTGCGTCGTTTCTCCCCCTCCCCTCTGGGCCGGAGGCGGAGAAAGGGCGGGCTGCCCTCCGGGTTGAGGTCCGGCGCTTTCACCCGCAGATGCTTGACTGGGTGGCAGCCGAGGTCTCCCGGTTGGTGATGGAGGAAGGGCTGGCCCCCGGTGAGATCGCCCTCCTGGCCCCGTTTCTGAGCGATGCCCTGCGCTTCTCCCTCACCGACCGGCTGGCCCGCTATGGCCTGCCGGTGCGCACCCATCGCCCCTCCCGACAACTTCGTGAAGAGCCGGCGGCCCGTTGTCTGCTCACCCTGGCCAGGCTGGCCCATCCCGGCTGGAAGCGCCCGCCCCCTGTCCCCGATGTGGCCCACGCCCTGATGTGGGCCATCGCCGATCTGGACCCGGTGCGAGCCCGGCTGTTAACCGACATTGTCTATCGCGTCCAAGAGGGCCGGCCAACCCTCACCCCTTTTTATCAGATCGTGCCTGAAACCCAGGAGCGGATCAGCTACCTGTTGGGCAGACGGTATGACGAACTGTGGCAATGGCTCCAGGACTATGCCGGAAGGAGGGAGGGGCCGGAGGAATTGGACCACTTTATGAGCCGGCTGTTTGGCGAACTGCTGTCGCAGCCGGGCTTTGGCTTCCACCGCGATTTCGACGCCGGGGCGGTGGCCGCCAGCCTGATCGAATCCATCCAAAAATTCCGCCGCACCTTTTCCCCCCTGCCGGGAGAAGAGCGGGGAGACCTCAACCTCGAATATGTCGAGATGGTTGAGCGTGGCGTCATGGCCGCTCAGTACCTCTCTGGCTGGCAGGTCCGCCCCGCCGAGGCTGTGCTCCTGGTCCCGGCCTACACCTTCCTGATGATGAACCGGCCGGTAACCGTCCAGTTCTGGCTTGATGCCGGCAGCCGGGCCTGGTTCGAGCGCATCTACCAGCCTCTGACCCACCCTTACGTCCTGCGCCGTGACTGGCCCGCCGGTCAGACCTGGACCGACGACGAGGAAGTGCGCGTCCGCCGGGAGGCGTTGGGGCGGTTGATCCTGGGCCTGAGCCGCCGTTGCCGACGGCGCATCTACCTGGCCTTTTGCGAATTGAACGAGCAGGGCTACGAGCAGCAGGGGCCGCTGTGGCAGGCCGTGCAGCGGTTGCTGCGGCAGTGGGGAGAAAGCCATCGTTGACAATTCTGGCCGGCTGTGCTATACTACAGCCCGGAGGGAGGGGAGTGCATGGGCGAACAACAGGTGGCGGTCCAGCAGCAAGAAGTTCAAACGTTGCCCCGCATCCACATCCCGGCCTTGCAGCCGATCCTCTATTACCCCGACTCGGACGGTGAACCGATGGCCGAGCATGATCCTCAATACCGTTGCATCACCGACACCCGCTTTGCCCTGGAGGAGCGTTACCGCCACGATGACCGGGTTTACGTCGGCGCCGACCTGTTGCTCTATTACGCCGAAGGCGACCCGTACAAATCGGTGGCTCCCGACCTGTTTGTAGCTTTTGGCGTGCCCAAAGGCCATCGGCGCAACTACCTGCTGTGGAAGGAGGGCAAAGCGCCGGACGTGGTGTTCGAGATCGCCTCGGCCGGAACCTGGCAGGCGGACCTGACCTGGAAACGGGGGCTATACCAGGGGCTTGACATCCAGGAATATTTCCTGTTCGACCCATTGGCCGAGTACCTGGACCCGCTGTTGCAGGGGTACCGTCTGGAGGGAGGGGTGTACGTCCGGCTCACACCATTGCCCGGCGGTGAGCGGGGGGTGCTGGGCCTGGCCAGCCGGGTGCTGAACCTGGAGTTGTGGGCCCGGCCCGACGGCGGAGAGGGGATGCCCTATGTGCTGCGGCTGTACGACCCGCAGGCCGGCATCTGGCTGCCAACCCCGGCAGAAGAGGCGGAAGCCCGCCGGGCCGCCGAAGCCCGCGCCGCACACGAGGCCCAGGCCCGCCGGGCCGCCGAAGCCCGCGCCACATACGAGGCCCAGGCCCGCCGGGCCGCCGAAGCCCGCATCGCCGAGCTGGAGGCCGAGCTACAACGGCTGCGCGGAGAGCACCCCGCCTGATCGCGGCTTCCGCCCCGAGTGCTCGCTGTCACCAGGTCAACGAGGATGGCCGACTTTCAACCCCGCCCCGGCCAACAGCAGGCCCTGGCCTATACCGGGGGCAAGATGGGCCTCTCAGCCGTGCCGGGCAGCGGCAAGACCCACACTCTGGCCGTGCTGGCCGCCCAACTGGTCGCCACCGCCATCGCCGACGATCAGGAGGTGCTGATCGTCACCCTGGTCAACTCGGCGGTGGACAATTTCAAGCGGCGGATCAACCAGCTCATCGCCCGGCGCGGCCTGCTGACCGGCTTTGGCTATCGGGTGCGCACCCTGCACGGCCTGGCCCACGACATCGTCCGCGAGCGGCCGGGGCTGGTGGGCCTGGCGGAGGATTTCGGCATCCTGGACGAGCGGGAAGCCGACGCCGTGCGCGACGAGGCGGTCGAGGCCTGGCTGAGCGCCCATCCCGACACCGCCGATCCCTACCTCTGCCCCGAACTGGAGGGGGACCGCGCCGCCTGGGTCAAACGGAACCTGTGGCCGGAGCTGATCCGTGAGGTGGCAGCGGCCTTTATCAAACGGGCCAAAGACCGGCAGATCCCCCCTGAGCTGCTGCTGGAGAGATTGAGAAGCTGCCAGGCGCAGGAGCCGGCAGCGATGGGCCTGTCGCTGCTGCCCCTGGCCCGCCTGGGAGCCGAGATCTATGCCGATTACCAGCGCAGCCTGGCCTATCGCGGCGCCGTGGACTTTGACGATCTGATCCGCCTGGCGCTGGAGGCCCTGCGCCGCGATGCCGAGTACCTGGCCCGTCTGCGCCACCGCTGGCCCTATATCCTCGAAGACGAAGCCCAGGACTCCAGCAAGCTCCAGGAGGAGATCCTGCGCCTGCTGACCGGCGAGGGGGGCAACTGGGTGCGCGTCGGCGACCCCAACCAGGCCATCTACGAGACCTTCACCAACGCCGACCCCCGTTTCCTGCGCCAGTACCTGCAGGAACCGGATGTCAGGGCGGTCACCCTGTCCGAGTCGGGCCGCTCGCAACCGGCCATCATCGCCCTGGCCAATTACCTGGTGGACTGGACCTGCGACCACCACCCCACGGTGGAGGTCCGGGGCGCATTCCTGCGCCAGCCGATCAGGCCCACCGGCCCTGGCGACCCCCAGCCCAACCCGCCCGCCGATCCGACCGCCGTCCACCTGGTGGACCGCGACTTTACCCCGGAACAGGAACTGCTGGCCGTGGCCGAGTCGCTGGCCCACTGGCTGCCCGACCATCCGGACCAGACGGTCGCCGTGCTGGCCCCGCGCAATCAGCGTGGCTTTGAGCTGATTGACCTGCTCAAACAGCGGGGCATCCCCTATGTCGAACTGCTGCGCTCCACCAGCACCACACGCCAGACGGCCGGGGCGTTGGGCAACCTGTTGCGCTGCCTGGCCGATCCAACCTCGGCGCGGAAACTGGCCGTAGCCTTCAAGGTCTGGCGGCGGGAGGACCGCGACGACCCGGAGACGAAAGCCCGGTTGAGCGCCGCCGTCAAACAGATCGCCGCCTGTCCGGCGGTGGAAGCGTACCTCTGGCCTCGCGCCGACCACGACTGGCTGGCCCGCCTGGCACCCGGACTGCCCGCCGAAGAACTGGCCCTGCTGACCGACTTTCGGCCGGTGGCCCAACGCTGGCACCGGGCAGCGGCCCTGCCCATAGACCAGCTCCTCCTCACCCTGGCGGGCGACCTGTTCCAGGAGCCGACCGAACTGGCCCTGGCCCACAAGCTGGCCGTCCTGCTGCGCCAGGTGGCCGATGCCCATCCCACCTGCCGCCTGGCCGAGCTGGTCGAGGAGCTGGCCGTCATCGCCCGCAACGAGCGCCGCTTCCTGGGTTTCGCCAGCGAGGATACCGGCTTTGAGCCGCCCCAAGGGGTTGTGACCGTGGCGACGATGCACAAGGCCAAGGGGTTGGAATGGGACCGCGTCTACCTGGTGTCGGTCAACAACTATGACTTTCCCTCCGGCCTGGCCCATGACACCTACATCGCCGAACGATGGTTTGTGCGCGACAGCCTCAATCTGGAAGCGGAGGCGCTGGCCCAACTGGAGGCAGTATCCAACAGCCAATATCCAATCGCTGAGATTGGGGCAGAGGGTGCCGCGACCCAGGCCGCCCGCCTGGACTACATCGCCGAGCGGCTGCGGCTGCTTTACGTGGGCATCACCCGCGCCCGGCGGGACCTGATCATCACCTGGAACACAGGCCGCCGCCGCGCCGAAAAGCTCCAGCCGGCCGTGCCTTTCATCGCCCTGCAGACCTGGTGGCACCATAAAGCCAGGAAGGAGCATTCCCTTGCCTGATGAATATCCCAACCCCCAACCTCCCATCTCCACCCTCCAATTCAGCCAGGGCAGCCTGCAAGATTATGTGGACTGTCCGCGCCGCTTCCAATTGCGCTATCTGCTGATGCAACCCTGGCCGGCGCTCATCACCGAGCCACCGGTCGAGAGCGAGCAGCATCTGCAACGCGGCGCCGATTTCCACCGCCTGGCCCGCCAGCACACCCTCGGCCTGGAGCCGGAGCGGCTGGCGGCGACCATCCATGATGAGACGCTGGCCCGTTGGTGGCAGACCTACCTGGCCTGCCCGCCGCCAGACCTGCCGGCAGCCCTGCGCCGGGCCGAAGTGACGGTCGCCGCGCCGGTGGCCGGTTTTCGGCTCGTCGCCCGATTCGACCTGCTGGCCGCCGAGCCGGGCGTGCGGTTCGTCGTCGTAGATTGGAAGACCTCGCTCCGACGCCCGTCGCGGGCGACCCTGGCCCGGCGGCTGCAAACCCGGGTCTACCGCTACCTGGCCGTCGAGGCCGGCGCCGGGTACAACAACGGGCAGCGCCCCCGCCCGGAGCAGGTGGAGATGGTCTACTGGTTCGCCGGGTTCGGCGGTGCGACCGAGCGTTTCCCCTACGATGCCGACCAACACGCGGCCGATGGCGCCTGCCTGACCAGCCTCATCGCCGAGATTGTCGCCCGACGGGAGGAGATCTGGCCCCTGACCCCCGACGAACGGCAGTGCCGCTTCTGCAACTACCGCTCCCTGTGCGAGCGGGGCGTCAAACCCGGCTTCCTGGGCGACCTGGACGACGATCCGGAGGGGCAGAGCGGTCCTCTGTTTCCGCCGGAAATTGACCTGGAGCAGATAGCCGAAATCGAGTTCTAAGAGCCGGCCTGAAAACCACCGATGACCCGCTGGATCGATCCCGAACCTGTCGTTGTCCCAACCGCCCTGCGCCAGGCCCTCGGCGGCCCCCCCCTCCTCGCCGAGGCGTTGGCCCGGCGGGGCATCCTCACCCCCGAGGCGGCCCGCGCCTTCCTCGATCCGGACGCCTACACCCCCGCCCCTCCCACCGACCTGCCCGGCCTGGACCGCGCCGTGGAGCGCCTGCGCCAGGCAATCCGCAACCGGGAGCGGATCGCCATCTGGGGCGATTTCGACGCCGACGGCCAGACCGCCACCGCCCTGCTGCTGGAGAGCCTGCGCGCCCTGGGCGCCGATGTCACCTTTCATCTCCCGGCGCGGCATGAGGGCCACGGCCTGCACCTGCCCGGCCTGGAGCGACTGATCGGCCAGGGGGCCAGGCTGATCCTCACCTGTGACACCGGCATCACGGACCACCGGCAGGTGGCCCACGCCCGCCGGCTCGGCGCCGAGGTGATCCTCACCGACCATCACGTGCCCGGAGCGACCCCGCCGCCGGCCCTGGCCGCCCTCAACCCCCACTCCCTGCCGCCGGGCCATCCGCTGCGACCGCTGGTGGGTGTGGGCGTGGCCTACCAGCTGGCCCGCGCTCTGAACCCGGCCGTCGCCGACCGCGCCCTGGACCTGGTGGCCCTGGGCACCGTGGCCGATGTGGGCGAACTGAGCGGCGACAACCGCTATCTGGTGCAACGGGGCCTGGAGCGGCTGCGCCACACCGACCGCCCTGGCCTGCTGGCCGTCTATGAAGCCGCCGACCTGCGGCCTGAGGGCCTGGCCGAGGAGCACATCGGTTTTGTGCTGGGGCCACGCCTCAACGCCCTGGGCCGGCTGGACGACGCAGCCAAAGGGATCGAACTGCTGACCACCCTCGACCTGACCCGCGCCCGCATCCTGGCCACCGAAATCGAGGGGCTGAACAGCCGACGCCAATGGTTGACCAGACAGGTGACCGACGCCGCCCTGGCCCAGATCGAGCGCGAACCGGCTCTGCTGCGCGATTACCAGGCCCTGGTCCTCAGCTCCCCGGCCTGGCCTGCCGGTGTCATCGGCCTCGTCGCCGGGCGTCTGGCCGGGCGGTTCGGCAAACCGGTGGTCCTGATCTCGACCCCGCCGGGCGAGTTGGCCCGCGCCTCAGGCCGCTCGGTGCCGGGAGTGGACCTGATGGCCGCCCTGGCCGACTGTGCCTCCCTGCTGACAGGGTTCGGTGGACATCCCGGCGCGGCCGGCTTTAGCCTTGAGCCGGAGCAGATCCCGGCGCTGCGTGCTGCCCTGTCGCGGGCCATCGCGGCCCATGTGGCCGAAATCCCGGAACCAACCCTGTCCATCGAGGCTTATGTTGAGCTGCCCGACCTGACCCTTGACCTGGTGGCCGCGATCAACCGCCTGGCCCCCTTTGGCCGGGGCAACCCGCCGCCGACCCTGGCCGTCCGCGACCTGCGGGTGCTCAGTGAAGCGACGATCGGCCGCACCGGCGAGCACCGCCGTGTGACGGTGGAGGATGCCCACGACCGCACACAGACGGTTTTCTGGTGGCAGGGTGCCGATTGGCCGTTGCCGCAGGGGCGCTTCGACCTGGCCCTGACGGTGCGCGCCAGCGACTATCGCGGCCTGCCCCAGGTTCAGGTCGAGTGGCTGGACGCCCGCGAACGGGAACCGGCAGCCGTCGAGGTCCGGGCCGCGCCGGCCCTCCGGGTGCACGATTACCGCGCCGCAAGCAACGCCGGGGCCCTGCTCCGCGAGCTGGCCGCCACCGGCGAGCTTCAGGTGTGGGCCGAGGGAGATGGGCCGGAAGGGGTGGAAACCCGCACCCGGCGGCAATTGGTGCCAGGGCCACGGCTGGCCATCTGGACCCTGCCGCCCGGATGGCGGGAACTGCGGGCCGTGCTGGACCGGGTCCGGCCGCAGGAGCTGTTCCTGTTCGCCTCCGATCCTTCGGCCGCACCCGGCATGGACTCCAGCCTGGATGAGGCCGGGGCTTTTCTTCGGCGGCTGGCAGGGATGGTCCGCTTTGCGCTTCAGGCCCGAGAGGGGCAGGTGGACCTGGAAGCGGCAGCGGCGGCGGTGGCGCAGCGGGTCAGCGCGGTGCAGGCCGGGCTGGAGTGGCTGGCCGCGCAGGGGCAGATCGCCATTGTGGAACGGACTGACAACCTGTGGCGGCTGGCCCCCGGCTCAGGCCAGCAGGACCCCCAGGCAGCAGAGGCCGCCCGCGCCCGCCTCGACGCCCTCCTGGCCGAGACGGCGGCCTACCGGGCCTACGCGCGCAGTGCGCCCGCTGAGGCCCTGTTCGTCTGAAAACCACCAGGGACACGAAGGACACGACGGATGATGTTGGAACCCGCCCTTGCAGATCCTTGGTGTCCTTGGTGTCCTTGGTGGTAAGCTTTTCAGACCGGCTCTAACAGCAGGGCCACGGCTCGCCGTTGCCCTACAAAACCAACCCCGACACCAGCGCCAGCAACACCCCGCCGGCCAACACGCTGCCCAACTGCCCGGCGGTGTTGGCCCCCATCGCGTGCATCAGGATAAAGTTCTCGAAATCCTCTTCCTGGGCCATCCTGGCCGCCAGGCGGCCGGCCATCGGAAAGGCGCTGATGCCGGCTGCGCCGATGAGAGGGTTGATCTTGCGGCCGCTCAGGACCGACATCAGCTTGCCGAACAGCAGGCCGGCGGCCGTATCCAGGATAAAGGCCAGCAGGCCCAACGCCAGCACCCCGATCGTCTTCCAGTGGAGAAAGGTGGAGGCACTCATCGTCGAACCGATGGTCAGCCCCAGAAACAGCGTGGCGATGTTGATGATCTCATTCTCGGCCGCCTTGCGCAGGCGGTCCACCACCCCACTTTCGCGCAGCAGGTTGCCCAACATCAGCATGCTGATCAGCGGCGCGGCGTCGGGCACCAGCAGGCCGGTGATCAGGGTGATGGCGATGGGAAAGAGGATCAGCGCCCGGCGCGAGACCGGCCTGGGGGTATACTCCATGCGGATACGGCGCTCCTCTTTGCTGGTCAGCAGCCTCATGATGGGCGGTTGAATGATGGGGATCAGGCTCATGTAGGAATAGGCGGCCACAGCGATGGGAGCCAGCATCTCAGGGGCCAGCCGGGTGGCGACGAAAATGGCTGTCGGCCCGTCAATCGCCCCGATGATGCCGATAGAAGCCGCCTGATTCAGGGGAAAGCCGATCAGGGTCGCCAGGATGAGGGTGCCAAAGATGCCGAACTGACCGGCCGCACCCAACAGCACCATCTTCGGCTGAGCCAGCAGCGGGCTGAAATCAATCATGGCTCCCACGCCGACGAAAATGAGCAGCGGGAACAGTTCCGTGCTGATGCCGGCCCTGTACAGCACGGCAAACAGCCCCATCCCCTCGGTCATGCCGGTCAGAGGGATATTGGCCAGAACACACCCAAAGCCGATGGGCAGCAACAGGACCGGTTCGTACTCCTTGACGATAGCCAGGGCGATCAGAAGCAGGCCCACGACGATCATCAGCGCGTTGCCCCAGGTAAAGGCAGCCAGCCCCTTCACCAACTCGGCCCAAAGTTGAGCAAGCTCCATAGCCCTGCCTCCTCAAAACTTGTCTGAAAACTACCAAGACACAAAGGACACCAGGGGCACCATGCGGCTTTTATTCGTTTCCTTCGTGTTTCTTTGTGTCCTTTGTGGTAAGCTTTTCAGACCGGCTCTCACGCCCCTCGCCGGACAATGTCATACGCATCCCGGGCAATGGCCAGCTCTTCGTTGGTGGGCACGATCAGCACCCTGATCCTGGAGGTGGGAGCCGATGCTTCCACAATCTGGCCGCCGGCCCGCCGGGCTTTCACCCCCTCAATGCCCAGGAACTCCAGCCCCTGGCAAGACCAGTCACATACTTCGGGAAAATTCTCGCCGATGCCGCCGGTAAAAACCACGCAGTCCAGGCCGCCCATCACCGCCGCATAGGAGCCGATGTAGCGTTTGATGCGGAAGGTATAATGCTTGAGCACCAGCACCGACCGCTCATAGTGGGGATGCTCCGGCCCGGCGTGGATCGCTTCCTCAAAGACGCGCATGTCGTTGGACAGCTCCGACAGGCCCAGCACGCCGCTTTCCTTGTTCAACAGGTGGTTGATGCCCGCCACATCCAGCCCCTCCTTCTCCATCAGGAAGGGGACGATAGCCGGATCGAGGTCGCCACAACGGGTGCCCATGGCCAGGCCCTCCAGCGGCGTAAAGCCCATGCTGGTCAGCACCGATTGCCCATGACGGACAGCGGTGATACTGGCCCCATTCCCCAGATGGCAGGTGACGATTTTGAGCTCCTCAAGCGGACGCCCCAGGTATTCGGCCGCTCGCTGAGCGACATACCTGTGCGACGTGCCGTGGAATCCATAGCGGCGAATTCCATATTTTTTGTAGAAGCGATAGGGAATCGCATACAGATAGGCGTGAGGCTCCATCGTCTGGTGAAAGGCGGTATCAAAGACGCCCACCTGAGGCACATCGGGGAGCAGGGTGGCGACGGCCTCGATGCCCTGGATGTTGGGCGGGTTGTGCAACGGCGCCAGGGGGATATTCTCATACAGGGCCTGCATCACCGCCGGGGTGATCCGCACCGAAGTGGCAAACCGTTCCCCACCATGGACGACCCGGTGGCCCACAGCCTCCAGTTCCCGGACACTGCTGAGCACCCCGGTTTCAGGGTCGGTGAGCATGTCAAGCACGATCCGGATGGCGTCCCTGTGGTCGCGCACCGCCAGGTCGGACCGTTCGACTTTGGGCCAGCCGGGACGCCTGTGGGTCAGGCGGGGATTGCCCAGGCCCACCTCCTCGACGATCCCGCTGGCGAGCACATGTTCGGTGTGGCCGTCAAGCTCAAAAAGTTGATACTTGACCGAGGAGCTGCCACAGTTCAGCACCAGGATCTTCATTGTTACGATCTCCTTCTTCCTGATTATACAAGGTCCGGTTTGATATTCTTGTAGACGGCAAGGGTCTCCTCGGCCGCTCGTTCCCACGAAAAGCGGGCTGCCTGTTGCAGGCCCTGATCGCGCATTGTGGCCCGCAGGTCGGCATCGGTCCACACGGCGCGGATGGCCTCGGCCATCGCCGCCACATCATAGGGGTCAAAGTAACGGGCCGCCTCCCCCCCCATCTCCGGCAGAGCGGAGGTCCGGGAACAGACCACGGGCGTGCCGCAGGCCATCGCCTCCAACACCGGCAGGCCAGCCCCTTCATAGACCGAGGGCAGGACCGCAACCGTAGCGGCATTGTACAGCAATGGCAGGTCGGCAGAGGGCACATAACCGGTGAAACGAACTGAATCACGGACCTCCAGCTCTTCCAATCGCCGGAAGAACTCGTTATATAGCCAGCCCCTGCCCCCCACCACCAGCAGGGGGATGATCAGCCCGCCGGGGCGCAGAGATTGCAACGCCTCCACCAGCCGGGTCAGGTTTTTGCGTGGTTCGATGGTGCCCACGTGGATGAGAAACCGGTCGGGTAGGCCATAACGGCGGCGCACCTCTGCCACGGCCTGCGGCGGCGCGGGAGCGAACTCGGCGGCTGCCGCCTCATAGACGACTGTGACCCTGGCCGGGTCCAGATGATAATGGGCTATGATGTCCCGCCTGCTATGCTCGGAAACAGTGATGAGGGCATCGGCGCGGCGGCAGTAGAGGGGCATGGTCGCGTTCAGATACAGGTAGTTGAGCAGTTTCTGGTGCTGCGGAAAAAGCTTAAAGATCATGTCGTGAACGGTGAGTACAGTGGGCACGCCGCGCAAGGGGGGCAGCAGGTGCTCCGTGGCGTGGAACAGCTCTGCTCCCGGCACCAGGCGGTTGAACCCCACCCCGGCCAACTGTCCCAGCCACACGGCCATGCGCCACGGCTTGTACCCGGCCCGTACTGTCCGGGCCGGCACCATTTCCAACCCGGCCGGCGGCTGTGTACCCCGCTCCCGGTTATAAAACAGAGCGAACCGGCCGGGAAAGCGGGCGATCAGCGCCCGGGCCAGGCTGGCCGCATAGCGACCGATCCCCGCTTTGGCGTGCACCGCCGAAGACACATCCAGGTAGATCATCTTTCAATGACGAACGACCGACATGGCCGATGGTTCATTGTACCACATCTTGCCCGATTTCCCAATTGGCAGGTCAGATCAGGCTTTCGAAGAAGAAGTAGGGCAACTGCGAGCAGTTGCCCTACAAACGCACCGGCCTTGCACCGGTTTGCTGCTCCCACCAGGTCTGTGACCGGGCGGCCCCCACCGCCGGGGATCACAGGCCCCCGCCGGACAACGGGGCGCCCCATGCCCCTGTTCTGCTTCGAACACCCCCATCTGGAAAACTGGAGAGACCCTCCAGCCCTTTCAGGTACATTGACCTGCGGCCCATCTTGTGGTAGACTCACAGGGGCACAGGCTGAAGCCTGCGCCACCGTTCAGAGGCTGCTGAGTGATGATTCCTCCGCCTTCTCTGCGCCTCGGCGGTGGAGGGAATCTTTTTCCGTTCAGGAGGGAGAGAAATGGACGACAGGCAAACTTTGAGCCGAAGGCAGGCTATTGAGCAGGTGGCCGCCCAACTCGACGGCCCTATCGCTCTGGATGAATTCTGTCAACGGGTTCTGGCCATCTGGCCCTCGACCGCCAGCAAGCCGCTGGCCACCTTGCGCACCCACCTCCGTCAGGAACAGGCTGGACAGACCGTCATCTTTCTGGATACCAGGACCCTCATGCCTGTAGCCCTGGCCATGCGCGGGGTCCGCTTCCGCATCACCCCTGGCGCCAAAGAGGTAGAACGAGGTCTGTTGTTCAGCCGCCCGGCCTTTGATTACTTTTTGAACCGGAAACTCGATCCGGCCCGGGTGCAATTCCTGGATGCCCAGGGGCACCCCCTGCCCGTCCGGATCATCAAGGTACAGATGCAGGTGGAAAGCCCCTTTGGTACGACCACGGTGGAGATGCCGGCCTTTGACCTGCCCTCCTGGTTCCAGGCCCAGGGTGTTCAACCCGGCGATGACATCCTGGTCACCGTTGAGGATTGGACAGAGGGCCGCTTTCGATTGGAGCATGAGCCGGCCGCGCATCGCCGTCAGGAGGAGATCAAACGCAAGGACCAGGAACTGGCCGACCGATTCTTCGACATGTTGGAGGCTGCTACCTCGGAGATGCTCGTGCCTCACATGGCGGTGCTGACAGCCTATGCCCGTCTGTCCGACCCACGCGGTTATCCCGGCCACCACTGGATTGAGGTCCTTGACCGCGATCCGCGCATGAGTTACAACGGCCTGACCATCCGGTACAGCGATTGGCGCTCGCCGTGGGATAGGTTCTTCTACGAAGAGGAGCCACCCCCCCAGGTCTCCTTCTCCCCTGCTCAAGGCCAGCAGGTCTACCGCTTCCACGCTGCTTTCTGGTATCGTCCTGGGCTGGGGCACACGATCGAGATCCAGGGCAGGCAAACTCTGGCCGATTTCGACCAGACCCTCCGCGACGCATTCAGACATGACCCCACCGACCACCTGGGGGGGTTTTGGAAACTGGTGCGGCGTGGGGAAGGAAAGCGGTTCCGAGAGGTGGAGATCGGGCATGTAGATCCTCTGGGAGGGGGGAGCGGGGCCGGGGTGCAGATCGCCGGCCTGGGGCTGGCCCCGGGTGACGAACTCAAGTATGTGTATGACTTTGGGGATTGGGTCGAGCATCGCCTCACCCTGCAGGCGATCGCCGAACCGGAAAAGGGCACCCGCTATCCCCGCATCGTTGCCCGGAGCAAAGGCCGGTCCCCCTCCCGGCGGCGATAAATGGCCCCGCGACGCGGAGTGTGTCCGCGCCCATCGGCCGGATGTGGAGGCAAGGATGAAACTCTCGATCCTGATGCCGGTTTACAACGAGCGCGATACGCTGCGCGACATCCTGCGCCAGGTGCGGGCGGTCGAGTTGCCCGGCATGGAGAAAGAGATTCTGGTCGTGGATGACGGTTCGACCGACGGTTCGCGCGATATCCTGGCCGAAGAGGCTCAGGCCGGTGACCTGCGCATCTTTTATCACGACCGGAACCGGGGCAAAGGGGCGGCGGTGCGCACCGCCATTGAGCATGCCAGCGGCGACATCCTGATCATTCAGGACGCCGACCTGGAATATGACCCCCGCGACTATCCGGCCCTCATCCGGCCTATCGTCGAGGGGCGGGTGGCGGTGGTCTATGGCAGCCGCTTCCTGGGCCCGCGCAAGGCGATGCTCTTCTGGCACATGCTGGGCAACAAGCTGTTGACCCTGACGACCAATGTGCTGTATAACGCCATCCTGAGCGACATGGAGACCTGCTACAAATGCTTCCGCGCCGATGTGATCCGCAACATCCCGCTGCGCGCGCGGCGCTTTGAGTTTGAGCCCGAGATCACGGCCAAGGTCCTGAAGCGTGGCTACCGCATCTTCGAAGTGCCGATCTCTTACTATGGCCGTGAGTACCACGAGGGCAAAAAGATCGGCTGGCGGGACGCGCCGCTGGCCTTCTGGACGCTGATCAAGTACCGGTTTGTAGACTGACAGGCTGCTGGTGGTTCGTCCATTCCGCACCCCGGCCATTCTGTTGTCCATCCTGCTCCTGGCCCTGGCCCTGCGCCTGGCACCGTGGGGCCATAACCGCTTCCTGGAGGATGAGGCCCTGTATGCCTATTGGGGTCTGCAAATCGCCACCGGCGCCGACCCCATGCTCAACGCCGAGCCGGTGGACAAGCCGCCGCTGCACCCCTATCTGCTGGCGCTCAGCTTTCGGCTCCTGGGGCAGAACGAGACGGCGGCCCGCCTGCCGGGCCTGATGGCCAGTATGGCGGGCGTTGCCCTGATGTATGCCCTGGGGCGAACCCTCACCCCCACAGGCGTCAACTTACGGCGCAGGCGATTGGAAATCGCGCCGGTAGGGGCAGAGCACCGCTCTGCCCCTGGCCGTCCACCGGCGCGGACGGAGGCGTCCACGCCGGTGGACGCCTGGCCGCAGGCTCCTGAGGTGCGACTTGAGTCGCTTCCCTTGACGCCTGTGGCCCTCTCCCCTGTCCCTCCTTCTTCCACAGGAGGATGCTTAAAAAAGGTCTTCTCTCACCGCCGAGAACGCAGAGGAATCATGGAAAAACTCGGCGGCCTCTGCGTCTCGGCGGCGCAAACCAGGACTTTTTCAGCAGCCTCTACGGCAGAGGGGAGGTTGCATACCGGCCGGGGTGAAGAGGTCGCCCTGCTCGCCGCCTTGCTGTTGGCCCTCTCCCCCTTTGACATCCTCTTTGCTTCCACCGCCTTCACCGATCCCCCGATGACGGCCTGGGTGTTGGCCGCGCTGCTGGCGGCGGCGCAGGGTCATCTGGGCCGGGCCGGGTTGCTGGCCGGATTGGCGGCCGCGACCAAGCAGCAGGGCCTGTTTTTTCTGCCGTTGGTGGTGGTCGTGGCCTCCGGTCCGCCGCAATCGCCCTCCCCTCGCCGGGCCGGGTGGCTGCGCTTTTTCCTGGGATTGGCCCTCATCGCCGCCGGGGTCATCGGTTGGGATGCGGCCCGCCTGCAACGCCCCGGCTTTTTTCAACAGAGCCTGATCAGTTACGGCGGACTGGGGCCGGTCCGGCCGCAAGCCCTGGGGGAGCGAGCCGTGGAGTGGCTGCGGCTGGTGGGCCTGTTCTGGGTTTCACCCTGGTTCAACGGCTTACTGGCCGTGGCACTGCTGCTGTGGATCGGGGGCTCCGGATTGCATATTCTCCCCTGCCCGCTCAGCAGAACAGAGGGGGCGATGTTGATCTTTGTCGTTGGCTTTCTGGTGCTGCACTGGCCGGTGGGCTTCCAGGTATGGGACCGTTACCTGCTAGGGCTGGTGCCGCTGCTGGCGCTGCTGGCCGCGCGGGCCTTTGTCGCTCTGACAGGGGGCAGGGGCCTCACCCTGGGCCTGGGGCTGGTGCTGGCCATCCTGCTGGCCGGGCCGGTCGTGCGGGCCACGCGCAGTGAAATCCCGGTCGGCGGTGACCACGGCGCCTACGACGGCATAGATGCTCTGGCCGCCTGGGTGCGCACCTCCGTTCCGCCAGGGGCCGTGCTGTACCATCACTGGCTGGGCTATCACTACCGTTTCTACCTCTACGGCGCGCCGCTGCGCCTGCACTGGTATCCCGACCCCGCCGACCTGGTTCACGATGCCCGTGTCTATCGCCGTGAGCCGCGCTATATCGCCTTTCCCAGCTTCCGCGACAGTGCGCCGATGGAGGCCGCCCTGGCCGATGCCGGCATCCATCTGGTGCCGGTCTTTCAGACCACCCGGCGTGACGGCACAGTCTCCTTCCGCCTGTACCGCCTGGAAGGGCCGTGATCAAGATGCTGCGGAGAGAGGGTGGAGATCCTGAAGCGGTTGCTCAGCCCTGAATACCTGGTCGTGTCCGAACCGGGGCCCCTGGGCGGGTTGTGGGTGCTGTATGGGGCTTTGGGCCTCCTCTTTGCCACCGGTTTGGGAGGGGCGTTGTGGGTGCTCGCCGGGCCGGCCAGGGATACCCGGCCTGCAGCCGGGCGGGCATGGGCCTGGTTTGAACTGTGGATCTGCCTGGCCGGGTTGGGCACGGTCGTGGGCCGGTTCCTGGGCTGGCCCGGCTGGTCGGCGCGCATCTGGCCCTACTCCCTGGCGGCGCTGGCCGGGGCCGGGGTGCTGGCTTATCGCTTTCGCCACCTGCAGTTGCCCCCCTGGCTGGCCGAACAGGTCCGCATCCTGGCCTTTCTCCCCCCTCTCCAGCAGGAAGAGAGGAGATGGAGCCAGGCCGTTTCCCCCAGGTTCCTCGTCGGCCTGGGGCTGCACCTGGTTGGGATCGGCCTGGTGCTCATCGCTCAATATGGGTGGCCATGGTGGACAGCCCCTCTTCTGCTCCTGGTTCTGCTCATCCCACAGGCTCCGTTGCTGGCCCGCCGCCGGCTGCCCCGCCTCATGGCTCTCACCCCGCTGTGGGGGGCCTATGCGGCCACGCTCCTGCGCCTTCTCTATCGCTGGCTGGGCATCACCGTGATCGGCTGGCAGGGGCTGGAGTTTCCCAACCCACTGACCTCCCTGTTCTACGTGGACGGCATTGTCCTGGCCGCCGTTGCCTATGCGCTGTTGTGTCAGATCCATGTCGTAACCGCCGGACCTGGCCGGGCAGCGCCCCTGGGGCGATGGGCAGCCATCGGCCTGCTGGCGGTGACGCTGACCTGGGCCGGTTGGGTCTACTTTGCCAAACGAACCCACGGTGTGACGGCCACCGACCCCTATGCCTACGCCCAGATGGGGGTGGACCTGGCGGAGCGGGGGACGTTCCTGCACCGCTTCTCGCTATTTCAAGAGGTTATGCCGTTGCACATCGCCTGGGCACCGCTACAACCGGTTGGCTATCACATCCCGCGCAACGATCTGGGCGATTGCCCCAGCGTGTGGGCCACCGGAGCCTCGGTGCTGCTGGCTGCCGGCTACAGATTGCTGGGCGAGGTCGGACTCTATGTCACGACGCCGTTCATCGCCCTGCTGGCCCTGGCAGCCACCTGGGCTTTGGTCCAGGAAACGCTGCGGGGCGAACCCACGAGGGTCCGCTCCCTGACCGGGGCGCTGGCCGTGGCGCTGCTGGCTACCTCCCCGGAGCAGGTAGACCGCCTGCTGGTGCCCATGGCCGATGCCCCGGCCCAACTGTTCACCCTGCTCACCCTCCTCTTTACCCTGCGGGCCATGCACCGGTCGTCGGCCCCTGGTTCCTGGCCATCCGTCGGGCGTTATGGCTCATGGGTCGTGGCCGGCGTGTGTTTTGCCTGGGCTTACTGGGTGCGGCACACCCAATTAGCCCTGGTGGTGGCCCTGCTCCTGGCGATCGCGATCGGCAGGCAACGCCGCCATCCGATTTCCGGTCTCCTCCTGCCGCTGACCCTTTTTTCCGGCGCTGCATTCCTGGCTGCCCTGCCGGACATTGTGTACCGCTGGCGCGTCTTTGGTGGGCCGTTTGCCACCGAAACCACCGAATTGCCCTTGATGGCCGTGCGGCATATCGGCCCGGTGGCCGGGCAGATGTTGCGTGACGCGCTGGTGGCCGGGGAATGGGGGTATCTCTTTCCGCTGGTGCTCTATGGCGGTTACCGGCTGAGCCGCGACCGGGGCCGGGAAGCGGCCGTGTTGGGAGCCGGCTTTGCGGCGGTGTTGCTGGTCAACCTGACCTACCGCTCGCTGCGGCTGCGCGACCTGATCCCGCTCTTCCCGCTGGTGGACCTGATGGCCGGCTACGGCGCGGTTGTCCTGGTCCGCCGGGTGAGGGCCACGGTCCAGAGCCGCGTGGAGCGCCTGGGCGCAGCCCTGTTGCTGGTGGGCCTGGTCGCCTGGGCCATCGGCAGCCTGGCCCTGGCCCGCTGGGCGATGGTTGACAACCTGTGGAAGCGGGGTTGGGCGTCGTTCGGCTATATGCGGGCCGAACAGCGGGCCGCCTTTGACCGGCTGGCTGCATTGACCCCGCCCCAGGCGATCATCGGCGCCTCGCTCAACGCCGGCGCGGTGATGCTCTACACCGGGCGCGATGCCATCCGCCCCTACGACAGTTGGACCGACGAGGAGTGGGGCACTTTTCTACACGCCATGCAGCTCCGGGGGCGGCCGGTTTACCTGCTGGATGACGGCGGGCTGATGGCCCGGTTCATTGAGAAAGAGCAGGCCCGCCATCGGCTGACCCCCATCGCCGGGCTCCAGGTGCCGCTGTTTTACACGCGGGACCGGGAGACCGGCTGGCTCTACCGCCTGGAGGGGGAAAAGTAGCACAGGCTTGAGCCTGTGCTCCATGAGGGACTGGCATGGGATCGAAACGCAACCGGGTGGCCCGGCGCTGGTCCGATGGGGTGGCGATCCTGGCACTGGCCGGGCTGACCCTGATCTTTTTCTGGAAGATCGCCCTTACCAACCGGGTGCTGGCCGGGCTGGACCTGTTCGCCTATTTTTATCCCTACCGTGACTTTGTCAGCGCGGCGCTGCGGGCCGGCCACCTGCCGCTGTGGAACCCCTATCTGTTCATGGGCGCCCCCCTGCTGGCCAACTCGCAGGCGGCGGTGCTGTATCCGCTCCACTGGCCGCTGATCTGGCTGGACGCGCCCCGGCAGGTTGCCTGGAGCATCGTGCTCCATATCTGGCTGGCCGGTGTCGGGACCTGCCTCCTGGGCCGCAAGGCGCTCCGGCTCGGCCCGACGGCGGCCTGGAGCGCGGCAGCCGTCTTTGCCCTGGGTGGCTTTCTCGGCGCGCAGGTGGAGCATGTCAACCAGTTGAACGCTTCGGCCTGGATGCCGTGGTTGCTGCTCTGCCTGGAGGGGGCCATGCGCCGGGGGAGGGGGCGCTGGCCGGCCTTGCTGGGCGGCGGGGCCGTCGTCGCGCTGATACTGCTGGCCGGACACACCCAGGCGGCCTATATTGTCCTGCTTGGAGCGGGGGTGTGGACGTTGCTGAGGGGAATGGAACAACAGCGGGGATGGAGGGGATTGTCAGGCCTGGGTGCGCTGGCCGGGATGGCCGGGATGGGAGCGGCGCTGGCCGCCGGCCAGTTGTTGCCCACCCTGGAGCTGACCCGGCTGTCGGTGCGGAGCGGCGGGCTGCCGTACAATGAGGCCGCCTCCTTCTCGCTCAAACCGGGGCTGATCTTCAAAGCGTTCCTGCCGCCGCTGCTGTGGGTCCCCCCCTTCAGCGAATATATCGCCTACATCGGCCTGCTCGGTCTGGCCCTGGCGGCGGTCGGGGCCTGGGCCATCCTGAAGCGGAAGCATCCCGGCGGCACAGCACTGATCCTGGCGCTGGTCGGCCTCTTTCTGGCCTTCGGGGCCTACAATCCGGTCTATTCCCTGCTCTACAGGCTGGTGCCAGGCTTTGCTCTGTTCCGCGTCCCGGCCCGCTGGCTGCTGCTCTACAGCTTTGGCGCAGCCCTGTTGGCCGGGATCGGGATGGAGGTGCTCTGTCGGGGAAAAAGAGGCGGCCTGCTCCTGACCCTGTTCCTGGTCGCCGAACTGTTCCTGGCCGGCCGGAAGCTGGCCTACAACCACCCCACCGCCCCGGCCGCCTTCGATTCGATGCGCACCGCGCCGGCCCACCTGCTGGCCCACCAGGCCGCCGACGGGGAGCCGTTCCGCTTTCTGAGCATGTCAGATATCCGTTACGATCCGGGCGATCTGGGCGACCTGCAGGCCATGTACAGCGGCCAACTGCCGCCAGAGGCCATTTACGACCTGATCGTGGCGACCAAGATGAAGGAGGTCCTGGCCTACAATCTGCCGTTGCGTTACCGCCTGTTCAGCGTGGATGGCTATGACGGCGGCCTGTTGCCCATCGCCCGTTATGTCCAGATGGAACGGCTTTTCTTGAAGCAGGAGGAGATCTGGCCTGACGGGCGGCTGCGCCAGCAGCTTCGGCAGGTTCCTGCGGCCCGGCTGTTGTCGCTGCTCAATGTCCGCTACCTCATCACCGATAAAACTCAGGATGTGTGGATTGATGACCTGTTCTACGACCTGGAGCACACTGTGCCGCTCGGTCAGGTGACCCTGACCGACCTGCCCGACTTTGAAACGACCCATCTGGGCCTCGTCTCCTATCTCACCGGGACGGCAGGATTGGCCGACGGGACGCCGGTGGCCCGCGTGACGGTCACCGCCACCGGGGGGATGACGATCACCGCCATTCTCCGGGCCGGTGAGCATACGGCCGAAGGGTTGTATCAGGCCGGGATGGTGGCCCATCATCAGGCGCGGGTGGGCCACCACTGGCGCGACAATGAGCAGGGCAACGACTATATCACCGTGCTCGACCTGGGCCGATCCTGGCGCCCCACCGCCATTGCGGTCCGTTCGCTCCTGCCCGCCGGGCAGTTCCATCTGCGCGGGATGACGCTGATTGACCGGAAAAGCGGCACCGGCCGCACCCTGACGATCAACCCGACATACAGGCTGGTCCATTCGGGGGATGTCAAGATCTACGAAAATCTACAGGCGCTGCCCCGTGCCTTTATCGTCCACCACGCCCGCCCGGTGGCCAATGACGAGGAGGCGCTGGCCGTGCTGCGCGACCCGGCCTTTGACCCGGCAGGCACAGTGGTCCTGTTGGCCGAGGCGCAGGGCGATTTCCGGCCGGAAGAAGGGAGGTCGGCTGTCCACCTGCTGGTCTATGAGCCGGAATTTCTCCACTTCCAGGCTTTGCTGGATAGCCCCGGCTATCTGGTGCTGGCCGACACCTGGTATCCCGGTTGGGTGGCGGAAGTGGATGGCCATCAGGTCCCGATCCTGCGGGCCAACCTCTATTTCCGGGCGGTAGAGCTGACGGCCGGAGAACACCAGGTCACCTTCCGCTTTCGGCCGGTCAGTGTGCGCCTGGGCCTGGGGGTGGGCCTGGCCTCATGGCTGGCCTGGGGGTTGAGTGTTGCAGGGTGGGCTGTTCGTTTTGGACCTGAAAGCCCAGGTGGTGTATAATAGGCATCTGTTCAAACACTCTCGCTCCCGCTGGAGCGCAGTCCAGCGGCGGAAAGTGTCCTGCAAACTGTCGGGCAGGTACCAGGTTTGGGTGGTGGAGAACATTCTCTGAGCAAACAGATTGATACAAGGAGGTCGCTGCATGAATGTCTTTAACCGGCTCGTCATGATTCTGTTGCTGTTGACCGTGATCGTGGTGGTGGTGGTGGTGGCCATTGCGCCCAGGCCCACCTTCTATCTGCTCACGGCGCTGTTTCAGCGGGCGCACGAGATCACGATCCAATATGATCAACCGGGCAGCGATTGGGCCTTTTTCGCCGCCGCGCGGGTGATCATCGGCGGGTTCATCACCCTGCTCTGTCTGATCCTGCTCTGGTTGGAGCTTCGCCGCCCACGGCGCAAGACCATCCGGGTCGAAAAGCTGGCCGGGGGTGAGGCCCATGTCACCACCGAGTCCATTGCCCAGCGGCTGGCCTACAATATTGACCGCCTGCCCGACGTGGTCAAGGTGACGCCGCACATCATCGGCCGGGCGCGGCGGGTGGACATCGAGCTCAACCTGGAAACTTCGCCGGAAATTGATGTGCCGATGAAAACCGAGGAGGTGCTCCAGGTCACCCGCGAGGTGGTCAGCGACCGGATGGGGCTGAAACTGGGCAAGGTGCAGGTCAAGATCAAACACGCACCTTTCCCCAAAGAATAGCTGTTCACCACCACTGTGAACCTGTGTGCCTCCGTGCCCTGGTGGTGAATTGTGAAACAGATGGAGAATTGAACAGCGCGGGGTCTCGGACTGGCAGGTGGGGGGGTTATTTGCGCGTGCCCTTGATAATGGCTTCCCCTTCCAGCATTTCCAGGGCGGTGATCTCCATCTCCAGTTGCAGTTCGTCCATCGTCTCGTTAATGCTCTGGGAGATGGTCTGCAGGAAGCTGTCGGGGATGGGCAGAGCGCCAGCCGATAACTTTTCGATTTCGACCACGATCTTGCCCTCGCGGACACGGGGCAGGGCGATGAGGTAGAACCTGGCTTCGACCGGCAGCACGTTCACCAGTCGCCCGGTGCCGTAGATCTTGCCCTGGGTGAACCAGATCTGGGGGTCGGCCACCGGCGATTCATCATATTGGGCCAATTTCGTGGCCACCAGGGAAGTCACTTCGGTGTCGGTGACGCGCAGGATGAATTGCTGACCGGGCTGGCTACCGAGGCTTTGCTGAATGCGGGCTTCCAATTGGCCGGCTGCTTCGGTGGACACAGCGATGGGGCGGGGAGGGGTCGGCATCTCGCCCGACAGCAGGTTGCAGGGGCCACAGGCCGTGCCCAGCAGGATCAGGACGGCGATGGCCAGACGAAGCCAGTCAAGTCGCGTGCGCATGGTCACCTGACCTCCATAGACAGGCTGCCTCTCCGTGAGAGCCTTCCAGGAACGCCCACCGCCCCTGCCGGACCAGGGTCCGCCTGGGGCAGCTTCTCAGAGCCGGTCTGAAAAGCTTACCACAAAGGAACACGAAGGAAACGAAAAAAACCGCATGTGCCCCTGGTGTCCTCTGTGTCTTGATGGTTTTCAGACCGAGTTGAGGCGCCAGGAACCGCCTGACCCTCAAGATCATTATAGCACAATACCGGACAGGGAGCAATCGCAGAGGATGGATGGTGCAGAGACAGGGCCGCCGATCGCGTTGCTGATCGAAAGCCTGCTGTTTGTGGCCGATGAGCCGGTCCATGTCGAACGGCTGGCCTCTGCCCTTGAGGTGGACACCGATCAGGTGGAAACGGCCCTGGCCGGGCTGGCCCAGGCCTACACCGGCCGGGGAATCCGCCTGCAACGGAAAGGGCAGCGGGTCCAGATGGTGACTGCCCCGGAGGCGGCAGACTATGTCCGGCGCTTCCTGGGCCTCGATTTTAGCGGCAAACTGACCCCGGCAGCGCTTGAAACCCTGGCCATCATCGCCTATCGCCAGCCGATCACCCGCGCCCAGATCGAGAGTATCCGGGGAGTCAACTCCGATAGCGTCCTGCGCACTCTGGTCAACCGGGGGTTGATTGAAGAACAAGGCCGGCTGGAACAGGCCGGGCGGCCGATCGTCTACGGCACGACCTTTGAGTTTCTACAACATTTCGGATTGCTCAGCCTGGATCAGTTGCCGCCCCTGGAGGGTTCAGCATAGCACCTTGTGATCGCCCTGACCTGGGCGGTCCCCTGCTGTCCTGAAGAAGAGGGAGGAAAACCGGGTTGTCCGTGCCTGTTTCCGATCGGTCTCAACTGGTTTCCAGAGAGATCTTTCATGCGGCGCGACGCCGTGCTTTCATGCAGGACGTGCTGGCCGAGCTGTCGGGCCGGTCAGGAGACCTGCTCTCTTTCGACCAGGTCCGGGAGCAGCTCAATCTGAAGGTGCCGATTCAGGATGCCAGCGTGCAGGAGATCCCCCTGGACAGGATCGTAGGCAGCGTGGGCCGTTA